>OGZI01002835.1_pt1 | contig 13210 bp, 9 predicted proteins | sample 1576711 | NCBI WGS metagenome assembly OGZI01 (sample SAMEA3541482, study PRJEB24748) | human gut metagenome | biome: human gut; feature: human-associated habitat; material: faeces | place: China | collected 2012
CGCACGCTGGCAGCCCAATAAAAAAGCGCCCTTTTCAGGGCGCGACACCATAGCACCGGAAAGGCGGGGATGCCCCTGCCCTCCGGCTTCCGGGGCCCTCCGCCCCTGTGAAGGATGCTTCCGCTAGCAGGACGTGCCCAGGAACTGCGTGGACACGAAACTGGCGTACTGGTCGGTCATGCCGGTGATGAAATCCAGCACCCGCAGATAGGAGACGTACAGGTCATCCTCACGGCGCGGCGCATGCCCGCCCATGAGCTGCAGGGCCTGCTGTTCCTTGTAGGTGAGCCGTCCGGGATCGCAGATACGGCGATGGCAGGCCGGGATAAAGGTATCCAGCAGGCGCTTGTAGACGCTGTAGGAACCGATCTCCAGCGCCGTCTTGTGGCTGTTCTTGAGGATGCGTTCGTTGAAGATCTCTTTGGCACTGGCCATGTAGGCCCGTACGTCTTCCGGCGCCATGTCCATGAGCGGGCCTTCGCATTCCCGGCGCATGATGCGCTCGTACTGGGTGGCGAAGGTCTCGAACAGGCTCGCGGTCACATGGCCGATGACGCGGGCCCGCACATACCCGGCCCGCTCCCGGTCGGAGCCCATATCTTCCAGCCGTTGCGGATCGAGTTTCAGGCTGGGGGCCAGAGGCTCCACCACCTTCAGGATGTCCGCCAGCGTGATGATGTCCAGCTCGCGGGCGTCTTCCATGTCCACGATGCGGTAGCAGGTATCGTCGGCCGCTTCGGCCAGCAGGGAAAGCGGATGCCGGGCAAAGTCGCCCCGGCGCGTCTTCAGGCCCAGGGCGCGGAACACGTCTTCGAAGATGGCGGCCTCGGCTTGATAGTAGTTGAACTTGCACTTGCCGCCACGCGCACGGGACTGCCAGGAATCCCAGGGATATTTGACCATGCTGGCCAGCGTGGGATAGGTGAGCCTGAACCCGCCCTGGTCGCGGTTGTTCTCCACCACGTTGACCACCCGGAAGCCCTGGGCGTTGCCGTCGAAGCAGCGGAAGTCGCTCTGCTGCGTCTCCTCCAGCGCGTTCACATAGATGTGGTTGGCCGGATCCCCGAACCAGTCGCGGATGGCGAACTCGCCCGCATGGCCGAAAGGCGGATTGCCGATATCGTGGGCCAGGCAGGCGGCCTCCAGGATCTGGCCGGGGAATTCCGGCGCGGCGTAGTCCGGCAGCTCGCCCCGGCGGCGCAAAAAATAGCCCGCCATGGCGCCCAGCGAACGCCCCACGCTGCTGACTTCCAGCGAATGGCTGAGACGCGTGTGGATATGGTCGTTACGCACCAGCGGATGCACCTGCGTCTTCCGGGCCAGACGCCGGAACGAACTGGAATAGATGATGCGGTCCCTGTCCTGCAAAAACGGGCTGCGGGCCGGGTCCAGCTTTTTGAAATCCACACCGCTGCCCCCGTAGCGCAGGGGAAGGAGCAATTTGCGCCACTGTTCCTGAAAATTCATGGGACCTCCCGCGTGCCTGAAACGATAAAAACATGCCAGTACGTAAGAATTTGCCACGCCCGGATGCGGAAGACAAGGGCGCCGGCGCGTGGCGGACGTGTTCCCCTCTCCTGAAGAAAAAATAGGGACCTCCGGCCGGGGCCTCGATTTCAGACCGGGCAGGCACTGTGATCTCCCCCGCCACACCGCCCGAACCGTGACCGCGGGCCCCCTCTTGACGGACAGACGCTTGCCACCTATAAGGACAGCACGCGCTCGTAGCTCAGGTGGATAGAGCAGGAGCCTTCTAAGCTCTTGGCCGGGGGTTCGAATCCTCCCGGGCGCGCCACAAATTTCAGGGGCTTGCAGTGATAATGCTGCGAGCCCTTTTTTGGTATGCTATCGAGACCATCTCAGGTGCCTTGCCTGGGCTCTCCGCTCTCCCAGTAAGAACTCGGCCCTGCCCTTGCTCCTGGACGCTTCCGCTCCAGATTCCCCTTGAAGTACTCCCGTATGCCTATCCTCCCACGTTTGTTACCAAGCAATCAGGCAGGCGACAGATCCCAAGTATCCCCTGGCTGAAGGACCTCAACCTTATCAGGATAAGTATAACGCATTTTTCTTTAGAAGAAATCAACACTGATTTCCCCCCCTACTGACCTCTTGCGGAAGAAACAAGGAACGGTGTACTTTGAGTCTGCAAACTGCACATTCCCAACAAAAATTTGCAGCCGCCTTCCAACTGCATTTGTTGCCATGGATTGTTCTTATATCGGTAACATCTTAAAAAATAAGAAAAACTATACGCAATCTTCTTCATGAAGGTCAAAAAAACATCCCATGCTCGGGGAGATGGCCCACACATCTTACTGTTTTTATTATAAAAATAAAAATATAACAAAGGATATGACCAAAGTTGTCAAAAAAATGTGTTTGGGCTACCTAACGGTTAGCGAATCATCGATACTGCCTCGCTGACAAAAGCTTGGCGAAAATGCCAATTTGATCAAGCAGTGCTACAGGCTCATATTTCGCCCTGCCCCAAAGAAGGATCCTCGCATGCCTCATTGCGCCCACCAGCAGATTTGCATTCAAAATGTCATTCTGCATGATGACACCAGAAACATGGATGATCTTTATAAACATGAGACCATCTCTGGCACCAACACGAGGCAGATCTCTACAGATACATATATCAATTTTTTTCATTACTCCCGCTGGCGTGAATTGACAGGGCTCTCAACATTTTCTCTGCATGTTCGATACAGTGGAAAAGGTCGTCTTTTCTTATATGCGTATCCTAGATCAACAGAGAAAAGAAACCATTCAAATGATGGGCCCTGCTCCCCTCTGCTGCTTGCTTCCTATTCTGTATCCAGCCCTGTTACTGACGGGAAGTGGGATATAGAGCTTGATGACAGATACGATTTTTTCTTTTTTGCTTGGGAAGATGACAACGACTTTCCCCTATGTATAAAAAAAGCATATTATGCTGCCGATACCGGCTTTTTAAGAAATAATATACATATTGCTATTGTTTCTACAACTTATCATCGTCCAGATGACATCAAACATCTTATTAAAACTTATTCATTAGCGTGTCATAATAATCGTGATTTTGAAGCAGCATCCCATCTTTTTATAATCAATAATGAATATGCTGACAAAGAGATCCTATCGTCATATCAAAATAGCAATATAACCATTATCAACAATCAAGAAAATTTTGGCGGCGCCGGAGGTTTTGCTCAGGGGGCCCGCCTGGCTGTTGAGCATGGCGGCTTCACCCATGTGCTTTTTATGGATGATGATGCTCTCATCCATGAAGAGAGCTGGTTCCGTACTCTGGCGCTATTGCGCTGCCTTCGGGATGACTTATGTGACCACCCTATTTCTGGAGCCATGTTCACACGGGAGCAACCTACGCATTGCCACGCCATGATCGAGGCGCTCAATAAGCATTTGCACCGCCAGTGCCTAAGTGGCGAGGCTTTTCTGGATAGCCCGGAAGCGTGCAAAAACTTTTTGGACTCAGCCCATGAAATATGCCGCCAATTACGCAGTTCGGATAGTCACGCCCCCTACCCGTATGCAGCCTGGTGGTATTGTCTTTTTCCCACGGCAGTTTTTGCTCAACACGGCTATCCGGCTCCGTACTTTTTTTGTGGAGACGATATCGAGTTCGGGCTGCGCATAAAGAAAAGCCCTCTCTTCCTGAATGGGATCTGCGTCTGGCATCCGGCTTTTGAAAACAAAGGAAGTCTGCTACGTGAATACCTGAGCCTGCGTAATCATGCCTTGCGGTGCGCGGCCCACATGAAAAGCTGGCGATACGAGCTGATAAAAACTTTTTGCAGAAAAATGGCACGCTGCCTTGCGGCCAACGACTATGAGCGCGGCGCACTGACCATCCTGGCTTTGCAGGATTTTATGGATTTTGCCCACGTCCCTCGTGAAGGTAGCCTGCTTATCCCTCGCGTTGAGGCAGAGCGGCAGCGCTGGGCCAATAAAAAAGAAAGGATGCCTTGCCTTCCGCTCAAGATCGACGAAAAACCTTTGCGGTACAATTTGCTCCCCATGCTAGGTGTTTTTCTTACGCTTGGGGGCGCTTTAGTTCCCTCTTTCCTGCGGCGTCGCTGTACGGTTGCTCCTTTCCTTCAAGTTGGAGGGCGCTGGGCATCTCAATGGACAGCGTACCCAGGGGAGCAACAAGCTTGCGGTCTGCAGACACTGAAAGCTGCCAAACTTACCCTGGCAACCATTCGTGGCTTAGTAAAAATATTCCAGGCAAAGTAATATCCACATCGAGGTCACAAAATGAATCTTTTCAATCATATCAATATATCAAATGAAGACAGCAACTTTGCCGGCAATGGCATCCACGTTCCTGAAGGTTGCTGGATAAACTTAAATCGATTCTCTGCAACCGATATCTCAATTGTCGACTTGAAACAGCAAGAGGGAGAGAATCCTCTTTTCTCTTTCTGCTTCAGAGGGACACTTGAAATGAAAATTGGCCTCGCGCGTCCCGGTTACAGCTTTACCTGGCTATGCGAAAGAAAGCTGTCCTCTCGGGATTGGTGCCTTGCGGAGATTCCCCTTGATTTGGGTTCCTTTACGAACGGCACCCTTGAGATCAGTTTTCTGGGCATAGAAGAAAGCGCTCTTTCCTTCGAATTGCCCCATATCGCACCACAGGAGATCACTCCTCAAAATATCCTTTATGATTTTATTTCTCCAACACTCGATTTGTGTTGTGAAGAACAAATCTACTATAAATTTTTAGGTTCGAACATCTATTATAGTTTTGAAGATGCTTGTGTCCATATGGGAAAGGAAACTTCCCTCGACCTTTTGACGTACTTTAACGCATTCAGTGCTTGTAAATGGGCAAAATATACCAATATCGAAAATCTCTCTGCCTACATCGACTTCACGGGGATAGCAGATATCATTATCGTGCATAAGGATGAATTCGGAGAGCATAAGATATGTGGCTATTCCATAGAAACCACACAACGACAGACTTTTGAACTGCCTATCGGCAAATATCCTAAAACCGGCCTTCTGGGGATACGTATCTTTGCTCATCAAAAGAGTATTCTTTTCGGTGGCGGCTGGCTTTCTCCCGATTCTGCTACCCAGCCCGTACATTTGGGGATAGGCATTACAACTTTTAAAAGAGAAGACGCTGTAAAGGCTGCTGTGCATCGTCTGTCCAAAGCAATCGCTGCCCATCCGCTCTATCATGATTCTATTGATATCACGGTTGTCGATAACGGTAAGACGCTGACAGCTGAAGATGTTCCTGGCGCACTGCTTATCCCCAATGAAAATCTTGGTGGAACGGGCGGGTTTATGAGAAATTTATTACACTATAAGGACTCTGATAAATTTACTCACTGCCTATTCATGGATGACGATGCTAGCTGTGAGGCAGAATCCATCTTCCGCAGCATAAGTTTCATGAAGCATGCCAAAGATTCATCCCTTGCCATAAGCGGCGCCATGTTGTCAGAAAATATTAAATTTATGCAATGGGAAAATGGTGCTTGGTTTGATAAGTGTTGTCATCCGCTTCATTGCAATTATGATTTACGAGATTCGGATATTCTACTTGCAAATGAAAAAGAAGATGCTCCTGAACCGACTTATGGTGCCTGGTGGTTCTTCATGTTCCCCATCAGACAGGTTTCCATGTACTCCTTCCCTTTTTTTGTACGCGGGGATGATATTGAATTTTCCTATACAAATAAATTTAAAATTGCCAGAATGAATGGTATTGCCACATGGCAAGAAGACTTCAAGATTAAAGAATCTCCCATGACATTATATCTCGACGTCCGTTCTCATGTACTACATCATCTTGTACTGGAGCACATCGATCATGGACCATGGGATATTTTGAAAATGGTATGGGCGTTTTTCCATCGCTTCAACTGGGCGTACCAATATGATACGGCCAATGCTATTGCTATGTCGTTTTCCGATATGCTGGAAGGCCCGAAGTATTGGCTGGACAATATGGATACCGGAAAAATCAGGGCAAAAATCAAAGAAAAGTACACCATGGAAGCCTCACGCCCCCTGCGTGATAATTACCGGGATGTGCCGGAAGCTCTGGAAAATGTGCGTCTTCCTTTCTGCACAAAATTCATCCGGCGAGTGTCGTTGAACGGACATCTGCTGCCCCGCTGCATGGTGCACAGAGGAATCAGTCGCCTGAACAAGTATCAGGTGCCGTTCATCAATCGAGTCTTTTTGCGCGATGAAGTTCTCGTGTGCAATGAAATCAATAGGACGGAGTACGTCCTTAAACGTAACCCCGGGTATTTTCTGAAGAATGTGTATCTGCTGATTCTCAGCTCTCTGTTTTTTCTTAGAAACTACAGAAGGATAAAGGAAGAATATCGCACTTTCCTGAATGGTTTAGGAAAGGATAATTTTTGGCGGAAAACATTTAAGATATAAGGAAAAATTATGAAGAAAGTTGGTTTCCTTGCGTTTCTTGGGGCAAATTATGGAACCATGTTACAGTCCTTTGCATTGTTTCATGCTATCAAAAATCTGGGATATGAATGTGAGGTTATCGGTGCGGATGAATTTTATACCCGTCCTATCCCTAATCCAGATGAGTTAGGAATTCACTCTAAGGAATACGATAAACAGCGTACGCAACTTACGTTTGAAAAGTTCATTGCACATGGACTTAAATTTAATCGTATTTTGGGAGATATTCCAGCAAATGCAAAGCTGACAGCGAGTCAGGCTGAGGAAATCAAAAAGTTTGATGCCTTTGTCTGTGGTAGTGATCAAATTTGGGTTCCCGATTTTTTCTGGTTTTGTGCCAAACGATATCTGCAGTTTGCTCCAGAGGAAAAGCGTATTGCTTATGCTCCAAGCCTTGGTTGGAATAAGATAGAGGCTCGTGCAGTAAAGAATATTCCGCAATGGAGAGATTGGCTTTGCAGTGTTAAATACCTTTCATGCCGCGAGACGTCTGGTTCGGAAATAGTGGAAAAGATGACAGGACGGACTGTAACAACAGTACTTGACCCAACTTTTTTACTTCGTCCTGAAGACTGGAACCGACTTCTTCCCTATGGTGTCATTGCTGATAAACCGCATAAGATTCTTATGAGCGGCAAACCGTATATGGTAGCCTATCTGCTGGATACCTACGACACATATAATGACTATGTGCGTCGACTTGCTTCCCGGTTGGGGTTGGACGTCGTCTGGCTTACAGGGCGTGACAATGTCGGACCTATCCAGAGAAACTGCACGGATACCGATCCATCTGGTTTTGTAGAGCTTATTCGTCATGCTTCTTTTGTTTGTGCTGACGGATTCCATGGAACTTGTTTTTCTCTGAATTTTTCCAAGCCATTCGCTTTGCTCCGAAAGAACAATACCGCAGGGAATGATTCCCGTATGCAGGATTTAATGGCGAGGTTAGGTGTCAGTGGGCGCATTGTGAAGGTCGGAGATTCTCCCGATACGATTGAACCTGTTATGGACTATGCGTCCATTCGTAAGCATATTGAGGCGGAACGCGAACACTCTCTTGAGTATTTAAATAGTGCACTTGAGGGAGCCTGTGAAGGACGCGGTATGCTGTATGATAAGCTGAAGCAGACTGCGGGTAAGGTAATGGCCTTTGTGCAGTCTGAACCGAAGGAAGTTCGTTTACCACGTACAATTAATCGTGTCCCACTGGACGATCCGAACAACTGCACCGGGTGCGGTGCTTGTATGAATATGTGCCCCAAAGATGCCATTCAGATGGTGCCTGATAAGAATGGCTTCCTTAACCCAGTTGTGGACGATGCGAAGTGCATCCGCTGTGGCAAGTGCCTAAATAACTGTCCACTCCGAAAACGACCGCAGCTTTATTTGCGTGAAAAACTTACTAAGGCTTATGCTGCATGGGCCACCAACCCCTTTATCGTTTCCCGCAGTGCTTCGGGCGGTATGTTCCCGCTTATGGCAAACTGGATGTTTGAAAATGGTGGTGTAGCTTACGGTGTGGCTTGGGACAATGATATGAATGCCCGCACGGTATGTGCAACTAATAAAGAAGAATTGCGTCCTCTCTGCGGATCAAAATATGTACAGGCAGATACCGGATATATTTTTAAAGATGTGAAGGAAAAGTTACAGAAGGGCATTCCTGTACTGTTTTCCGGCACATCATGTCAGGTCGCAGGGCTGTATGCCTACCTTGAAGGTGACCATGAACTTCTTATTACTACGGATTTGATTTGCAGTGGTGTTCCTTCTCCAATGGTATTTAAAAAATATCTGGCTTGGAGGGAATCTCAGCTTGGAAGTAAAATTATTAATGTAGAATTCCGTTCCAAACGAAAAGGTGGTTGGGGTGGCTGGCTCCGTTTTGATTTGCAATCTGGAAAGAGTTTTGAAATTCCTTTGTATCAGGAGGAATATGGAATTCTTTTTGGACAGCACATGCTTCAGCGTCCCAGTTGCTTTGTCTGCCGATTCCGTGGAATAGAAAAACGGTGGGCGGACATTACTATTGGAGATTTCTGGGGAATAGGAAATCATGGAACAGTATTTAGTTATGAAAAAAGTCAAGGTATTTCTGTTGTTTTGCCAAATAGTATAAAGGGAAGAACTCTGTTCCAGTCTATTGCTGCTGATAAAAAGAATATTATTGTTGAGCAACGTCCATTGGAAGAGGTGCACCCAGGTAATGCCTGGCTCACAAAAAACTATGGCAAGCGTGCTGACTATAATACGTTATATACATTGCTTCGGAAAAAGTCTTTTGAAGAGGCATTTTCTGAGTATTTTGGGGATGAAAGTGTTCGATTAGTTCAAAAAATTAAATAAAAATTGTATCATGGTTATATTTGTTATATAACCATGATACAATTTTTATAAAGATAAAATAGAAGTTATTTATAAATTAAATAATATTTAGTCAATAGCCAGGAGATTTTTATGCTATACTTAATTCTAAATTTTTTTAAAAACTTGCAAATATTAACATCGTTATGACCAACATATTTTTTAATTTTTTTGTTCATAATTTGAAATTTTATATTTCTAACTTAGGAATACTCATACAGAGAAATATAGATTATATTTCAAAATAGACCATGAAGATATTTTTTTAATTTATAATCTATTAACAACATTACTATTAAAATATAAATATTTATTGATTATTCAAAAGAGATTATCTCAAAAGAAATTAATAATATAATAACTATATTTATATTTATTATATATAAATATGTTTTGATAAAAAATGAGCATTTGATAAACAATATAATAAGTTATTAATAAATTTTTAGTATATTAATTTTTTTAAATAAAAAACTATTACTCTTGCAAATAATGAAAGCGTCATTTAAGGGGAAATTATGCCATACCTTATCGTAGGTTCCGGTTTCTGGGGGGCGACCATCGCCGAGCGCATCGCTACGGTGATGAAACAGCCTGTGACTATCATCGATAGGCGCAATCATATCGGCGGCAACTGCCATTCGTCTCTGGACGAGGAGACGGGCATCGAGTGCCACCGGTATGGCTCGCATATCTTTCACACCTCGCTGCCGCAGGTGTGGGAATACATCAATCAGTTTGGGGAGTTCACCAGCTATCAGCACAAGGTGTTCATCACCTACCAGGGCAAGGTCTACACCATGCCCATCAATCTGAGCACCATCAACGCGTATTACGGAAAAAACTTCCGCCCGGCGGAAGCTGCCGCCTTTTTGGAAGCAGAGATCGCCCGCGATTACATCGCGGAGCCGAAAAACCTTGAGGAGAAGGCCATCTCCCTGATCGGCCGCCCCTTATACGAGGCGTTCATCAAGGGCTATACCCACAAGCAGTGGGAGCATGACCCGCGGGAACTGCCCGCCTCCATCATCAACCGCCTGCCGTTCCGCACAACCTATAATGCCAACTACTTCAACGATACCTGGCAGGGGGTGCCCAAGGACGGTTACTTCAGCATCTTCAAGCGGATGCTGGACAATCCGCTCATCACGCTGAAGCTGAACTGCGAGTACGAGAGCATCAAAGCGCAGATCCCTGCGGACTGTACCGTCATTTATACCGGCATGCCGGACCAGCTCTTCCACTACAAATACGGGGAGCTGGAATGGCGCTCCCTGCGTTTTGAATGGGAAACGCTGCCCGTCCAGGACTATCAGGGCACAACGGTGATGAATTATGCGGATGTGGAGGTCCCCTTCACCCGTCTGCATGAGTTCAAGCACTATCATCCTGAGCGCAAGGAACCGTTTGCCCTGAACAAAACGGTCATTTGCCGGGAATACTCCAAAACGTACAAAAAGGGAGATGAGGCCTATTATCCCGTAAACAATGCGCGCAATAACGACATGTACGCAAAGTATGCGGAAGAAGCGGCACAAATGCCGAATCTCATCCTTGGCGGTCGCCTTGGAGCATACCGCTACTGGGATATGGACAAGGCCATTGCCGATGCCCTGAATGTTTTTGAAACCAAGATCCTTCCCGCAGGAGTCCGGTCATGAAAATACTGGTGACAGGTGGGGCCGGCTATATCGGCAGCCATACCTGCAAAGCTCTGGCGCGTGCCGGGCATGAGGTGCGCGTCTATGATAACCTTTCCACCGGTTTTCGCGGCCTCGTCAAATGGGGCGATCTGGTAGAAGGGGATATCCTTGATACGGAACGGCTGAAAACTTGTCTCACAGAATGGCAGCCGGAAGGCATCATCCACTTTGCAGCGTTCTCCCAGGTGGGAGAATCCGTGAGCAATCCCGGAAAGTACATCCACAACAATGTCGCCGGGACCTTGAGCATCCTGGAAGCCATGAGGAGCACGGGGGTACGGAATATCGTGGTCTCCAGCACGGCAGCGGTTTACGGTATCCCGGAACGTTGTCCCATCACGGAAGATCTGCCTGCCGCCCCCATCAACCCTTACGGTGAAACCAAACTGTTCATGGAATGGATGCTGGCGGATTTTGCCCGGGCATATGGTCTCTCCTGGACGGCGTTGCGATATTTCAATGCCGCAGGCGCTGATCCCGAAGGGGAATGTGGCGAATGCCATATGCCGGAGACCCATCTCATCCCGCGCGCTCTCATGGCCATCACGGGCGAACTTTCAGATTTCCGTATTATGGGGGGTGACTATCCTACACCTGACGGAACATGTATCCGGGACTACATCCATGTAGTGGATCTGGCTGCGGCGCATGTGCTGGCTGTGGAACGCCTTTGCCAAGGCGATGCCGGCCAGGGGATCTCTCTCAATCTGGGGACGGGAACAGGTATCTCCGTGCGTGAGATATTGACAGCCGTGGGGCAGGTCACCGGCCAGGAATTGGTCCATACGGTCGGCTCCCGTCGCGCAGGGGATCCGCCGGTACTGGTGGCTGATGGGACTCGTGCCCAAGAGATCTTGCACTGGACAGCACATCGCTCCACTGTGACAGAAATCATCACCGACGCATGGAGCTGGCATACTTCGGGACGCCAGCACGTCCTGAGCAACTGATTTGTACACGGGAGAACCTCATGCAACCTTTCCGCAAAGTCGTCGTCCCTGTGGCCGGCTGGGGGACACGTTCCCTGCCGGCCAGCAAGAATGTGCCCAAGGAGATGCTGCCCATCTACAACAGGCCGGTCATCCAGTACGTCATGGAGGAAGCCCTGCGTTCCGGCGTGACCAGCGCCATCTTCGTCACCAACAGGGACAAGAGCGTCATCGAGGACTATTTCGATTACAACCTGCAGCTTGAAGCCGTCCTGCAGCGGGGCGGCAAGCAGGACAAGCTGGCCGAGATCCATCAGGTAGCCGAAATGGTCAACATCTTGTCCGTCAGGCAAAAGCAGCAACGCGGCCTGGGGCACGCTGTCCTGTGCGCCAGGGACCTCGTCGCCAATGAACCGTTTGCCGTCATGCTGGGGGATGATATCATGTTTGGCAGTGTCCCCGGCATCCATCAGCTGATCGAAGTGGCGCAGGCCGAGAACATGCCTGTCGTCGGTGTGATGGAAGTCCCACAGGAAGAAGTCAGCAAATACGGTATCATCGACGGCGAGGAGATCGCTCCCGGTGTCTACCGCGTACGGGATATGGTGGAAAAACCTGCTGTGGACAAGGCTCCTTCCCGTCTTGCCGTGGTCGGCAGATATGCCCTGTTCCCGGATATCTTCGATTATCTGGACAAGGTGGAGCCCGGCCATGGCGGTGAGATCCAGCTGACGGATGCTCTGAAGGCCCGGGCCCGCGAAAAGGGGATGTTGGCGGTGAAACTGGCCGGCATCCGCTTTGACGCCGGTAACTGGAGCGATTATCTCACAGCCAATATCTACTTTGGCCTGCAAGATGAGAACTTGCGGTATGACCTTTTGAAAAAGCTGAAAAACATCATCCAGTTCGAATAACAATCATGCTGAGCATCCGTTTTTCCAATACTGGTCCCCTGTCTGTTATCGCCGGCCCTTGTGCCATCGAGGGCCGGCAACAGACATTGGAGGCGGCCGCAGCCCTGAAGGAGATTTTCCTTCAGGCCGGTGTTCCCCTGATCTTCAAGTCCAGTTTCGACAAGGCCAACCGCAGTTCCGGCGCCTCCTATCGTGGCGTGGGAATGACAGAAGGGCTGTCCATCCTGGCGGAAGTGCGGGAACGCTACGATGTTCCCGTCATTACGGATATCCATTTGCCGGAACAGGCCATACCCGTGGCCGAAGCAGTGGACATGTTGCAGATCCCGGCATTCCTCTGTCGGCAAACCGACTTGCTGCTGGCCGCGGCGGCTACGGGAAAACCGGTGAATATCAAAAAGGGGCAGTTCCTTTCGCCCTGGGAGATGCGTCACGTGCTGGCCAAGGCCCGCAGCACGGGCAATGAGCGTATCTGTCTGTGTGAGCGAGGCAGCAGTTTCGGCTACAACAATCTGGTCGTGGATATGCGCGGATTGGAGATCATGAAGAAAACCGGGCATCCTGTCATCTTCGATGCCACCCATTCCGTGCAGTTGCCCGGTGCGGGCGACGGAAAGAGCGGCGGTCAGCGGGAATTCGTGGCCCCCCTGGCCCGTGCGGCCGTGGCAGTGGGGGTGGCCGGGCTTTTCCTGGAGACCCATCCTGCTCCCGATGCCGCTCCCTGCGATGGCCCCAACATGCTGCCCTTCACAGCCCTGCCTTCTCTGCTGGCCACGCTCAAGGAGCTTGATCGTATCGCCAAGGCAGGTATGGCAAAAATGGACAAGGAAGTTACGGTATGCGT
>OGZI01002838.1_pt1 | contig 13195 bp, 10 predicted proteins | sample 1576711 | NCBI WGS metagenome assembly OGZI01 (sample SAMEA3541482, study PRJEB24748) | human gut metagenome | biome: human gut; feature: human-associated habitat; material: faeces | place: China | collected 2012
GGTTGCCGCAGCACCGGCCAGAATTGCCAGAAAGATGATTTGCAGCATCTCGGTTCCGGTGAATGCCCCCACAAAGCTGGTGGGCACAATGTTCACAATGGAATCCAGCAGAGATATTCCCGTGGAGCTGTCGGCAGAATAGGTATAAGCGCTCATATCCAGCTGAACATTGGCTCCGGGCTGCAAAATCTGATACACAATATAGCCCACCAGAATCGCCACGAAGGACGTAAACGTATAGAATGTAAACACCTTCATGCCGATGCGCCCATATTCCCGGATATCCGATACTCCTGCTACGCTGGAGGAAATGGCGAAGAACACCACCGGCACCACCAGCATTTTCAGAGCATTGAGGAACATCGTCCGCAGGGGCGTTAAAACATACGTGGAAACCGCGTCGTTGAGTCCCGTGCCGCCATAGAACCGCAGCAGCAATCCCACCACAATCGCCGCCACAAAGGCAATGGAGATGACCTTAAGGGTCTGGGGCCGGGACTTATGGGCAACAAATTCCACCTCGTTGTGGGTGCCCCGATGGTAATAGCTCAGGTTGTTGCGCAGAGCCTTGAGCAGCTGCTCACCGGTCTGGGGCGCGTCAAAATCCTGATCCGGCACCGGCGGATCCGTGTCGATCAGGCTTCGGATATCCAAATCGTCCAGGGGATTATAGGCTTCTCCGTCGGACACAATCCGAACTACCACCTGATTGGAGGTCTTCTGCACTGCCACGCCCAAAAATGTCGTGTTTTTTGCCGCCATGAGCTTTGAAATGGAGCAGACCAGATTGGTGCTGTTGATAGCGTTGGCGTCGGAAAGGCCCTCTTTCCGGAGCCGCTGGCCCACAAATTCTTCTACATGATCCAGCAAATTTTCATCGTTGGAAAACCGCTGCTTTATCGCAAGCATATGAATTCCTCCCATGTATTTTCAAACATTTGTATAGTTCCAAGGTTTGTCCTTATTATATAACGAGTTATATATAATGTCAACCAGTCTGCAAAGAAACCGTCCAATTTCTCTTTTTGTGTTGTTTTTGTGAAGAATTGCTCCCAATTTTCCATTCGGTATGATAGAATAAAAGTTGCGGCCCCAAGACTGGCCGCCGGAAGGAGCACTCATCATGAAACGAGTATTACGGCATTTTCTCCATTACGACCTGATCCCCCTGCTGTCCATGCTGGCAGTCTGCGCATTTCCCTGCGTGTTTCTCTACGCCCGGAACGCCTCGGAGGTTCCGGCCAATTCCATGATTCCCTTTCTGGTGGTGTTCTCCCTGAACGCGCTGCTGTTCTTCGGGCTTTCCGCGGTTTTTCTGCGGAATGTCTCCCGGGCGGCGTTTTTCTCCGACCTTGCCATGCTGGTGGTCATCAATTTCACCATGGTGTCTCAGGCCATCAAAGGAAAGCTACCATGGCTGCGGGATCGCTATCAGCTGCTGCTCATTGGATTGATACTGCTGCTGATTTTGATTTTAATGCTGAAAAAGAAGCCCAATATGACCGCAGGCTGCGGGATCATTGCCCTGACCTTCGGCGCACTGTGCGTTATCAGTGGGATCATTGCAGCGCCAAAGCTGATTTCCGGCGAGTGGGATCACCGTACAGACTGGATTTCGGTATTTGACGCTCTGGCATTACTCGCTTGTAGCCCTGACAGTTACCAGAACGATGATCTCATCAAGGAAATCGAACATGAAACCAAAGTAGAACTTCCGGTTAAGCCCGGAAGAAGCAAGCATGAAGCCGTATTTGGCGAGCGGCTCAACAAAACCCTTAAACGCATTTCAGAAACCAGCGGTAGGCAATTCAGTGTCATCACGCAGAAGCATTTCAACGGAAGAAAGTACCGCGTCGACTTCGTTGTCACCCTCGAGGGAGCACCAAAACAATACGTAATTGAGTTTGATGAGGCATTCCACGCAGAGAAGCGGCAGCGAGAACGGGATTTAGAGCGTGACAGATGGTTTAGAAAGCATGAGAAAACCCTAGACCTCATCCGAGTAGAGCATAAACACCAAGACAACTGGCTTAAATGCCTTGAAGGTATCGGAGAACCACGCCCAATCGAGCACTATTACGCTCACTGCATCCGAGTTGCCAGCGAGATCAGGTCGAAAACGGAGCGGGTAATTACAGGAGAATCATCAAAAGCGGCCTACGATCCGGCGAAAAATGGCTGTTCCTGCCTGCTAAAGCACGATAAACGCCGCCTGAAAGAGCTATCAGCCATCATGGTAGACCTCAACATTCCATTCAGAGCAACCGATCGGCTGTTCGTAACCCGCCGCAGCCCCAGTAAATACGGGCTGTAATTACAAAAGTCACATGAAAAGTTACAACGAAATGTTGATGCTCTGCGATTTTCGGGGTGTTCAAACGTTGTAACCTTTGTAACCCACCTCAACACACCCTTATATAGATATTTATCTCTTTATTAATTATTGACTTGCCTTCAGTTTCCTAGCCGATGTTCTCATCATTAGATTTACCTACGCTTCAACCAAACTAGCAATTCCAGTCATGATCTGAAATCTGGCCTAACTCACTGCACTACATTCAGCCAAAAGCAGCATAGAACCAACAAATTCATGAACCACAGGTATCAGAATCACATACCAAACGATACTCACCCATAAATCACTCACCAGAGGCAACCAGACGACCTGTGAGGCGATGAGTGACATATTCACACCCAAATCCACATGCACATCATAGAGGCTCTCAAAATGCGATTCATGAAGTTATTCAGGCACGCACTGATGGCAGCAGCAACGGCTTTCCTTGCTGCTATCATCGACGGGCTATCCGGCACTATCTGACCCGTTCATTATGGGTATACCTCAGCTATAACGGCCTGACCTACTCAAAAACCGGTACATTTAGACCCCGCCGATGACTCAAAATGCACCACCACCATAGTGACACACCAAAATGACACATAGGATGACATGAGGACTTACGCTTACATGCGGGCATCCACAGCTGAACAAGATGCTGCCCGTGCATCACAATCACTGAACACCTTCGCGGAAGAACGCGGGTTAACCATCGCTGCAAACTTCATCGAGAACGTATCCGGTGCATCACTACAGCGTCCTGAACTGTTCCGGCTTCTCGCCGTAGCTCAAGCGGGTGACATTCTGCTTGTTGAACAAATCGACCGCCTCAGCCGTCTCGATGCTGACGATTGGGAACGCCTCAGAGGAGTAATACAGAGCAAGGGAATCAGGATAGTCGCTCTGGATCTGCCAACCAGCTATCTGCAACTACAATCCGGAAACGATGAGTTCATGCGTTCGATGATGAATGCTATCAACGGGATGATGCTAGATATGCTCGCCGCCATAGCCCGCAAGGACTACACAGATCGCCGTCGTCGGCAAGCTCAGGGCATCGAGAAGGCTAAAGAAATGGGGCTCTACAAAGGGCGGCAACCCGATTTAGAAAAGCATGAGCACATTCGGACTCTGATCTCTCAGGGAAACTCACAGAGAAAGGTGGCTAAGATGCTGGGCTGTGCCGTGGGAACGGTAAGAAATGCACTTAATGCGGAGAAAACAATGGGATGATCAACCCTCAAATGTACAAAAGCCCCGTGACAGAATCACAGGGCTTCGGTACTCTAATTCTTGCAGATGCCTGCCAGGATCAGACTTCGACAATCCAATCCTAGCAGGGCTGGCTAGCTATGTCACTACCAGCTTAATACCATTCAACGACATTAAACCCACATCTGCACCCTTGAAACTCAGGTCTACGCCCCGGACTCCGGCAGGATAAACAGGCAAACGGTGGGAACCTAACCAGCACGGGAAAGAAGCTGGCTCTACCCCGTCTCGCTGTACGATAACAAGCACCTGATAAAGTGAGAATCAAGGAAGTAGTTGCGGTGACGTGTAATTGCCACGGTCTGGCTCATCACCCACACAATGCAGATAAAACAGACGACCTGACGCTGGTCGCTCCGCTCCCATTTTCTGGTGTACCCACCATGGGGGCATTAGGCATCTATTGCCATTTATTTGTCTTCCCGTCACCATAGTTGGAACACAATCAGAGAGGATCAATGATGTCAGAAAAAGATTCGTTCTTTAAAACCGTCAACGCGAATATAAATGCAGAGAAAGCAGGAATTGAGGCGTTCAAAAAGGATGTATTTGAATTTCAGAAAGGCACTACATGGTTGCTCGATGAAATTCAAAGCTGGTTTGATGGCTCACCAATAACATCACAAAAGTCCACAGCCCGGGTTACTGAAGGTAGTGACAGCTTTGAAGTATCAACATTGATACTAAAAAACAGCGGAAAAACACTGACCATTGCCCCTGAGTGCCTTTATTTCTGGGGGGGGAGAGGTAGCTTAGAGGTATCTATCCATAACATCAATCGCTCACCAAATACCTCTAAATTCACCCTTCACCAGCACGACAAAACTAGCAACATTGATGGATGGGTAATAGTTTCTGCGGGAAACCCTGCTCAACGAATTGAGTTCAACCAAGAGAACTTCTTCTCAATGATTCAATCGTTTGCCTGATGCCTAAAGGGCTAGTTAATCAGCCCTTTTTCCACGTCTCTCCTTCACCCATTCTAAAACACTTTGGTCACGAGGGGCAGGTAGAGCCAACCGACTCTGTAACTCATCCACCTTGCTTGAAAGATGACTAACCATCTCCCGAAGTTGTGACATTTCAGCCAATAAAAGTGTGACATATTCAGGCTGATTTTCGGTAAGCGTTAAGTGAGCGCCGTATTGACGGCTATTTATTGGTGAGATCTACGTTCCATGGCAGCAGTTCGGCCACTTTGTTGATGGGCCACTCCGGCAATACGCTCAGGATATGGCGAAGGTAACCCTCTGGATCGATACCGTTCAGCCTGCACGTTCCGATCAGACCATACAGCAGGGCACCACGTTCACCACCATGATCACTGCCGAAGAAGATGTAGTTTTTCTTGCCCAGACAGACCGCTCGTAGCGCGCGCTCAGCAGCGTTATTATCCGGCTCTGCCAGACCATCATCGCAGTAGTAACACAGGGCATCCCACTGGTTCAGTGCATAAGCGAACGCCTCGCCTAACCGGGATTTTTTCGACAGAGTGGCTCTTTTCTCCACCAACCAGTCATGCAGGGATATCAGCAACGGTTTACTTCGGGACCGTCTGGCGGCCAGCCGCTGAGATGCCGGAAGGCCGCGTATTTCCTCTTCTATCGCGTATAACTCACTGATGCGCTTCAGAGCCTCCTCTGCTGTGGCCGTCCGGGTGCTGATATAGACGTCATGGATTTTGCGCCGCGCATGAGCCCAGCATGCCGCTTCTGTCAACGGGCCACCTTCACGCTCTGCGCTGAACAACCTGTCGTACCCTGCGAAGGCATCTGCCTGCAGCACGCCATGATAGTGCCGAAGATGTTGCTGAGGGTGTTTCCCCTGTCGGTCCGGTGAGAAGGCGAACCATGCCGCTGGCGGATCTGATGAACCCGCGCTTCTGTTATCACGGACATATGTCCAGATACGCCCGGTTTTCGTCTTCTTTCTGCCCGGCGCCAGCACGGGCACCGGAGTGTCATCCGTATGCAGTTTGCGGCAGTCCATCACGTAGTGGTAGAGGGCTTCATCCAGCGGGGCCATTAACCGGCAGCACGCATCCACCCAGTTGGAGAGCAGCGCACGACTCAGATCCACACCCTGACGGGCAAAGATTTCGCACTGGCGATACAGCGGCAGGTGTTCACAGTATTTGGCCGTTAACACGCGGGCCAGCAGACCCGGCCCGGCGATGCCCCGGTCGATAGGACGTGAGGGCGCTGGCGCTTCAACGACGCAGTCGCATCGGGTACAGGCCTTTTTCACTCTGACCGTGCGGATCACTTTCAGGGCGCTGGAGACCAGCTCCAGTTGCTCCGCGCTGACTTCGCTGAGATAGGCCATATCACTACCGCAACCAGGACAGCTGGTTTCAGCTGGCTCCAGTCTGTTTATTTCGCGGGGAAGATGTTCCGGTAACGGGCGACGATGACGGGACTGGCGCAACTGACGCGGAACCTGCTGATCATTGTCCCGGCCGTTGTAACGATCGCTTTGCTGCTCCTGCTGTTTCAGCAGGGCTTCGGCTTCTTCGACCTGCCGGCGTAGCTTTTCTGAACGGGTACCGAACAGCATTCGGCGCAGTTTTTCTATCTGAGCCCGCAGATATTCTATTTCACGCTCTTCGTTCTCTATTTTCTCTTCTGCGCGGGCCAGCGCCGAACGCAGGAACGACTCAGTCTCAGCAACGAGACTGAGCTGGCTGTCTTTCTGGCGAAGCGCGTCTTCCAGCGCAGCGATACGGGCGAGATAGTCCTGACTCATGACCCCATTTATAATGCGGTCATGCGCTTTTTACAACATCGTCAGTGAGTTAAGGCGTGCAGTTTTAGGTTGCCGCCAGTCCAGCTTATCGAGGAGCATGGCGAGTTGTGAGCGGGTGATGGCGATTTTGCCGTCGCGTACAGCAGGCCAGACGAACTGTCCCTCTTCCAGACGTTTGGTAAACAGACACAGACCGTCAGCATCAGCCCAGAGGATCCTCACGGTGTCACCTTTACGACCACGGAAGATAAACAGGTGGCCGGAGAACGGATTGTCATCAAGAACATGCTGGACCAGTTCGCCCAGACCATTGAAGGACTTACGCATATCGGTGACCCCGGCAACCAGCCAGATACGAGTGCCTGACGGTAAGGGTATCATCGGCTCCTCCCGGTCAGCTCGCGGATCAGCGTTTTCAGAAGTGCAGGTGATAAATCCCCGGACAGACGCAGGCTGGCACCGCCGACAGTCACCTCGCATGTCATGGCCTCGCGGCAGGCTGGAGCGGCGGGTTCATAGTGCGGCTCAGCATGGTGTGACAGGGCCATATCAGGCAGGACAACGGGGATAACAGAGTCTTGCTCTCTGATTGACCGTTGTATTTCATCGGGCAGAAGATGTCTGTAACGCTGGCGCCAGGTAAACAGCAGATTGTCATTAATTCCATTATCCCGCGCCAACCGGGCAACACAGGCTCCAGGCTGATATGACTTTTCGACGAGAGCCAGCTTAAAGTCCATTGAGTAGGACGCCCGCGCCCTGCGGGGCTGAAGAGTGTTTGACATTGATAGAGTCCATTAACGTTAATAAGAGGACTCTATCATCGTCAATCGTTAGTAATCGCAACAGGCGGCAGTGGCTTGACGCTTGGAGTGACCACGCTCCGGTAGACAGTTTCTGTCCTCACGGCGAGGCCTTTTCGAAGGCCTCCGGGCTGACGCCACCGAGGTGGCTGTGGCGTCGGTTACGGTTGTAGAACACTTCAATGTAATCGAAAATATCCGCCCGGGCCATGTCCCAGGTTTTATATATCCGCTTCCTGATGCGCTCTTTTTTGAGTGAACTGAAGAACGATTCTGCCACTGCATTATCCCAGCAGTTCCCGCGACGGCTCATGCTTGGCGCCAGATTGTTGGCCCGGCAGAACCGCTGCCAGTCATCACTGCCATACTGACTACCCTGGACGCCCTTCTAAGAGTCAAGCTGTTATCGGGATACTGTTGATCCGCCTGTTTTGATTGCGCAGTAACGTGTAAACTTCGCGGGAGATATATCGCTTTAGACAGCGTATCGCTTCCATTTTTGTATGTCCTTCGGCTACACGCCTGGCGACATATTCCTTTGTTTTTGCGTCAGTTCGTAAGCGTCCGATGGCGATGATGTGAAGTGCACTATTTGCAGCACGATCTCCACCACGATTAAGTCGGTAACGGTTCGTTTTTCCAGAAGAAACGGGGACCGGGCTGACACCACACAGTGCCGCAAATCCTGATTCTGATCTTAACCGTTGAGGATTGTCTCCGGCAGTGATCAGCAACTGTGAAGCGCTTTCGTATCCGATAGCATTACGTTTAATCAGCTCAGGTGCCAACTCGTCGACAATTGCCGCAATCATGACATCCAGATCAGCGATTTCGTCATGTAACTCGAGATAGCGTCGGGCAAGGGACTTTAATGAAATGCGATAAACGTTGGTTACATTGCGGTATTCACTGGCATCAGGTCTCCAGGAACCCAGGGTCCTGATGAGCTGCATGCGCGTCATATTTCTGAGCTGTTCACGTAATTCATCCGGGGCAGAGATAATATTTGAATGGATAATCTGGAGAGCGACTCTGCGGGCTGATATTGCTGTTTTTCGGCAAGTTTTTAATACCCGCAGGGACTCAATCATGCCATCACGCGTTTTGGGAGTAACTGTCCTGATGCCTGAGAATGCTGCATGAGCGGCACATTCAGCATCAATTGTGTCACTTTTACCCCGTTTGCGTCGCTCCATCCGGTCTGGAGCAGTCACCTCAAGAACTTCTAACCCGGCGTTCTGAAAATAACGAAGCAAACCGGAACCATAGGTACCTGTGCACTCAACACCAATTCGCTTTAATGTCCCAAACGAGGTCATCCATGCCAGCATCTGCCGGTAACCTTGTCGTGTTGTGGAGAAATACTGAGTCCCAAGGACTTTATTGTTCTGATCTACGACAGCGGCAACGTGCAAATCTTTATGTGTATCCACGCCACCCACAACGGCAGCTTCGGTAACTTTATCAACCATGACAGAGCTCCTGTGAGGAAACAGAGTTGAATCTCCAGACAGATAACCCGGACAGGACAGTAACGAGACAAGCCGTCAGGCCCTTCTTGAGTCACGCGCATCGGTGAGGAGATGCCTCGCATGAAGGCGCTTCCGGCAACCGACGGGTCCAGGGCAGGACACAAAAGGTCGATCGCTGTGTGAGTCAGGATGCGGGAAGGTCTTCACTGCATCAGTAATCACACCAATCTGGTTAAACGGCAAACTAAGTGGTGGTAAAGACTGACATCGGCATTATTACTATCACTGTGGAACATCACCCCGACGGGCTTACCGCACGTTTGCCATGCCATTTCCAGCGCTTTCATGGTGAGTCTACTGTCCACACCTTACGACCAAGCAGAATGGTAGATTCAACTATCTACTGGTCACGATGTACGCTACTGCGTAGCATGATAAGCCCCTTCCTTTAGCTTAGAATGCCCTGTGGATCAGGGTTTATCTTTCAATCCTAGGACAAACGGTACGGAATCGCGTAGAGAAGGATTTACCGCGCCGCTGTGGTCAAGTCCGGGGTAGAGATGAATATTAGTATGCGTACCTGCCGCCTGCACGTCTTTGGCAAACTGCTGTTGCATAGCTGTTGGTACATTAATGTCGTCTCCACCAATGCCAATAAATACCGGATGCGTGATTTTCAGCGTCGGATAAGAAAGTGAAGGGAGCGCATTAGTCAGCAGTGACTGGATGTTAGGTGTCAGACTATTGTTCATATTCAGGCGGTTATGCATCACTTTTTGCGTTAACGGGGTGATACAGAGGGCTTTTGCCTCATCCAACTGTGCTAAGGCAGCGTTCTGGAAGTAATTCTCCGCCTTCAGCGTAGGGTTAGTATCCGCAGCCGATTGCCATATATAAAAAATATACGGTATTTTAGGATCGCCAGATGATTGATTTTTATCATCACTTTTGGTGAATAAGCTAGCAACATCGCTCTCTGCAGAAAAATAGGGGGTGCCAGTTAGCACGGTCCCGATGATATTCAGCTCTGGTGCGTAGGTGGGCTGATAGCCTGCTGCAGCAAAGGCGGCGTGTGCCCCCTGAGACTGGCCAACCAGTACCAGTTCGTTTTTAAGCGGAAATTCAGTGAGCGCAGCACGTATACCGTCAAGCACGCTCCAGCCCTCACCTTGTGCGTTAAGATAGTGGTGCATCCCGTCTGAGCCTAATCCGGGATAGTCAGGAGCCACAACCGCGTACCCCAAAGAAAGCCATGTATTAAGATATTGGCTGTCTCGTGCCGTGCGTGTATTCAGTGACGGTGCGCAGTCCGAGTTTATTCCTACTGTGCCATGTGTCCAAACGATTACCGGCCAACCGCCCTCTGGCTCTGGGCCAAAGGGAATAAACACTGCCGCACTGTCAGTACGCTCTCCTTTGCCCCGTACACCATCCACAGCCGTATACTCAATCCGGTACTGACTCTTCGCCTCTAAAAGCCCATGCGCGGGATCCAGAGGCATTTTCGTCACCACTGTCCCCGTCTTTGCTATTGCAATACTTGTGAGAGGTGAAATAAGGGTGAAGACTACTAAGCTTTGGTTTACTAATTTTTTAAGGTACATAGCTTTTCCGCGTTTATTATAGTGGGCATGGAGAACACTCGGGAGCACTCCTGCAACCTTAAACAAACCAGTTCCGACGGGCATCTTTCAACATCATGACTTTGAGCATCTTACGAATACCCTTCTTAATACGCCGGAACCATCCAGACGCACCTTATCACAGCTACTACAAATGAACCTGCAACAGGGGGAACAAGATATTGTATGCTGGTCAGAGATTCAGTCTGTCGTCTACTTGAAGGATTGTTATCAGTATAGTGGTTGTTAGCAATACGCGCCGTCAGCTTAAATAGGGAGAAAAGACAAGCATAGGTTAAGCGTTCCAGTGCCTGGTGCGGCGATGATAATCTCCTCTAAGTAAGTAAAGCCTTACAAAATAAGTGGAGATGGTGTGGGCAGTCATCTCGCCAATATCATGCGCAGTGTGTGTTCCAAGGGGTAATTAATTATCTTCTCAAAAAATCAGTGGTTTACTGGATAAGATGGCGTAAAGGGGGACTGCTACTCAAAATTTGGCATAGATTAATACTTTTTATGTGTGACTGTTGTGTGACAGAATTTATGTGATCAAAGAATCATTCTCAAAAAATACCCTTCGATGATAATTAAGTATCGGGATTATTAAAAAGTAATTAATTAAGTTTGCTTACTATAAATAATAATTAATTTTATCATATGGTTAGTTGGTAACATGTATTTTTTTATCAGTTCTTAATTTCTGTAATTTTCGTGAAAACCCTTTTTGATAGGTTTTGGCTATTGTATTTGTTGTTTTTGATTGATTTAAACTGTTTTTATTCTCTCGAACAATGTTTTACTTTTCTTATGTTTGATGGAGCTAAATACTCTTTTTGAGCTTAAATGAAGTAAACCATATGCAGTAAACAAGAACATAACGATTCTGCAGCGATGAGTGAGTATCTTCAGGCCTTTGATCGAAAACACTTTTTGTTATCCTGCGATGGTTTAAGCTGCGAGTGTTATCCTCTGATCCAAAGTAGATATGAAAAATCAATGTACTACCTCGCTTTCCCTCCATTCTTCTCCGGTATTAATTAGTATTGGTTTGAGCAAAATAATTGTTTTAAGCGTAATTTTTGGAATGTCGTGTTTTAGCAAAGAGGAGTTCTGATAGAAATTAATTGAGTTGTTTTTTGGTGACCAGAAATAAAGAAAGAGTTTCGCTTTTGATTAATTGAAGTTTTTGCAATCAATGTGAGTAAGAAAATGATGGAATGTTGTGCGATGCAGACAACTTGCTTTTTAAATACAACGTCTATTTCTCGATGGATAGATTTTATTGTAGTGCGTTTATATGAATGTAAAAAAAGGACCATCAGCGATAGAGGTGTTCAAGATAAATGCCAGATTTAAATGATGGAGATCTAACCGAAGAGAGAAATATCAGCGTGGTCCTTATTAATCGTTATCCCCTGGAATCTATAGCCATAAAAACCCTTCTGGAAAATAAAGGAGTGTCTGTTACTGGTGAGGCGATAAATGGTATGGACGCCCTTAGAATCGTTGACCAGTTGAAGCCAAATACGATTATTGTCGATGTCGACCTGCCAGATATCGACGGGATCGGACTGGTTGAGACGTTACGTAAGCGCCTTTATAAGGGAAGCATCATTGTGACCTCGAATAAGTACGAGTATTTTTATTCGCGATGTACTGCCAGTGCTGGAGGTAATGGTTTTGTGAGTAAAAAAGGATCGATTAATATTATTCTCTCCGCGGTTCAGGCTGCGCATAATGGTTATTCTTATTTTCCATTTTCGCAACATAGGGTTTCCGGAGAAGGAACGTATGCGAGGAATAAGCTACAAGCCTTATCCGAGCAGGAAATCATAGTTTTGCGACATTTACTGGAGGGGGCTAGTAATTTTCATATAGCCGCCAAAATGGATATAAGTTCAAAAACCGTTTCCACTTATAAAAGTCGTCTGATGAAAAAGCTAAATTGTCAAACGCTTGTAGAACTCATCGGATTTGCTAATAAATTTAGAATCGATGAATCTTTTATCTCTGATTAGGTGTGTGGGATTGAATATATTATATTTATAAGTTACCCCTTAGTGGTTATTTATTGTTTTTCTATAATTAAGGTGTTTTATTGATAATATAATATGAGGATTGTTTTATTATCCATGACGAGAAGTACCAGACGTAAAAGCAATGTCTGCGCGCGTGGAGAGGTGATGCAATCGAGTGCCATGAACTGAAATGAATGCAAAGCAAATTGCTTGGTCCGGTTACTCTGAGCAAAAATAGCTGCATAAGGAGCATAGTAATATCTTTCGTTAGGATCGCGAATGACAATTAGCTGTAACGAGCTGGAAAGAGTTTAACAGCAGCTGTTATTTAATGTAAGCATAATGTAGCTTGAATTAGTGTATCATAACGTATGGCTGCCGATTAATTTCCGGTTTTCGAGCAGCCACCCGCCAAACCCGATGAAAAAATTCTGTCACTGATAGTGTAAGCTAGCGATTAGAGAGATTAAGTATGATATGTCTGCTTATTCGACAAGAGAAGAATTGATGGCACATTACCGGCCTTATTGTAACGATAGCCTGGATATTGCTGAAAGTTGACAGGAGCGATCATCGGGCTCGAACCACGAGGCTAAGATCGCTTGTACGAAAATATCTTCATCATAATGAACGCGATCGAAATTCCTTCGATAGTGAAAAGTACTCGTTCCTGAGCTAATGAAAAAATATCGCTGCCGACGGCTGGATTGAAGGCCAGGGTAATTGTGGTCAGACAAAATGACCAGCGGAAGTAATTTTTGGCCCCAAACTGTAACATTAACAGGAACATCCCGCCAACAATGGCTATGTGAAACAAGGGGTAAGGGTAACATACCAGGATTATGCTTCCGACGATGGCTCCCAGCATCGTTCCCATGCTTCTGGTTTGTATGCGATATCGCGTTTCCTCCCACCCAGGTTTAAC
>OGZI01002842.1_pt1 | contig 13171 bp, 18 predicted proteins | sample 1576711 | NCBI WGS metagenome assembly OGZI01 (sample SAMEA3541482, study PRJEB24748) | human gut metagenome | biome: human gut; feature: human-associated habitat; material: faeces | place: China | collected 2012
GAGAGCCAACATTAGTTGACTCTCTGTTAATTATATTATCTTTGTTACATTTTGTGGAATATCAATATATTCACCCGTTTTAACAGGATAAAGATAATATTCTCCAGCGATTTGTTCACTTGTCAGTGAAACTTTAAATGATTCTGTTGATACATTGCTTCCATAATTTGCTAAATATATCTCCCACCCTAAATATGTTTTATCATCTATCTCAAATGTTATTGGTTCATTTTCAACTATTATTGACCTATCAGAGAATTTATTTTCTGATGTAGTCCATTTTTCTTCCAGCTTAAAGTTAGCACTTCTTTGACCACCATATGATGATAAAATAACAGAAGAATATGGAAACGTTTTTACCGATATGTTTATTTTTTTAATAAGCACACCAATTTTTATACATTTATTAGATTCTATATTCAGTCCAGTGTAAAAACCATATGTTTTATAATGTCCGCCATTTTTGCAGTCTAGTATATTTCCTCTTACAGTTGAATCTTTATTAGTATTAAGAAAACTAAATGCCATACTATTTACATTATAATTATTTGGGTATAAACCTAATAATGTAATATTTTCTCCGTGATGCGATTCAAAATTATCTGCGTGTAAGAAGCACGGGTATTTTCCGCCCATAACATAGGCATAAGTTTCACCAATAAGTGTGGTAGATGAAGTATAAAACGTGTATTGACAGTTATTAAGAATAATTGTACTACTTGAATAACCTGGGTGAGCGTTAAATATTACATATTTCCCCGCGTTAAAGTAGCAGTTGTTAAATGTATTTATTTGTTTTTGCCCTCCTGAAAATGGGTAATGCTTAATATTTATACCCGTATATTTATCTGCTTCTATGGTTTTATCCCTAAATTGTAATGTTATATGAATATTGGAAAACTCATTCCCCCCAGTTCTTACACATATACCAGTACCAAATCTATTAATATTAACGTTATTAATAATGTTATCAGGATATGTAAAATACATTCCGTATGTATCTTCTAACGACCAATCACCTATTATTTGATTTATAGTAACATTATTAATTAACATCTGTGATGATATAACATCACTTGTATCAAGTTTTCCGTTAAGTATGCCAATATGCGTGAAATTAACTATTCTTATATCAGATATTGTTGTATAAAATGCAGTATTTTGAACACCAATTCCTATCTTCATATTTCCGTTTATCACACCATTTTTTATACAACTTTTTCCGTTATTTTGTGTACCATCATCAAGGTCAGTTATAATCATAGGTGTATTTCTATCTTTTGGGCTAGCTGCGTCACCATATTTTAATATAGAGCCACCTAAGTCTATTGTTTGACCACCCGTTGCACTGTAAATATGAATAGTGTCACTGATTATATATATTCCCTTTTTGAAAATAATTAATGAATTTGGGTTTTCTTTTATACACTTTTGTATTGAAATAGTGTCATCAGTTAAACCGTCACCTTTTGCACCATAATCATTCACACAAATGATATTAGATAAATTAGCTGGTATTTTATCTATCTTTTCTGTTAATTTTTTTTCAATATTATAAACTAAATTAGTCAAATCTTTAAATTTTTTTAAAAACCAATCTAAGTTCAATTCGTGAAAATCAGTATATGGAAAATCGTTTATAAAACTCATTTAATCACTCCTTTTTAATATACCATTATACAAAATTCTTTCATAAAAATATTTGAAATTTTATTATACAAATTCCAATATTGTAATTGTAATTCACTTTCCAACATTTGCTGAGAAGTCGTAACTCCTATATTACCGTGTATGTGATTTTCCAAATTTGGTGTTCTAGTTCTTTTAATATTCGGTGTTCTAATTTCTGTAATATTCGGTGTTCTTGTTTGATTTAAATTCACATCATTTTTATCTGAACTACCATAGTTTATTTGAGTTGTTGTTTTTTCATTAGGCTGATAATCACTTGCATTAAAAGCACTTGTTTTATTTTCCACATCATTATTATCTGTACCGCTTCTGCTTAAAATAGTATTGCCATTATTTGTAATTGTTTCATTTCCGTTTGTTAAATGTGTTTCATTACCATTTTCTAATTCTGTTTCGCTACCACCAAAATTTTCATATCTATCATAATTTTCTAATGGTTTATATTCGGTATTTAAAGCACTAACCCATTTGCTAACAGTTCTTGACCATTTATTGGAAAATAAAGTAAACATATTTTTCAGCGTTTCAATGTTAGGATATAACACTTCAAATTCTCCACAATTTAATAAAATTGTGTTTACCAATGTTTCATGGTCTACATTTTCGAATCTTAAATTGTCAAATAATGAACTGTCATAATTATTCATCCCGATTAGTGTTAGTTTTGCTATTGACAAAATCCCACCTCATTTCTACATCACATTCAAATTTTGGAAATAGTTTTTTTACATTTTCAATGCTACTTTTTAATGTTTCAAACCATGTCAAAATACGAGATTGACTATCAATAATTGTCGAATCTGCCTCACTCGTCACCATTCTTTCTTTTTTCTGATATGGTAAAGATGGTATACCAATCTCTCTATCAAAATTGTTAACAATTGTTTGCATATCTGTTAAAATCTTATCAGTCATATAGTTATCTTTAGAATCATTACCAAATAGAGTTAATATGTCATTATCTGAATCATCATCTTTTTTGAATAACTGATTGTTATAAATTTCAACCGCATTTCCTTGGTTTACCTTATCCATAATTTTCTTAAGAGTTTCTGCTTGTGCTTTAGTGTTTGCACCGTAAATTTTAGGATTCTTTTCATTAAAAATACTAATTTTTAAAGCACAATCTAATTCTGCCATTTTTTCGGCATAATAATAAATAACGTCAAACGTTCCGTAATAATCAGGTGTTAGCTTAAGAATCTCACATTCTTTTCCAATTTTTAAATCTGCTTGAAAAATCGGATTTGAGATTATTGCGTTTGTTGGTCTGTAATAAAAATCATATCCGTTTAACGTGCAAGGTTGAAATGACAATCCATAATCATCAGATTCAAAAATTGCAATATATCCAAATCCGTATAAACAGTAATTAAAAAAATCTTTAACATCACCACTCCAAGGTGTGTTTATCTTTAGACCGTTTATCATTCTTTCATAAAATGCCCTAACCCAAAACTCAAAAGCAACTGTATTTTTTGTGTGATACGCACTAGGTAAGTGCGTACCACATAACGCATTTATTTGCGGATAATAATAGGGAAAACAACTCATAAGTTTACTCCTTTTTGTATGCGTGATTTTAAAACTTCCATTTATACTTCATCATCTTTCATATAAAAAAGAATGGCGTTTTCAGTAGGGTCGTTAATCGCATTTTTTGTATAATGCCAAAAAATATTTCTGTAAAGCTTACGCGCTTCGAGTGGTGTTGAATAACTGCCTTCAAACTGATAATCAATCATCATTGCATCCTCATCAAAAAGTAATCCAACCACATAATCGAGGTCAACTTCATTTCCTTTTTTCTGTTCACCTGTTGTTTTGTCGAAAATTGCAGGTGTGATTTTAATGCTTGCACGTGAATCGATTGACTGCCAATAATTAACCGCTTCATAATTTTTAATATCTAAATATTCAGGGTTAAAAATTGACGGTAAAACATTTGCTTTTGCTTCAATAAACAGAGGCTCATATAAGAACATTTTCTGTCTATTTTTTGGTGTGTGTCTCAAGAGTTTGTAATTTGTTCCGTTAACTGTTTTTGTCGGTGATAAATGATAATTAGTACTTCTTTCTTCTAAATAGTTACTAATATTTTTAACATATGCAACGAAAAATTTCAAGAAACTTTCTAAATATGTGGTTCTTAATTCTGCACTTGTATATGAAGTTCCGTATTTTGTGTTATATTCTTTTGTCAAATTAACACTTGAAAACGGTCTATCGTCTGCCATGTCGTAAATCATACCGATTTCATTAAGAACACACATTCTATTAAAAGCCTCTTTCTGTGATTCAATGTCGTTTCCTTTTTCGGTCATAATTCCACTCATAAATCGTGAAAAATTAGCTTCACTTTCAAAAGCAACCTGCAATTGTTTTTCGTAAATTGTCAAAGAATCATCCCATGTATCAGAACCTGCAAAATTCATTTCAAGAGAAACTGGTTGATTCTGTTCCCACATAGATTTTGTACTTGTCGGATTATCTGCAATAATGTTTTGACCATTTGTATAACCATCTTTCAAGTTAGTATATAATTGTGTGTTATACATACCCGAAGCCTGTGCATCTTTTGAGTAATAAGAAATTTTTCTAATTCTGTTTGAATAAATACCACTATTCAAAGCATTAATTAATAAAAACTTCGCTTTATAAGGTCTAACTGCAACAAGTGTTCTACCAATTATTAACGATAAAGAATTGATTACATTTTCTGTTCCTGTAGCTAAAATCGTTTCTCCTGCACTTACAAACGTCGAACTATCAATAACTGTGATACTCTGCTGTCCTGTTGCCTGTTTAACTAAACTGTTCATAAGATTGTGGCAATCCTGCACTGTTAATACTTTTCCCATTTTAAAATCTCCTTTTTACATAAAATCTCTAAACATATCTTTTAAAATATCTTCTTCGCTTTTATCATCTTCTATTTTTTCTCTAGTTTTTTCATCTTGCAATTTTTTTATTAACTCCATCATGTCATTCATTGTTTTATCATCTTTTTCATCTTCTTTTTTATCATCTTTTTCATCTTCTTTTTTATCATCTTTTTCATCTTCTTTTTCATCTTCTTTTTTATCATCTTTTTTATCATCTTTTTCATCTTCTTTCGTTTCAATATCATTCATTGTTTTTTCGAGTTCCACAAACTCTTTAATATCTGATAATTTCCAACCACTTAAAGCTAACTTAATAATTTCAGTTTTTTTCATTTTTTACTCTCCAATCATTTATATAAAAAGGTGCTTATAGGTTTGTCAAACCAACTCGCAAGATACCATCTTGTTGACATCGAGTACATGCACCTTTTTATTCAATATAAAAACCGTTATTTATATAACTATTTATTTCCTGTCTTTCATTTTCATCACACGCAACTGATACGCTAGCACCGTTACATTTACAGTAACCACTTAATTCTGATAATTTTATAACTTTTTTTAATGGTCTACCAAGTTGCAATGCAATATCACTCTGTTTGCATGAAAATTCGAAGCTTTCATTAACTATAACAACTTGTGAGAATTGACTAGCCCTTGCACCATCACTTCTTCCACCGAAAGATCCAATTGTAGAAAATGACGAGCCTACAGAATTTATTTTACTATTAACTATATTATATAAATTACTATCTGTAACAGTTGAGAAATCTTTTAGCGAAAAAAATGTAGAAAAAGATTTCCAAGAATCTTGCAATAAAGTTCCTTTTAAATTTCTAGTTGTTATGCCAAATTCTACAGAACTACCTACCATAGCACTATAATAAAAAATTAAATCATCGGCTTTTATTGCATATGCAACGTTTCCGTCAATATAATCATAAAAACAATTAATAGTTAATGTTTCTGTTTTAAAAAGTTGTGATGAATCAAGTTGTATAGTTCCGATTGCAGGCAAATACATATATATATTTTCTGTAATTCTTCTACAAATATCATCATGTATCCATGGTATTTTTATAACTGTACCTTGTGTTTGATAATAATTTTTTGTTACATAACCTGCAACACTTGTTTGATAATCACCTATCCATATTCCTGAAATGTCACTTGATGGAAAATTAAAAGGTAAATAAACGCAACCGTTTACTGCACTAAACACACTCCCAAACTTTAAAACTAAAGAATTAATAATATCGTTATCTGTTATATTTGATATGCTTGTAGCAAGATTTTTTAAACCATCTTCTGATAAATAATAAAACTGTGATACACCGCCTCCATTAATAGATATTCTGTAGCAACCAGCACTGCTAAATTTATCAAGAGATTCACTACCATATTTAACATTTCTTAGTAAATTTGACGTGTTAGAAATTCTTTCATCTAAAATCATACTATTATATTTTGATGATGAATATTCTACATATGATGTTGTACTCAAAATATCCATTTTATAAGTTGCGAGAACGTCAATTTTACAATTAATCTCAATAACTCCATTTTTAAGTGATGTTATGTTTGACACAAAATAAAATCTGTTATCCCATTTTACATATGTAATATTAAAATTTTCAACAGTCAAAACAAACGTTGGATTTGTAATACTTGTAGAATTTTTCAAAAAACAATCAATTATAATTCCACCTATTGACGGTCTTAGTGTAGAATTATCCTTTTTTGCAAAATTTTCATACAAAGTTATCTGCATTTTACTCTCCTAACATTATTTTAATCTGTTGACGAGTTACATTATGTAAACTATTTACTAAACAAGCAAACTTATTAGATTCACTCGTAAAATCTGTGATAGTATTTCCATCACTTTCACTTTCATCGGGGATAATCGATTGAATCTTCACTTGATAAAAATAAAGAACGTTCTTTACTTCTTCGATTCACCAACCCTTTCAATTTTTTACCTTTTGAATAGACATATTCAAGCATTTTATTTGCAATCTGTGTTTTTGTGCGAGTTCCTTTTGCAGTCAACTGCGTAATACTTCCAATGTTATATGCAAAAGATACTAGTGCAGAAAATTCATTTGATGTAAAATTATACTTATCGTTATACCCATTTACATGATTTTCAAATCTTTCTAAGTCGTTATCAAATAGTTCATCTGCTTTCTGTTGTGATATTGACATACCTAAGTAAATAGGTGTGCCATCAACACTTCCGGTATGCCCCCATCCGATTGTTAATGTTCCGGTGGCATCTTTATATGCATTTAATCTGCAACTTTCAAATGATTTAATCAGATTTTTTCCATTTTCATTCGTTTTTATTCTTTCATTTTTCACCTCACTAACTTTATTTACTTCTGTTTTTCCGTTCATGTTTCCGTATTTCAAATAATTATTAACTGCGGTCTGAACCTCATTATAATTATATCCCTCGTTTTTAAGTCGTGTTTTTCTAACAAGTCCATTTCCGTAAAATCCCGCAATAACACTTTTTACAAGATTAATTGTTACTTTTTTACTCATATCACACCTCTTTCGAATTTATAACAGTGATTAACTTTTCCAGTGCTAACGTGTTATTATTAATTGTATCTTTTAAATTGTTCATTTCTTCAGAGTGTTCCCGATTTAATTCTTTTACTTCATCTCTATGTTCATTATTAATTTTATTTATGTAATAACCCATAGCCAAACATGCGCAAATCGGAAAACCAAAACTACTAATTAAAGTTGTAATTGCGTTTAAATCCATTTCACCAATCCCCCATCCCCACCCAACCACCATCCATATTCATACAATTTATTCAGTTACATTTTCAAGAGTTGCATTTCTCATAAAATCATCTAACGGCATTGAATATTTATATTCAACTACTGTGAGTTCGTGAATAAACAATGGCATTTCATTTGCACCCTTTTCATATCTCTTATATAAAAAATTCTGTGCTTCATCTTCATCTTTGAAAGTTCCGGGAAATTCCATTGTCAAAGTTGTCTGTTTTCTTTCTTTTCTTAAAAAAGCTTCAAATGTTACCTTTGTCGTTGAGATTGTTCTTGTAATATTTTTTACCATGTTCTTTTCTCCTTTTAAGCTAATGCACAATTAATAAAATCTCTGCCCGATTTTGTCTTTCCGCTAATTTTAATAACGGAAAATGGCTCGTTCCAATTTCCGTCTGTCATAATTTCCGCAATATCCTCAAGTGATTTCGCAAATGTTTTTGACTGAAAAGCAATTGCACGTCCGTCTGTCGTTAAAATGGAGTGAATCTTATTCACTTCACCATTTGCATTTTCATCCTCAAAAACAATGTATGCACTGATTTCAAACATTTCTCTGTCTGTGACATTTTTCATCTGCTCAATCTCTGCATTTTTTGTCATTTTGTAAATCTCCTGTTTTGTTAAGTCCTCTCTTGATTTGAATAAAATTTTCATGTTTCTTTCTCCTTTTTTTTCTTTAAATTTTTTATTTAATCATCTGTAATATATACAGTGATTTTTTACTTTTATTTCAAAACCATTTGTTAACGCATCATCTATTATCATTAACATATCTGATAATTCTATGTATTCTATAGGCATTTTTTCAGTACCTATAGAAATTTCTGTAATAATTGTCCACATAATATAAAGCCTATAAATATATATTCATATGCGTTTCAGTATCGCATGAGTATGAATATTTTAAAAGTTTTATCTCACCAAATAAATCACGGTTATTAAAAAACGTATAATCCCACACACTGCCATAAGAATCAATTGTTTTTATTACTAATAAAACAAAATCATCATACCTATAATCTTCAAAAATGATTTTTTCATCAACTGAAAGACAATGTTTTTTAAGTAATTCAACTCTTTCATTTAATTCTTTTTTAGTTATTTTTTCCATTTTCTTTTCCTCTTTTCTTATTTTATTTTCTGTTCCTTACAAGTATTATTATATTCATTTTTATTTATTTGTCAACACTTTTTCTATTAAATTTTAAAATAGTTTTTATAATTAATAATTAAATCATACATTGAGAATTTACTATAGAACATTTGTTTGTTAATTGTTTTTTCTCGTAATTTCATTATATAATCAGTGAAAAAACGCTTTTGGTCATTTTCAGTATTCAAATCATAAAATTTTCCACTTCCCTTACTTTCACACATATAATATAGTTCATTTTTTCTATAAATAAAAAACATATGTTCTTTATATTTTAATGATATTATACACTTATATCCTTTTAATGATTTAAAATCCACACTATTAAAATCATCATAAGCGAATGTGTTTTCGTATACCACATTATGCCACTTAGTGCCTTGCATAGCGTTAAAAATTTTTGTGTTTGATTCATTTTTATAAAATTCATCTGCATTTGATAACAAATGAATCATGATGAAACGTTTTTCGTCATAGAAATACTCTATGCCTTTTGTCGTCATTTCTGCTACAGTATCTGTGAGTTCAAGAGTTTCCATAAGTTTATTATTAATGGAGGTTGCATTTGCTAAAGCAATAAGCTTCACTTCTTCTAATCCTCTATGCTCTCTATCTCGATTCTGTGTCACATATAGGTCTAATATCTGTTCACCCTCTTTTCTGTTAATTCTATCCCACGGTTGCGGTATAAATTCGTCAAAAATCATCCAATCACACTCGTCTATACCGATTCCTTTCATCTTAGAAACTGCATTGAGTGACAGAATAAAACCTATATTATTTTTTATGTTATTTTCTTCATCAAGTTCAAAAAAACCACCGACTCCATCAAATAATTTTTTTGCTTTTATATTACAATGTAAGTCTCTATTTATTGGCTTAAATGGTGATAAATCAACTTCAACATACCCTTTTATTCCACTACCACATATAAGATTTATATCTTCATTTGTTCTTTTAACAAATGTAAATTTTCTACTACTCTCATAACAAGATTTTAAAACGCTATATGTCTTTCCTCTTTTTCTTCCACCTATAATTATATAGCACCATGCATTTGGATATTTTTTAATATCTTCATTAAAATCGTAATAATATGACATATTCAATTCCTTTCTTTTAATGTTTCACGTGAAACATTTAATCATAAATCTGTATATTTACTTCTTCATTTATTAACTTATCCCATTCTTCATTGACATTTATTTCATCTAATAAGTAATCACAATCGGATAAGTCTATGCTATCTGCTATTTCTGTTCCATTTTCATCAATGTAAAAATCTTTATAAATATATGTATGTTGTTTTTTTCCCGTTTTTGCTCCATCAAAAATAAGACCTTTTTTAAAATTGTTTATATCATTATTTAAGCATATAGAGCCTTTTTTCGGAACACCTGCAACAGTTATATGCAATTCGCCATCATCTAAGCATCGTCCGCAATAACGTTTTGCGCCCATTGTTTTAAATTCTGAATATTCATCTTTTTTTCCGTCATGTTCCGCAATTCCTAGCCAATATTCACGATTATTGTTAATAACGCAAGAATAATTGTTATTTACTAATTTATATTTACATTTTTGATTATATTCAGAAACTTTTTCAATATTCCAATTAATTCCATAACAAGAATCAGTATCAGAATATAGCCAAATTTCACAGCATTTTCCTAATTCAAAAAGATTTTTTTGAGCATAGCTGGTGCACCACACACCGATAAAATAAGGTAAAAAACTGTTCCTACTTTCTGTGTATTTTATATACAAATCCTCTTCACTATTTTCACTATCAAAATTGTGTTTTATATATTCTCCAGTTGTATAAATTTCTTCAATAATTTCTTTCACACATTTTTGAACGCACATTCCATAAACAGAATTTAACTTTGCTTTTGATAAAGCGTATAAGACTGTGTCACCACCTTTATATTGTGTTTTTTCTGTGAATAATCTGAAAACATAATCAGTTAACCATTTTGGAAGATAATCTTTTTTAGAAAATTCAACTTCACTGCATATATGCTTATAAAAATCATATTGTTCTAAAATAGTGATTGCATCTTGTTCATTTAAGTAAATTTCTACATAATCCGCATATAAAATTCTCCCATTATCTATAATAGCGTTTACTGTGTTTACACATTTTGAAAATTGCAAACACGGCATTGGAAAATCGGTATCTTTTAATTTTATTGCAATAGCAGTAAATTTAAACATAAAAGCAAAATTTTCAGAATCTTTTACTATGTATTTTATATTACAATTTGTATTAGTTTTCTGAAATTTTTCGCATGGGTATTTTTCACTAAGCAAACAAAACGGATATGAACTAGCAAAGTCGTAACATGAAATTAAACCTTTTACAGTTTGTCCTATAAAATGTCTATTTGCATGAGTAAATCCACCATGATAAATTTTTTCTAATTTTTTATACTGTAAATAATCAGGAACTAATCTATTAAACCACTCTTTACCCCGATTTTTAAAAGCTATCTTTCTAAGTTCCTCTCTAGGTATTCCGGTGGCAGTAAAAGGCATTGAATACACATGTTTGTGCAGTGTTTTTTTTAAAATATCTAAGCATTCAACACCTACTAACGTATCGTTTTCGATATATTCAAGTTCATCATTTGTAAAAATTTCGTTCTGTGTCCTTATTTTATCGTAATCCCATTTACAAACCGCTTTTTTATGTTCTGCATTTAAATCCTCAGCCCATTTTTCTAGTTTTCTTTGAGCCAAAATCAGAGAATCTTTTAATATTAATCCATTAGCAAATTCTATTACAATCGGATAATGACTTTTAGTATTTAATTGGCGAATTGGTGTTCCGTATTCTGAAAATAAAAATTGTCTCAAAAAAATCCAATCATAGGATAAATTATGAATATAAAAAACAGTTTTTAAACTTTTAAGGTTTTTCAAAATTCTATTTATGCAATCTATACATTGACTAGGTTTATTACCGTAAAAAGTAACTATGTTTTTATTAAATGCTCTAATAGAAATCGTAAAAGCTACGACATAGTTTACGTCTATTTTGTTTTTATACTTTTTTGAAGTTTCTGTATCTAGCATAATAAAACAATCTGAAAAAGACTCCTTTTCCTCTTTTCGTGATGATCTTATTTCGTAATTTATATGACTTAAAACGCTATAATTAAAATCTTTATAATATACTCGTTGATAATTCCAATTTTTAAAAAACAATTCATTTTCTTTTTTATCTGTCATCATAAAAATTCTTCAATTTTAAACTCCTTACCAAGTAATAAATCTTTCACACTTTCTTTTAATTTCCAATCAATTATTTTATTACCATTTTCATCTTTATTATTTTTTAAATTTTTTATAAAATCATCTAATAATATATCTTTGTCTTTATTTTTATTGTTAAAATCGTCTATAATTTTCTTCACATCTTCTTTATTCTTCTGAAAAACTCCTAAAACATTTAAAGCAGTATTTGATGAAAATTTCTCTTCAAATAATTCTTTTCCACCTTTTTCAAAATAATTAGCCATGTCTCTCCAATCCCAAGAAGTATTATATTTTTTATTAAATGTTTCTGTTTTATCTTTATATAATTTAACAATTCCTCTTTTAGTTGAAGTTGGAGCGTTTAAAAAATTATAAACTTCGTTTCGCATTGCTGATAAAGTTTTTATATTTATATCTTCTTTTATATTTATTTTAAATCGTGAGTTACCATCTCTCTGTTTTATATTATATAAAGCATTTCTATATGCCCATTTTGTTACGTTTTCAAATCCACTTTCTTTTGATAATTTTTCAAGATTATACAATCGCTTATTTGCACGCTTAGCTAATTTTATGTACTCACTTATTAATTTATCTTTATCAGTCATTATTATTTCCTTTCTGTAAATTATAAAAATTATTTAATGCAATTATTATAATATTGCTTTTATTCAAATTTGTTATTTTGCATAACTCGAATAACATTTTTTCTTCTTTTTCAGAAATTCTTATATCAAGTCTTTTATCTTTCATTATTTACCTCTCATTTAATTTATTAATATATTTATTTAAAATACTTGCTTCTACTTTTGAAACAAATTTTGTTAATTTTAAATCATTTAAAGACTTTACATAATTATTTAATGCTATGTCTCTTGATAGAAATTCTCTGTAAAAACCTTCATGATGATACTGTAAACAATTTTTTAAACAATACTTCATGTATACAATTTGCATCCTAATATAATAAAAATCTCCATTCATTTATAATACTCTCCTTTTCATTTATAACACATTAATTATTAATCACATAATTCAATTTTATCTAACATTGTTCTCCAATAAAATATTCTATTATCATCTGTTAATAAAAACTCTTTATGTAATTTACTATTTTTCTCTTTTAAATTATATGCTTCACATTTAACACATTTTACATCAATATATTCTACTGTATACCCTTCAAACTCAGCATTTTCTTTTAAATAATTTATAAATTCTTTAACGCTAAGTCTATTAATAATTTCCTCCGTATCTCTCATAAACTTTACTATACATCTGTTATCATCATCGTTTTTAAATCTCATTTTATTTACCTCCAACCTTTTTTATTTTATTATACATCTTGTACACACAATGTCAAGAAATT
>OGZI01002850.1_pt1 | contig 13133 bp, 13 predicted proteins | sample 1576711 | NCBI WGS metagenome assembly OGZI01 (sample SAMEA3541482, study PRJEB24748) | human gut metagenome | biome: human gut; feature: human-associated habitat; material: faeces | place: China | collected 2012
AAACAGTAACTTTTTATTCAATATGAGAATTCCCCGTTCTGCCAGATGGATCCCTTGCAAAACGGGGAACTTTTTATCTTAAAAGCGAAATCCCTGCAGATTTCTTTATGCCAAAAGATCCCCTTTACCAGCTATTTACCGCCAATAAAGGAGATCTTACATTTCTATATTTCCATTATCCCGCTGCCTTCCCATGCAGATAAAAGCACACACCACCAACCATAACAGCACCGCCAATGATATTTTCAAGAGTAACCGGCAAAAATTAATCATTGTAAAAAAGCCTGCTGGAATATAATACATATTTGCCACGCAATGCTCAAAACCAGATACTACAAAAGCCAGAATCGGGAAGAAGATTGCCAGCACTTTTCCTCCAATATCTTTTACCGCTGCCTTTGCAACAGCTGCATTAATATTCGCCAACACCACTTCTGCCGGCACATTTAATAATGACTGCATTTTATTTTCCTCCGCTTTGTTTCTACAACTCTGTTGCTACAGCTTTATTCCAATTTCTGCTTCACAGCATCTGCCATTTTTTCACAAAATGCCGGGGATAATCATAGCACTGTCTGTCTTCTGGAACAATCAGCTTCTATGAATTAATTGAGAAAAAACATTCATGTATTCTTTTATGTATTTTTTATGCGCTCTTTATATCTGCACTTATATCCTTTTCCTTTCTTTATCTGCTTTTCTTTATAATAAAAATATCCTCAATAAACAAAAGCTTTATGCCTTACATTCACTGAGGATATCTGTTATATGATTTTATTCACACAGGAGGAGATTTTATGCTGATACTTTTTGCATTTACGATCATTTTTATTCTGTTCATCTTTGGTTATTTTGGCATCGACAAACTGGAGCATTACTTTAAAACCCTGAATAAATGATCATTCTGCCTTGATCATGCGGTACCCAATCCCTATGTGGGTCTGTATATACTGCGGGGCATCCGGTTCGCTTTCCAGTTTTTTACGCAAAGTTGCCATAAATACACGTAAAGAAGCAATATCATTTTCCCAGCTGCTGCCCCACACTTTCTGGGTAATATAAGTGTGCGTCAGCACCTTACCTGTATTTTTAGCCATGAGGCACAGCAGTTTATACTCTGTAGACGTAAGATGCAGCTCCTTATCCCCCATATAGGCACAGCCCGCTGCAAAATCGATCCGCAGTCTGCCATTTGTATAAACAGACTCTGCTGTCTGGGCTTCGCCGTTCATGAGCGCCATTCTCCGTTCCACAACACGCAGCCGCGCCAGCAACTCTTCTACAGAAAAAGGCTTTGTGAGATAATCATCAGCACCTGCGTCCAGTGCGTCTATTTTATCTGTATCTTCGCTTCTTGCACTGATCACAATGATTGGCAAGTTGGACCAGGTACGTATTTTCCGGATCACATCTACGCCGTCCATATCCGGCAGTCCCAGATCCAAAAGGACCACATCCGGATTGTGGGAAGAAGCTTCTACAACTGCTCCATCCCCGGTCCCGGCAGTCAGATACCTGTATCCATGGGTCTTTAATGTGATCGTGATCAGATTTCTTACCGGAACATCATCCTCCACAACCAATATCAATGGTTTACTCATTTAATGCCACCTCCTCTGCAGGCAATGTAAATGTAACGACTGCTCCATGGGGAATATTATCAGATATCCATATTTTTCCTCCATGGGCATTAATAATAGATCTGCAAAGCCCAAGCCCCAATCCTAAACTCCTGCGGCTGTCTGCCACCTGATCACCGCCAGTATAAAACATGTCAAATACTCTTTCTTTCCTGTCATCAGGGATCCCGTTCCCCAGATCGCATACAGAAATGATGACCTGGGATCTTTCAGCGTTTTCTGCTTTTTCTTTCTTCACCCTGACCGTAATATCTGTTCCCTGAGGCGTATATTTTACCGCATTGCCAATCAGATTGATCAGCACCTGGACGATCAGCCTTGCGTCCATCTTTGCAAGGATCAGTTCATCTTCCTCTTCTACCTTTATGGTCCTTCCTGTCCGGCTCTGTCCCGTATGCTTTAATGCCTCTTTGATCACCTCATCCACCAGCTCTGCTGACTGGCGGATCTGCATCCTGCCTTCCTCGATCCGGGTCACGGAAAGCAGGTTTTCCACCAGATCGATCAGCCACATGGAATCATCATAAATGTCCCCATAGATCTGCCGGCGCATCTGTGCATCCAGACAGCTTTCATTGTAAAGGAGATTATTTGCATTACCAGAAATAGATGTGAGAGGCGTTCTCAGGTCATGGGAGATCGTTCTTAACAAATTCGCTCTTAACTGTTCATTCTTTGCCAGGATCGCAGCCTCCTCCTTTTCCCGGACATTTTTATCATTCTCCAGCGCAAGGGCACATTCTCCCAATATGGACAATAGCACACTGTTTTCAAATGCATCTAACGGCTGTTTCTGGATCATGATACCTACCACACCATAAACAGTACTGTTTACGCGGATCGCCAGATACTGCCTTTTTGCCTGCTTAAAATGGTCTGTTCCTGTTCCGGCATGGCGGTTATTCTCTAAAGCCCATACAGCAGCCTGTTCCTCACAGGTTTCATCTTCAACCAGGATTTCTCCCCCCTGTGGAATGGTGTGCAGAGGCTGTCCCAGTTTTCCATTTTTCACATCATAAATAACTGTTTCTCTTTTCAAAAGTTTAACGATCTGCTGTGCCGTTCCTTCCAGTATTTCTGATTTTCCCTTAGCCTGCTGTAAAAGCTGGTTTGTATCCAGAAGTACTTTCAGCCTGTACGCATCCCTTGCCGCCTGTCCTGCATGCTGTTTCAGCCTTGATGCCAAGGATCCTGTGATCAAAGCTGCAAGAAACATGACTGCAAATGTAAAAGGATAACTCCGGTCATAAGCCCGCAAGGTAAAACGAGGTGCCGTAAACAGGAAATTAAAGACCAGAACGCTGGCTATCGTAGCCGAAAAACTGTAGAACCAGCCTTCTGTTACAATAGAGATCAGAAGTACGCCTAAAATGTAAACGGTAATGATATTGGCATCTGTCAGCTTTAATTTTTCAAACATCCAGCCTGCTGCTGTAGCTGCAAATAAGATGCCTGCACTTTGAACCGCTGCCTTAAGGGAAAAATCATTCTTTTGCGCCAGCCTGTTCCATTTGCGGATTACCTCAGGTCCCATCTGGCTGTCAGGTATGATATAAATCTCCATTTCAGGCGCATGATCGATCAGCTTTTCCACAAGAGATGTTCCTGCAAAAACCCATTTTTTCTTTGCAGCGCTGCGCCCGATCACGATCCTGGTGATCCCTGAAAGTCTGGCAAACTCCGCGATCTGAAAAGAAATATCATCACCGTAAACTGTTTCTATTTCTGCACCAGATTGTTTTGCCAGCTTAATATTCTCTTTCAGACGCTCCTGATCCTCTTTTCCCATTTTTCCGGCCAAAGGTGTTTCTACAAATAATGCCGTTAATGTCCCATTAAAAGCCTCTGCCATCTGAGCAGCTGTGCGTATGATCTTTCCATTAGACGGTGAAGATGATAAACATACAAGTATCCGTTCTTCCATTTTTCTTTTCCCCAGGTTTTCTGATGCTCTTCTGAAATCTTCTTAGGATCCACAAGGCCTGCAAATGACCAGATTGCAGTATTATGTTAAATATGAAAACACTTCTGGATATCCCTGCTTGCTCCCAGCACCAGCATAGTAACATCTTTGTCCAGTACTGTATCCGGAGTAATGGACATTTCCAGCTTGCCATCGCGTTTTAAAGCCATGATAGTGATGTTGTATTTCTTTCTGATGTCAATATTTCCAACAGTCTTTCCCACCCAGTTTTCCGGAATGCTGATCTCAAAGATCGCATGGTCATCAGATAACTGGATATAATCAAAAATATGCTCCGAGCTATAACGGATCGCTGTCCAGTTTGCCAGCTGTTTCTCCGGATACACGACCTCATCTGCGCCATTGCGCAGCAGAAATCTTGCCTGAACATCCCTTGCGGCCCTTGAAACTACCAGCTTTGCACCCAGATCCTTTAAATAGGCCGTTGTTTCCAAAGAGCTTTGGAAATCCCCACCGATCGCCACGATGCACACATCAAAATTTCCAATTCCCAAAGACTGTAAAAATTCAATGTTGGTACTGTCTCCTATCTGTCCGCTGGTGACAAAAGGAAGTACTGCCTCTACGCGGTCCTCCTGCTTATCTATTGCCAGGATCTGATGGTTCAGTTCATATAATTTCTCTGCAATATGTCTTCCAAATCTTCCGAGTCCTATTAATAAAATTAATTTCAATGTGATTTCCTCCTTATTTCTGATCCATCATTTTCATTATTTCGCTTCACTCCCATATTGGTCCCTGCCGCATACGGTACGCAGTGGGGTATGCTATATTATCCCACAGTTATCTTCTCCTGTGGGAACTTTGTCATACTCGACCGCATGCCAGACAGCGCCGCAAACACCAGTGTCAGTCCACCTACACGCCCGCAGTACATTAAAGCAATGAGCACCAGCCTTGCAGCTGTTCCCAGCATGGGTGTTACCCCCAGTGTCAATCCTACCGTTGCAATAGCTGAACCTGCCTCAAAAAGGCTAGTGAGTACCGGAAGCCCCTCTGCATAGCATAAAAATAAGCCGCCAAGGGTACATAATACCACATACATCAGCATAACTACTGCTGCATATCGTACTGTTTCGTTTGGAATACGTCTGCCAAAGCACTGGGCATCTTCTTTCCTGCGAAATACAGCTGCCGCAGAAAGCAATAACACCGCTATCGTAGTCATTTTCATACCGCCTGCCGTAGATCCAGGTGCACCACCAATCAGCATTAACATGACCATTAAAAACAGTCCGCCTTCGCTCATCTGCCCGAAATCTGCTGTATTAAACCCGGCAGTTCTTGGTGTTACCGCCTGAAACAGGGATAACCAGAACCGTTCCAGTCCATTTCCCCACTGGGATCCGTGAAACTCCCCAAAATAGAAAATAACCGTAGGTACGATCACCAGTATCAGATCTGTTACCAGTATTACCTTGCTCTGCATCCTGTATTTTTTAAACTGCAGCTTATTTGTCTTTATATCTTCCCAGGTGAGAAATCCCAGACCGCCGATCAGTATGAGCAATACAATAACTGCATTTACAAGCCCGTTTCCAGCATAATAAGTCAGTGACGAGTACTGCTGTCTGACTCCCATCAGATCAAAGCCTGCGTTGCAGAAAGCAGAAATGGAATGAAAAACACCATACCAGATCCCTTTTCCCACTCCAAAGTCCTTTATAAACACAGGTGCCAGCAAAATAGCTCCTAGCAGTTCGATCAGCGCGATACCTTTCAGGAAAAAGCCTGTAAAACGGACAATGCCGCCTACCTGTGGTGCTGAGATCGACTCCTGCATCAGGCTTCTCTGCATCAGACCGATCTTCTTGCCTGAAACCAAGGCTACTGCAATGGTAATGGTCACAACGCCCATTCCTCCGATCTGGATCAGCAGCAGGATCACCACCTGTCCAAAGCAGCTCCAGTACGTAGCTGTATCATGGACGATCAGCCCTGTCACACAGGTAGCCGATGTAGCTGTAAATAAAGCATCCAAAAATGGCGCACTTCCCGGTTCCCTGGATGCAAAAGGCAGCATTAAAAGCAGCGTTCCCACTAATATAACTGCCAAAAAGCCAAATATAATGATCTGAAAAGAAGATAAGCTCTTCTTTTTTTGAAATAATTCCATTTTCCCTCCTGTAACAGCCCTTTTACCAGCAATGTCATTTCATTATGACATAATCCCCTCAAAGTTTCTATTAAAAATACAACGCTTCGTATAAAGATTGTATAAAGAATTTATCTTAGATTTTTCTAAAAGTCCCCGCTCTTATCCATATCCGGCAGTTCCATTGCCTGTTGGTCTGAAGGCGCACAGCCAAACATCTTCCGGTACGCCCGGAAGAAGCTGGAATAATCTCCAAATCCGGCTTTAAGTGCTGCCTCTGCAGCCGGTGTTCCCCCGGCCAGTTCTTTTCTTGCAATCGTCATCCTTTTATATAAAATGTATCTGGCTACCGTAGTGCCTGCCGCACGCTTAAAGATAGCAGTCAGATGATTTTTACTCATATAAAATTTTTCTGCCAGTACCTCCTCTAAACCGGAAAATACTTCAGGAAGTTCCTGCCAGTCTGTAATTTCTTCACTTACTGCCAAATAGCACTCCTCATCGTACTTATTCTTAAAAAACTGATATAACTCTTTTGCCACTGTCTCATAATCTGCATATCTTTCCTGAAACAGAAATAAGGACTCATTTGCTGCCACATTCAGATAAAGGAACTGACGGGACATGTGCTCTCTGAGCTGACCCAAAAGCTTTTCTTCATCCACTTCAAAAAAGCAGTCCTCGCCGCCTGCCAGGATCATATGAGTATACTGCCCTCCATCCTGACATAAAAGCTCCGCAGCTTTTGTCCCGTTTTCTTCTTTGCCGTCATACAAAAAATTCTGCAGAAAATATTTTCCCAGATCATCCTGCTGCCTTGCAATTTCTCCTTTCTGCGTATTCTTCTCCAGAATATGATCTCTCACAGAACAATACGTCTTATGAAACTCTCCCGGATCTACCGGCTTTAGCACATAATCGACTACTCCGTAATGCAGCGCCTCCTTCGCATAAGAAAAATCATTGTATCCGCTAAAAATCACTATCTCGATCTCCGGCTGCAACTCCCGTGCAGCTTTCGCCAGTTCGAGCCCTGTCATATAAGGCATTTTGATATCCGAAAACAAAATATCCACCTGTTTTTTCTGCAAAATCCCCGCTGCATCTTTCCCGTTTATTGCCTCTAAAATCTCCAGTTCTTCCTGCTCTCGTTTCAGCAGAAACTTGATCCCGTTTCTCTCCAGTTTTTCGTCATCTGCAATCAATATCGTGATCATGTCCGTCCCCCCTCTGATACATGCCAAAAAATCCGCCATGCCCCTCTGTTGGCTGCATGGCAGATTTTTTATTGATCTGTCCTCTTTATTTTAATCCATTCCCTTTTTTCTTACAAGCCTTATCCCTTCACAGCTCCTGCCACGACACCTTCTATAATATGTTTTTGGCAGCACAGATAAAAGATTACAATCGGGATGATAGAAAGTACCAGCGCTCCCATCATGGCTCCCATATCCACAGATCCATATCCACCTTTTAAATACTGTACTGCGATCGGAATCGTCCGGTATTTCTTCGTATCCAGCACCAGAGACGGAAGCAGATAATCATTCCAGATCCACATTGCCTGCAGAATCATTACCGTAATGCAAGTCGGTTTTGAGATTGGCAGGACCACCTTGAAAAAAGTCTGGATTGGAGTGCATCCATCAATCATTGCCGCCTCTTCGATCTCCAATGGAATCGACTTCATAAATCCGGTAAACATAAACACCGCCAGCCCGGCACCAAACCCCAGATAGATGAAGATCAGCCCCCATGGAGTATTGAGTCTGAGCATATTTGCAATCTTGGACAAAGTGTACATTTCCATCTGAAACGGCACCACCATGGCAAACAGACAAAGCATATAGATCAGTTTTGTCCACCATGTATTCACCCGGCTGATAAACCATGCACACATGGAACAGCACAGGATAATGACTGCAACTCCGCCCACGGTGATAAACAGACTCCAGCTAAATGCCTCAAAAAACTTTGTCTGCTCGATTCCGCGGATATAATTTTCCAATCCTACAAACATATTGTCTTTTGGCAGATCAAATGGCACCCGGCTGATGTATGCTTTTTTCTTGAATGAGTTGATCACAACAAGAATGATCGGATATAAGTACAGCAGGCTGATAACAGAAAAAATCAGCGTAACCAGCCAGCCATGTTTTAATTTTTTATTCACTACTGCTGCACCTCCTTTGATCTTGTCATGCGATTCTGAATCACGGCAACCAGACCAACGATCAGAAAGAAGATTACTGCCTTCGCCTGACCAACACCTTCATAACCGGCTCTTCCATAGAACGTATTGAAGATATTGAGCGCCAGAAGTTCTGACATTTTCGAAGGTGCACCATTGGTCAGTGCCAGGTTCTGGTCAAATAACTTGAAACCGTTTGTTAACGTTAAAAATGTACAAATCGTGATCGACGGCATCACCATCGGAATAATGACCTTGCGAAGTACCTGCCAGGAGTTGGCTCCATCAATCTTCGCCGCTTCGATCAGCTCTCCGGGAATATTCTGAATGCCGGAAATGTAGATGATCATCATATATCCAATCTGTTGCCAGCACACCAGAATGATCATTCCCATCAACCCGTAGGTCCCGGAATATGTAAGTGTTTTTCCCCAATGTGCAAGCACTCCGTTTAACAGAAGCTGCCAGATATATCCCAGAATAATTCCACCGATCAAATTCGGCATAAAAAATACAGTCCGAAAAATATTTTTCCCGCGTACTGGTTTTGTCAATACCAACGCCACCGCAAATGCCAGTACATTGATCAATAACATGGAAAGTACTGTAAACAGCACGGTATACCACAGAGAGTGTAAAAATGTAGGATCCTGAAATACCTTTCCATAATTCTCAAGCCCGATAAATCTGGCGTCTGTCACGGTTGTAAATTTACAGAACGAAAGATAAATACCCAGTAAAAACGGCGCGATAAACCCAATGGTAAATGCGATCATCGTGGGCAGTACAAAAACAGGGAAATATCGTTTTATTGCTTTTTGCATGTCCCTCTCTCCTTCCTCTTGATGGAAAAGGCGGACGGTTTGCCGTCCGCCTCAAATCTATGTTTTTATTCCGCATGCGCTGCCTGATACTCAGTTGCCCATCCATCTACAAATGCAGTTTCCACTGCATCCCATTTTCCAGTTCCCTGTGCATATTCAAGAAGTGCAGAGCCTACATTGTTTTTCCAGTTTTCAGAAGGCATTGTCGTAAAGTTCCAGCTTACAGGTGTCTTGCCTGCCTTGTTATATTCCTCATTTGCCTGCACCAGAGGATTTGACGGCAGATAGTCTTCAAATGTGGTGAACGGTGTCACAAATCCCATCGTATTTGCAAGCATATCGCGTCCCTCATCACTTTCCACAACCCACTGCAGGAAATCCAGAGTTGCCTGAATGTCTTCTTCTGAAGCATTTTTATTCACACACCAGTAGTTCTCAGATCCCGTGCAAAGTCCCTGCTCTTCTTCTCCTTTGGCACCGATGTAAATCGGAAGCATTCCCATGTCCTCATCGGCAACTTCCATATCCTTGATGTCGTTGTATGCCCAGGTTCCATTCTGATAAAATACAGCCTCTCCAAGTGCAAATTCGGAGCTTGCGTCCTCTGCCGTCTTAGAGGAGATCATAGACGGTTCACAGGTAGAATCTGTAATATATAAATCCCATATGTTCTTATAGTTTTCCAGATAGGTTCCTTTAATCGCATCTGTGGATGTAATGCCCTCATCTTTATATTCATAATAGATTGGAAGATTTGCCAGATGTGTCTTAAATCTCCAGTCAGAAGAAGAATCCATACCTGCGGATGTAAATGCACCTTCCACCCCCAATTCATCTTTTTGTTTCTGGATTCCGTCCGCAACTTTTTTCAGCGTTTCAAAATTATTGATCTCATCCACTGATTTTACAGCAGCATCTGAAAGTTCAAAGTATTGATTCAGGATCGCTTTGTTATAAATAATTCCGTATGTTTCTACTACATACGCAATTCCTTTGACTTCATCTCCTTCTTTTAACACATAATCGTCACTGGAAATATCCTTGTAAATCTGACTGTCTGACAGGTCATAACAGTAATCTTTCCAGGATGCCAGACCGACAGGACCATTGACCTGAAACAGGGTCGGCGCCTCTTCTTTTGCCATCTCAGATTTCAGCTGGGATTCATACGTCCCGGAAGCAGCTGTCTGCACATCCACCTGAACACCAGTCTCATCTGTGTAAGTCTCTGCAAGTTTTACCCAGTCATCTGCCTGCTCCGGCTTGAAGTTCAGATAGTACACTTTCCCTTCACTCTTTGCCTGATTTTTTCCTTTTTCATCTTCCTTGCCATCGGATCTGCCGCATCCTGCAAGCATCGTTCCTGCCATTGCTACTGTCAAAAGAAGTGCCAGCATTCTCTTTTTCTTCATTATCGTTTCCTCCCTTTTTATTCGTCTCTGTTTTTGATATCTGTATTATAGAAAAATATGGAATTTTCTAAAATAATAAAAAAATAGAAACGTAACACTTTTTGAGGAAATTATACTAAGAAACAGTGGCTGATTATTACATGATTTTGCTCTTTTATACATGAACAATAAAATACAGGGAGGGTATGACCCGTTTTGAGTCACATCCTCCCTGCATGAAACCGTCTATTTTCTTGAATTTTCAGGCTTTTCTAACAATTGTTGTTGAAATAACTTGTAACCTACACACCCCTTAACTTCGCATTTGGAATGTTCCTCTTCACAATTTCCAGCGCCTGTTCCATAATCTCTTTTGTATACCCCTTCATTCCGGGGCAGATCAAATCTCCGGAATCTACAAAGCTCTGCAGATAATATTGTTTTGCCCCCTTGATCCATCGCCCGATAGCAGCAAAATCTTCCCTTTTATGGAACTGCCGCACAACCGTGGTGCGAAATTCATAGGGAACATCCCCAGACATCAGAAAATCCACACTCTGAAAAATATTGGACATATCATATTCTTCAATTCCAATAGTCATACCATACTTATCCGGAGCATTTTTGATATCCATTGCTACATAGTCCACCAGACCGGCCTCCGTCAGGCGGCGCAGCCGGTCCGGATGGCTGCCGTTGGTATCCAGCTTGACCTGATAACCGAGCTCTTTCACTTTCCGGATAAACTCTTCGATATCCGGCTGAAGCAGAGGCTCGCCTCCGGTAATGCACACACCATCCAGAATCCCCTGCCGTTTCGCAAGGAATGAAAACACTTCCTCCTCGGAAATTGCTGCCGCCGCATCTACATGTGTCACCAGAGAAGCATTATGACAGAACGGACAGCGGAAATTACATCTCGCCGTAAAAATCGTACACGCCACTTTTTCCGGATAATCTAACAGTGTCATTTTCTGAATTCCATGAATCTCCATCGCCGTTTCCCCCTCATGCCTGTCACTTTACTCTACATATTTCTGGATTTTTCCGCACACACACGCATTGCCTCGATAATAGCACTTCGAAAACCGCGCTCTTCCAGTACCTGCACTGCTTCGATCGTTGTTCCCGCAGGAGAACATACCATGTCTTTGAGTTCACCCGGATGTTTTCCGGTCTCCAGGATCATCTTGGCGCTTCCCATCACGGCCTGAGCGGCAAACTTATACGCCTGAGGTCTTGGCATTCCATCTGCCACTGCCGCATCTGCCATTGCTTCGATCATCATAAATACATATGCCGGAGAACTTCCGCTTGCAGACACAACTGCATCGATCAGATGCTCTGATACGACTTCTACCTCTCCGAAAGAGCGCAGGATTGTCAGCACTTTTTCCAACTCTTCTTTTGTAACCAGAGCATTTGCACACGCTGCCGTCATCCCTGCACCGACCATTGCCGGTGTATTCGGCATGGTGCGCACGATCTTGACATCTTTTCCAAACTGCCCCTGCAGCCATTCCAGAGTTTTTCCCGGAGCAAGGGTGACAATTACCTGCTCATCCGTGATCTCATCTCTGATCTGTGCGATCGTCTGTTCATAATACTGAGGTTTTACAGAAAGAACCACGATCTCTGCCTTTGCCGCCTCCCTGTTGTCATCTGTCACACAGATTCCATAAAGAGAATGTACCTTTTCCCTCCCTGCTTCCAAAATATCCGAACCGATGATTTCTTCCGGCTTCAGCACTCCGTTTCTGATAATACCACCCATGATGGCTCCTGCCATATTTCCTGTTCCGATAAATCCTAATTTCATGATGCTCCTCCTGTTCATTCTATAAACCAAGTTCTTCTTTCCTTCATTTCACAGAAAATGCCTTCTCTTCCTCCAGTGGAATCTCTCTTGTATCGATCCACTCGATGGAGATAAACTGATTCTGATTCAGTCCCACCAGAAGCTTGTTGATCAGCGTTTCCCGTCCCTGTACTTCCATTGTCACAGTGCCGTCCCACTCATTTCTCGCCCATCCGGTAAGTCCCAGTGACAACGCAAGATATTTTGCAGTGTAGCGGAATCCTACGCCCTGCACCTTTCCATGAAAAACAAAATGTTTTCTTACCTCAGACATTCTATCACCACTTTCTGATATTTCTGTGTCCAACTTATCACACCGCCTGTTCTCTGTCAATATTTCCTCTGCTAAACAATAACCCTGTATTTTCAAAATGTTACTGTTCACACCGGATGTTAAATATAGATTCTTTCCCTTACATGCAAGCATGACGGTTCAGAACCTATATTTAACATCCGGTGTGAACAGTAACTTTTTTATCATTTCCTCTGCTTCGTCCCGACACCGTCTCTCTTAGCCAGTTTCAGACGGTTCAAGGTCACTTCTTTTTCTCCATATTTCACTTTTGTATCTGTTCCCTCTTCAAACAGATGGATCTGCTCCAGCTCATCCGTTTTCTGAAGCTTGATTCCGCGCACGCCGACTGCACCTTTTTTCTTTTCCGGAATCTCTGCTGTCAGAAATCTTAAGAAATATCCATCTCTTGTCTGCAGCACAATATTCTGATTCTCCTGAACCATCCCAACATGGATCAGTGCATCCTCTTCCTGGAGCTTGGTTGCTGCAATGGTTCGTTTTGCCACCTGGAACTCACTGCCGTCTACTCGCTTGATCATTCCTTGCTTTGTGGCAAACAAAAGCTTCTCAAACGCGATCTGCTGTGCGTCACAGATCGTCACAATCTGTTCTTCACTGCTGCTGTAATTACTCAGGTTATCCACAGGAACTCCTTTATCCCGGAATTTTCCATGGGGAAGATCCACCACTTTCAGCAGATGCATCTGTCCGGCATCCGTAAAGATACAGATCTTATCTGTATTCATGCAGGTAAATACGAATTTGTTCTCTGCATGGGCTGCCTCTTTGTTGCGCTCATAGGCATTCCTGTCAATAACACGCATATAGCCGAAGCGGTCCATAAGGAAGCAGACT
>OGZI01002851.1_pt1 | contig 13133 bp, 8 predicted proteins | sample 1576711 | NCBI WGS metagenome assembly OGZI01 (sample SAMEA3541482, study PRJEB24748) | human gut metagenome | biome: human gut; feature: human-associated habitat; material: faeces | place: China | collected 2012
TGCAGACACGGCGGCGAAACGTTTGACCGGGAATACTGGGGTAATACGCAACTTCATCGCTCCTCTTCCTCGAATGAAACTATGTTCCATTGGTATGAGCCAGCCACGTACGGTATTCGTGTCTGGCCTGCCACACAATGATGCAGCCGTATATACGGGCACAGCATTGCGCGGCAGTTCATTGTATGGAAGACATGCAAACTCAATGTTTCCTTGTCCAAATAAAAAAACGAGCGCGGCTGATGTGCGGCACCGGTCCAAAAACTCATGTCCGCCAGCGCAACGCGACTACGTACCTTATGCTGGTCTGCGCGTAAAATAGAATGGTTGCGATATTGGGTTATTCACGGAGGAATGGATGCGACGCTGGCTGATCAATGTAGCCAAAAATGAGACGATTCTCATCGTCGCCGCAATACTCGCCCTGATTTCGTGTTTCATTGTGCCGCCGGACGCCGATTACAAAAGCTACATTCACGCCAGCACCATCAGCCAGCTCATCTGCCTGATGATTGTGGTGTGCGGATTCCAGCGTATCGGCGTGTTCCGCATCATCGGTTCGCGATTGCTGGAGAAGGTCAGCACCATGCGCGGACTGGTCATTACGCTTGTCGCTTTGACGTTCTTTTCCGCGATGTTCATCACCAATGACGTTGCGCTGGTCACGTTTGTGCCGTTCGCAATCGCGGTGTTGACGATGGCGCACATGGAAGAGCATGCGGTGCTTGTCGGCACGCTGATGACCATCGGCGCGAACGTGGGCAGCATGCTCCCCCCGATCGGCAACGCGCACAACCTGTATCTCAAAGCCCTGACCGGCATGCCGACCATGGAATTCCTCGGCATCATGGCACCGTATTCCGGCACGGCGGCCGTGTTGCTGGTCATCGTGATTTCCGTGGTGTTTGGCGGCAAACCGGTCGGCGACCTGGGCGACCTCGAAACCGGCGTGCTGGCTCCCGAGCGCAACAAACACCAGCCCGACGAGATTCGTATCACCGGCTACGGCGCCGGTTATGGCGGCTGGCGCACCATCGTCTACTCGCTGCTGTTCATCGTCTGCCTACTGGCCGTCTCCGACGTGATTCCCCTGTGGGTGATGTGCGTGATCGTGGTCGTCGTGTTCCTGTTCACCGATCGGCGCGTATTCAAATACGTGGATTGGGGACTGCCGCTCACCTTCTGCATGTTCTTCATCTTCATCGGCAACATGAAGCGCGTGCCCGAATTCTACGAACTGGCGCGCTCGCTGGTCGGCGGCCATCCGCTGGAGGTGGCGGTCGGCTCCAGCCAGGTCATCAGCAATGTGCCCACCACGATTCTGCTTTCCGGCTTCTGCGACCAATGGCGCGATCTGATCATTGGCACCAATTTGGGCGGCATGGGTACGCTCATCGCCTCGATGGCCTCGCTTATTTCTTACAAGAACGTCGTGCGCCAATACCCGCACAAGAAAGGCCGGTATCTGGCCGTCTACTCCGCCGTCAACGTTCTGTTTTTGGCCGTATTGCTGACCTTGAGCTGGATCATCGAGCCGAGTCTCTGAGCCGCCGTTGTGGGTTGGGCCGGTCTACCGCGCGTATACGGTGGGGGAGCCGGTCAGTCGGCTCATGGCCGACTGCGGGATGTCGTGGATGCGGCCGATGGTGGCATCCAGCGTGGATACGCCGGATACGCCGTCTGTGTTGGCTGTGTTGGATGCAGAGGTGATGCTGGATACGCCGACTGCGGACGATGATACGGACGCAACCATCGGCTGACGATAGGCGTTGGAGTTGCGGGCCAGCCGGGCGAGCGCAGGACGCTGCCTGCGGAACAGATTGATAAACATACCGCACACTCCTTCATCGTTGGCCGGCGGTCTTCTGGCCGCCGTGGATTCCATCCTGCCCTCCTGCGCTTGTATTCGCTATGGGGGATAGCCCCTATTATTCCCTGAATCTGCACGATTCCCCCTCATCCTTGAGGGTGATTCTAACGGCAAAGGCATCGGCCTAATGGCCGATGCCAATCAGCGCGAAACCACCAGCGTGACGCTGTACGGCTTGATCTTCATCGCCAGCAATGAAGACGGCGACGGCAATGTGTAAGCCCGACGTTCCGGCACAATCGCCCCCGAAGCCTCGCCGCGGTATCCGATAGTGGTCTTCGCCGTCGGATTGGCGCTTAACGTCGTCACCTCCAAACGCACCGGTCGCGATGGCGAGGCGCCCAGCCCGGCCAGTCCGCGCGCGATTTCCAACGTCACATCCACCGGGGAATCGGAGATATTGACGATTTTGATGTAACGGCAGGCGTCATCCCTGTCATGCCCGGTGGCGCTGACATACAGATGTTTGGCGGGGCGTGACGCGGTCTGCTCGATGGACACGGCATACGTCGTGTCGCCCAGATGCGTGGAAAACAGCCGCTCCACCTCATAATTCACCGTGGGGTTCACATGCGCCGGATTGAATTCGATAAGATTCTGCGCCCACCCCTTAGCCGGAATATGCGCGAGCAGCGGCGCATAGGAGGTCATGCGCACCACGTCGGAATTGCGCTCGCAGCCGGTCAGGAACGCGGCCTCGCCGAGTGACGACTTCCACGTGTTCGCGCCCTGTTCGGTCTGTGGTTGGCCGGCAAAATAGCCGTTGGCTGAATATTCGCCGAAATAGACGCCGGCGCCACAACGCGGGTAAGCGTCGAATCGTGACGCCTGGGATGCAAACCATTCGGGGGAGTGGTAGGAATGCTCGTCGACGATAATCGCGTCACCGGTGGCGGAATCATGTGCCCCGGAATCGGTTGCGGCCAACACTCGCGCATGGTCCCAGCTGCGCTTCATCGCCGGCTGGAAGGGGAACAGTCCGGCGCTCATCACACACAGCATATCCGGGTATCGTTCATGAATGGCCTCGCTGATCATGTCAAACTTGGCCACGTAGTCAGCCCCGAAGTTTTCGTTGCCCACGCCGATCATGTCCAAGCCGAACGGCTCAGGATGGCCCATATCACGCCGGACCGCGGCCCACGAGCTGGACTCCGGATCGCCATTCGCGAATTCGATGAGGTCCAGGTAGTCCTGAATCACATTGTTGCGGAAGGTGGCCGAATTGATATCCATGTGGCGCGGATCTCGGCCGGGCGACTGGCATGCGATGCCGGCGAACAGAGTAGGCAGCGGCTTGGCCTTGAGGTCCTCGCACAGGCAGAAATATTCGTAGAAACCGATCTGATAGCTCTGCGAATAGCTGGAACCATCCGGCATCTTGAACGACCACATCGAATACTGTTGGCGTCGCGCGGCCAGAGAGCCGACGGTATCCTTCCAGCGATACTCATTGCCGGGCGTCACACCTTCGACGATGCAGCCGCCGGGGAATCGCAGAAACGCTGGATGCAACGCCTGAATGGTCTCCACCAAATCGCGGCGCAGCTTGCCGTAACGCCATTTCGGGTCGCCCGCGCCCCAATAGTCCGCATCCATGAACTGCACCAGATCCAGATCGAACGTGGTGCGTTCGCCGGCGTCAATGGTGATACGCAGCTTGCCGTAATCGGTGTTCAGTCCGGTTACGTCGGCGTTGAACCGGTACCAGCCGTCACGGCCGATGACGATGGCACCATCCGACGAATCCGGACTGCTCGAAACGCCGGAATCCTGCGCATCGGCCCCATCGTCCTGCCTCAGACCGGTCTCTTCCGTATCGTCAAGCGGATCGGAGTCCACGATATACGACAATCGAGTGATACTGGTGAGCGGCAGGCCGTACCTATCGACCACGCCGACGGACAGCTCGGCCCGCCCATGAACCGGACGTACCGCGAGACTGACGGAATAGGTGTGGTCGGCGACGATGGAGAACGCGGGCTCGCCCCCGTTGTCGCCGCCTCCGTTATAGCCGAGGTTTTCCAGATATGCAGGGCCGGTTTCGGAAGGAACATCGGACGTGATGCGAGCGTATCGGCTATGTGCGTGAATTGGCGGGGCGGGGCAGTCGGTGGTCACCCGCTGGCCGTGAATCCCGCGTATCTCACTGCCAAGGCTGGCGGCGGAACAGTTGATGAAATCCCAGAAACGCAGGGAATCAGCCTGCGTACGCCACCGTTCGGCACCGGCCATACGCCACGTGTGATGGTCGAGATAAACGCCGTCAAAACTGTAGTTGTTCACCATGTTGGCGTTCAGCCCGCCATCCGCACCATGGTTGATGTCCTCGAAGAACACGCCGTACAGTCGCCCGCTTGTGTGATGGGTGGGGCTTCCCACGCTAATCCGCACCATGGTTTCGATTGTAGAGGGAATGGTAAACGGAAGAGTTCGCTCACCGTTCATGTTGCGGTCAATCCAAGTCGACTGTTCGCCGGTATACAGCCGGTAACCTCGAAACAGGAATGGAAAATACGGACGACTAGGAGCGCGGCTGTGCAATCCTCGGTGGGAATACGTGAGCGCATCGACCACGTGTATCCGTCGCTGCGTCCGGCGGAGCGCGCCGTGGCCCAGTATATTCGGAATCATATCGAGGAGGCGGCCGACCTGACCGTCGGTCAGATGGCCGACATCGCCCACGTCAGCCAGCCGACGGTGATTCGGTTCGCCCGCAAGCTCGGCTTCGGCGGTTACCGTGAACTGCGGTACGTGTTGCGCAACCCGGCCGCCGAACACAAAGTGACCTTCAATCCGCTGGCCGGATTCGATCTGAATCCGTGGGATGGCGAAGATGAGATTCCCGGTAAAGCGGCCGATGGCGCGAAGGCGCTGATCGACGAGCTGCACAGTGCGTTGGACCCCAAGGCCTATCGCAAGGCGGTCGCCCTACTCGCCGAATCGGAGTTCATCGACATTTTCGGCGTGGAGAATTCGTTGACACCGGCGATGGATCTGTTCACCAAGCTCGGCTACCTGGGACTGACATGCCGTCTCAATACCGACGCTTACCTGCAGCAGATCGGTGCCGGGCACCTGCCCCACGGCGCTGTGGCCGTCGCCTTCTCCCATTCGGGCAGTTCGGCGGATACGGTCAAAGCGTTGCGATTGGCGAAGTCGCATGGCGCGAAAACCATCGCCATAACCAATGCCATCGGCGCGCCGCTGGCCAGCTGGGCCGACGTGACGTTGCTGACGGGTCGTGATTCGCACACGATCTATGGCAATGCGATTTTCTCGCGCGTGGCCGATACCGCGCTCGTGGACATGCTGTACATGGGCGTGATTCTGTCCGGCTATGGCCGGTTCTCCACCGCGCTCGACGAATCCGGTCGCATGATTCGCGACCGCGTATTCGAGAACTGAGCTGCTGCTTTATCGCGCCTTGGGCCGTATTGCTCTGGTCGTTGCTGCTTGGGTTGTTGACGATTTGGTCGTTGTCGCCCTGGTCGCTACCGTCCTGAGGCATGTGCCAGCGAATACGTAGTGGACTTGGCGTGCGTATGACGTTCGATCTTGCCGCTCAACTCCAGCTGGTCCAAGAGCTGCGTCATCTGATCCTTGTTCAGGCCAAGCGCTTTCTGCATGGTTTTACGGCTGAGCTTCACACCGCGGAACGCGAGGAAATTGAGCGTGAACTGTTCCAACGTTTGAGGCGACGGTTCCAGCGTCGCTGTATCGAGCGGGCGGGTACTGGCCTGATCGTCACCGTCCGGGCGTTCGCCGAATCCACTGCCGAGAATCAGCGTCTGCAGTGGCGCGCAGCCGATGATGCGTGCGCCGGCCAAAGCATCTGCGGCGTTATCCGTCATGCGCTGAATCGCGGGGAATGAGTACATTTTGGCATGCTGTGCTTCGTCAGTGGTGCTGGGCGCGGCGGAAGCATCGGCATCGGTCCGATGCGAGGACGCGGCCTCGGCCGATACAGGGATAGGCAGTACCATTGCCACCGAAGTGGGGCCCACGCGCAGTTGCGGACTGACCGCGCTCTGCGCGTAGGCGTCCATAATGCGTTGAATGCCGGTACCGCAGTTCTCGCAGAGGCCCAAATCGGCGAACAATTCAGCCAAACGCGGGGTGCGTGGCTGGCATACGCCGTTGAGTAGATCGTTGATTTCCAAACCATCGGTCAGGCCGCCGAGCGACACGATTTCCAAGCGGGAATCGAAGATATTGATCAGTGTGGGGCCGGAGTACGTGTAATCGCGATGTTCCAGTGCGTTGACCAATGCTTCGCGCAGGGCTATGGCCGGGTATTGGCCGGATTCGTTGATGCCGTTCAGCAGGGCGCTGGCTTGGTCGAGCTGGCGCAGCACCGAGCCGGTGAATGTGTGACGTTCGCGAATGGCGTTTTTGCCATTGCCCTCGAAAATGGTGGCCTTGATAACGAACGGGCATTGGTTGGACAGCAGGGTGGCAAGCGACGATTCGGTGGTGCTGGTGAAGGTGTTGTTGGTGCCGGTGTTGGTGATGCTGCCGGCGGGGACATTACCGGCATCCGCAGAGACGGATGCAGCCATGTTGGTCACAACCGGGCTTTCCCAATCCCTGCCTTCACTGGCAAAACGACCCTGTGCGTATGTGAAAGTGAGCTCACCGCTATCGCCTGCGACGGTCTGGCCCGATGCGGCGTGATCTACGTTGCTCTCCGTTGTCCCCATATCGCCGATGGTACCGGTGCAAGCCGACGTTACGCCGAGGTGTTTTACACCCCTACGGCTAGACTTACACGAGTTTGGCCCCGTAGCTCAGCTGGATAGAGCATGTGACTTCTAATCTCAAGGTCGACGGTTCGAGCCCGTCCGGGGTCACGATGTAATAAGCCCTTGGTCCCTCATCGTTTGTGAGGGGCAGGGGCTTTTGAATATTATGCCGGTCTGGGTCCGTCTGGAGCCTGAACTGTCGACCTTGAGATTAGAAGTCACATGCTCATCACCACCATCCGGGAACACCCTTAAGGGGTGCGTCTCCTGCATAACGGCTATACTCTGACTTGAGATGTGCTGAATAATAACCAGCTATCGCGCGTCCGCCAATGGCGACGAACGAGGGAAGAAGGCCCGTGCCACGAGCAATCATCGAGGTAAGAAACCTACGCAAGGAATACCCCGTCGAGGATGAGACGGTGGTGGCGCTTGACCGTGTCAATCTCAGTATCCCGCAAGGCCAGATCTGCTGCATTTTCGGCGAATCCGGCTCCGGCAAATCCACGCTGCTCAACCAGTTGGCCGGCATGGAAAAACCGACGCGCGGCGGCGTGAGAATCGGCGGCGTACCCGTCAGCAAACTCGACGAGCGTGAGCTGGCGGCCTTCCGCCAGAAGCATCTTGGCTTCGTATTCCAGTCGTACAACCTGCTGCCCAATCTGACCGCGCTCGAAAACGTGGCAATGCCGCTGATGTTCCGCGGCGTGCCCAAGGAACAGCGCGAACGTGCGGCGCGTGGCGTACTCAAACGAGTCGGGCTCGGCCATCGTCTCAGCCATTACCCGCGCCAGATGTCGGGAGGCCAACAGCAGCGCGTCGGCATCGCCCGGGCGTTTGTGACCAAGCCCGAGGTGGTGTTCGCCGATGAGCCGACCGGCAACCTTGACTCTAAAACCAAAACCGAGGTCATGACGATGATCTGTGCATTCGCCCATGACTTCAACCAGACCATCGTGCTGGTCACACACGATCCGCAGATGGCTTCATACGCCGACCGCATCGTCACCTTGCTCGATGGCCGCATCACCAGCGATCGGCTCAACACCGACCTTTCCCGCCCAACTGTTCCGTCCACGCCGTCCGCCCAAAGAACCCAAGGAGTTGACCGATGAAGCACCTCTCCCACCGCACCATCGCCATCATCGTCGCGTTGCTCTCCACGCTGTCACTGGCACTTGCCGTCATCTCCCTTCCGCACCAGGCGTACGCAGTCGACGGCACAGACGGCACAAGCGGCACGAACAGTACGTCTCAGGGAAGCGACGGCGATTCCGCGCCAATCGCCGGCCCGGTGCCGAACATCATCGTCACCAACTTCACCTATGGCGGCGATTCCGTGGCCGCCGGCGCCGATTTCAACCTCGACTTCACCTTCCAGAACATGGGTCAGGTGGCGGTGACGAACATGGTCATCACCGTGGACGGCGGCGAGAGCTTCGCCATCGCGGGAGGCACGAACACGTTCTACGTCGACGCGCTGTGGGGCGGTTACGCCATGACGCAAAGCGTGCCGATGCAGGCGCTCGCCTCCGCGAAAAGCGGTGCCCAGCCCGTGACCGTGAACTTCCGATACGAGTATGTGGACGCCAGCGCCCGCTCCTCAAGCCAGTCCGATGTCAAGATTTCCGTGCCGATCAGTCAGCCTGACCGGTTCGAAATCAGTGATCCCGTAGTGCCCGACCAGGTGATCGCCGGTCAGGAAAACACGGTCACGATGGAATATGTGAACAAGGGCAAAGGCGATATCGCCAACGTCGAGGCCACGATGGAGGGCGAAGGTTTCGATGCCACGATGAAAACCCAGTACGTGGGCAATGTGGCTTCCGGCGCCACCGGCACGATTGGTTACGCCTTTACGCCGCACGCGTCAGGCGAGCTGAAGACCACGCTCAAAGTCACGTACGAGGATTCCGACGGGCAGACCAAAACCAAGGAATTCCCGCTCGCCATACCCGTAACCGATATGCAGCCGGTGGATGATTCCGACATGGCCGATCCGAACATGGACCAGAGCGCCAATCAGGGATTGCCGGTGCTGGTGTATGTGGTCATCGTCGTGATCGCCGTGGTCATTATCGTGGTGATTGTGCTGCTCGTGCGTCGCCGGCGCAAGCAGAAGGCCAAGAAGAACGATATTGATGAGGACTGGGATGATTGGTCCGAAGGCAAGGATGATAAGACCGATACCGACGTGACGGATGGTGCTGCGGCAGACACCGCTCCTATTGCACCAGCCTCACCAGCCTCACCGGCCGGCCCGTCCCACAAGGCCTGAAAGGCCCGACCATGCGATTCGGCGACATACTGCGGCTTTGCAGACAAAACCTATGGCGGCGTAAATCCCGTACGATTCTGACCGTGCTGGGCGTTATCGTCGGCTGCTGCTCGATTGTGCTCATGGTCTCTTTGGGCCAGGGCATTAACGAGCAGAACGAGAAGATGCTCAAATCGATGGGCGATCTGTCCATCGTCACCGTGTACACCAACGGTTATGCCGGTCCGATGGGCGGTGGCGGTTCGTCCGAGATGGGCGATACCAAGCTCGACGACAAGGCCGTGGAATCCTTCCGCGCGATGAGCGGCGTATCCGGCGTGACGCCGATGATGAACTTCCCTTATAACGTGACGGCCAGAGCCGGCGCGGGCGGCCGTTACCTCTACGATTACGTGCAGATCATGGGCATCGACATGACCCAGTTCGACCAGATGGGCTACAAGCTCGTCGGTGGCGAGAAGCCGGTCAAAAAGGATCAGGTGCTTGCCGGCGAATGGTTCGCCTATGGTTTCATGGACACCCTGAAGAACGGCGAACAACGCACCAGCACACGCGGCGGTCAGTATTCCTCATGCACGTTTGACCAGACCACCGGCCAGTGCGAGGAAGACCAGGACGAGGATCCGTTCTTCGATCCGCTCGCCACGCAAATCAGTCTGACCACCGGCACCAATTATCAGGGCGACCAGTACACCATGAACATGTACGGCGGCGGTGGCGGCACAGGCGGTGCGGGTGGCAACACCGCGGGTCAGTCGGAAAACGTCACCTTTGATGTGCGGGCTTCCGGCATTGTGGCGGGCGACTACAACAAAGGCTATGCCACCTCCGACGGTCTGGTCATGGATTTGCAGGCGTTGAAGGAACTGGCCGCCAAAGTCGATCCAGCCGCCGCCAAAAAAGCCACCGCCTATAATCAGGTGCTGGTCAAGGCCGCCGACCTCAAGTCCGTGCCCGAAGTCGAATCACAGATCAAAGCGTTGGGCTACGAGACCTCCTCCTATGAAGACATGCGTAAGTCGTTGGAAGAACAGTCGCGCGCGATTCAGCTGATTCTGGGCGGTATCGGTGCGGTTTCGCTGTTGGTTGCGGCCATCGGCATCGCCAACACAATGGTTATGTCCGTAACCGAGCGCACGCGCGAGATCGGCATTATGAAGGCGCTTGGCTGCTACGTTCGTGACATTCGCGTCATGTTTCTTGCGGAGGCCGGCGCGATCGGATTCTTCGGCGGATTGGTCGGCTGCGTGCTGAGCGGACTGATATCGCTGGGCATCAACGTTGTCGGCGCGTTGTATGCGGGCGGCATGAGCGGCGGCATGTCTGGCGGTATGGTCAGCGGTGCAGGCGGGGGCTCCGGCGACGGTACCGGTGGCGGAACATCTATCTGGACCATACTCTGGCAGGCGATAGTTGGTGGCGAGAATGTGACCCGTTATTCGGTGATTCCGTGGTGGCTGTTCCTGTTCGTCGTACTGTTTTCCACGCTGATCGGCTTGCTGTTCGGCTTCGGCCCGGCCAATAAAGCCGTTAAAATCCCGGCCCTAGACGCCATCAAAAACAACGAGTGATCGCCTCTGTCACCTGCTCCACCGTTAGTCCATAACGTTCGTTCAGTTCGCCCAGCGGCACGCGGTCGGTAAATTCCTTGGCTGCGCCGAAGTTCAGCACATGAGGATTACGGCTGCCGTCCGAGACATGATGATTCGCATAATATGCGGTCACTTTCTCGCCCCAGCCGCCTTCAAGCTGCCCGTCTTCAAGGGTGATGACCTGCTGGTGGCCATCACGCAACGACTCCAGTACGTCTGAATCCAGCGACGTGCACTGGCGCGGGTCGATAACCGTTGCCGTGATGCCATAATCGGCAGACAATGCGGCGGCCGTCTGCTCCGCCAACGGATACGCATTGCCCAGTCCGATAATCGCGACGTGCGAGCCCGTCTGATTGACCCGCCAATCCAGCATGTGACGCACACCGGCACGCTGAGCCGTTACGCTAACGGTCCCGCGGACTGTTGCGGCAGATATGCCCCCGCTGGCGGAGCTGACGGAGACTGGCAGCGAAGTTGACTGGGGGCGGTCAGCGATCTGCCCACCCGTCACCGGCAGCAGCGTCGCATCCCGTTCCGCCGTCAGAATCGCCTCGCCCGGCACTCGAATCACCACCGGACCAGCAGGGGTGTCCGCCGAACCGGCCGGCGCGGTAGCCCATGCCAGATCAGCTAGATAGTCGCGAGCCGAAGTCGGCACCAGCATCGTAGCCCCTGGAATATTGGAGAACATCGTCACGTCATACGCGCCGGAATGCGTATTGTCCGAACCGGACAGGCCGCCCAGAAAATCAAGTACCGTGACTCGCGAACGGTTCAGGCTCATCTCCTGGAAGAACTGGTCGTACGCGCGCTGGAAGAAGGACGCCGTGGTGGCCACCACCGGCGTGCCACCCGCCCGTGCGATGCCGGCAGCGTACGCCACGGCATGCGATTCGGTGATGCCCGTGTCTACATAATGTGCGCCCGCGCGCTCTCGGAACTCATGGGTGATGCCGTTCGAGCCCGGCGTGGCGGGGGAGATGACCACGAGTCCCGGCTCGGCGGCGAAACGCGGTTCGAGTGCGGCCATCGCCATTTTGCCGTAATGCTTGCGCGGATCGTCCGGCTTGCCGATTGCGGCATCCGGATTCTGCCAATGCGAGGCCTCGCACTGGCCCTCATGCGGTTCATGATCGGACAGGTTGCAGTGATCCGAATGCCACGGCTCGCTGTGGTTCACGTTATCGGTGGGATGCACGCCGGTGGGGGAGTCGAACGAAACCGGTGAGGCCGAGGCGGTTTGCCGATCTGCGTGAGTCTCCTCACCGTCATATCCTGCGCCCTTCAGCGTATGAATATGGACCACCACCGGATGATCGATATCGCGCACTTCCTCGAAAGCTGCGACCAGCGCGGAAACATCGTTGCCGGCCTCCACATACCGATAATCCAAGCCAAACGCGTTGAACAGATTCGGCTGGGCGGTGCCACCGGACGCGCGCAGGCGGGCGAGCGGACCGTACATGCCACCGAAATCGCCGGCAATCGACATCTCATTGTCGTTGAACACAATGATGAGATTGCCGCCCTGCTCAGCCGCGTTGTTCAGTCCTTCAAACGCCACGCCCGAACTCAGCGAACCATCGCCGATCACGGCGATCACATTGCCGATGCCGCTGTTCGGGCCTTCCATATCGCGGGTTTTCGCCAAACCGCAAGCCAATGAAATCGAGGTACCGGTGTGACCGAGCACGAACTGGTCGTGTTTGCTTTCGTCCGGATTGGTGAAGCCGGTCACCTCGCTGAAACGGTCCGGGTCCAGATAGGCGGCGGCGCGGCCCGTGAGCATTTTATGCACGTAGCTTTGGTGGGATACATCGAACACGATGCGGTCACGCGGCGAATCGAATACGCGGTGCAGGGCCACCGTGGCCTCCACCATGCCCAGATTGGAGCCGATATGACCGCCGTGTTGGTGGCCATATGCCAGCAGCGTGGTGCGAATCTCACGGCAGAGTTCGGCGAGCTCGTTGGGGGCAAGGGCCTTGACATCGGCCGGGCTGGCAATGCGGCTCAGCAGATGGGAGTCGTCGCCATGGGAAGGGGTAATGCTCGGGGGTATGTCGTGAAGGCGTGCGGTCCTCTCGGCAGCGCCGGAGACGGCGAAGGAATCGCTTGAATCAAATCCGTTTCCTGACGCGCTGCGCATACCCTCGAATCTCCCTTCGCTAGTCTTTCCGAAGTTGAATGCTAACGCCCGGCATTGTCCGAGGTCCACATGACGAAGCAATGCCCCCAACATCTCCGTAAATGGGTGATTCGTTCGCTGCGCGATGTGGGACAATGAATGCGGTAATTCCTTTTGATACCAAGGAGCGCGCAATGAAGGCCGTATACGCATCCACCGTCAACCATGCCGATCCGCTTGCCGCGTTGGCAGTGGGCGAGCAGCCCGAACCCCAGGCCCGCCCGTTCTGGTCGACCGTTTCGGTGCGCGCGGTGACCGTAAACCATCACGACGTCTGGTCGCTACAGGGTGTGGGTCTCGCCGCCGAACAGACGCCGATGATCCTGGGCACCGATGCCGTGGGCATTCTGGACGAGGACATCCCCGGCAAGCATGGGCTCAAGGCCGGCAGCGAAGTGGTGCTGTACACGTTCGTCGGCACCGATGGCGCGGGCGTGGCCCCGGGCGCGCGCCGCAC
>OGZI01002854.1_pt1 | contig 13122 bp, 10 predicted proteins | sample 1576711 | NCBI WGS metagenome assembly OGZI01 (sample SAMEA3541482, study PRJEB24748) | human gut metagenome | biome: human gut; feature: human-associated habitat; material: faeces | place: China | collected 2012
TTCCTCGTGAAAGGAAAGATACCGCGGTGTGGAGCGCGGAGCTCCACAAAGGGAAGGTTTGCTGAAACTTTGGTTCGAAGTAGAGTGTAAAATCTTTCAGCTTCTTCCTATAACGAGAGTTTCATCAATTTTTGCTTCTTGTGCAGCTGATTTGTAGATTTTGCTTGCTTTATCAAATAAAGGAGGATTCTATATGAAAAAATGGTGGATTGTTTTGGGGACCTGCCTTGTTCTGGGGCTGTCTGTCCTTGGCATGCGGCAGGTACAGCAGGTGCAGATTGTCTCGGCACAGACACTGCATCAGCATCCGGTCATCATCATCGACCCGGGACATGGCGGAATGGATGGCGGCGCGCAGGCAAACGGCGTGACCGAAAAGGATGTAAACCTTGCTGTGTCGCTTACTTTGCGGGATTTGTTGTCGCAGCAGGGATTTCATGTTATAATGACCAGAGAGGACGACCGCTCCATCCATGAGGAAGGGCTGACCCAGATCAGCCGCCAGAAACGTTCGGATATGTACCAGCGGCTCAAAATCATCGAGGACCATCCGGAAGCAATCTTCATCAGCGTCCATCAGAACAAATTTGAGCAGAGTTCCTCCCGTGGAGCACAGATCTTTTATAGCCAGAACGACCCTCAGTCCAAAGTCCTCGCACAAAAATTGCAGGATTCCTTCCAGCAGAATTTGCAGCCGGACAATACCCGCCAGATCAAACCCGCGGAAAACAACCTCTTTTTGCTGTATGAAGCACAGATTCCGGCTGTGATGGCGGAGTGCGGATTCCTTTCCAATCCGGAGGAAGCGCACAATCTCTCGACAGAACAATATCAGCAGCAGACCGCCTTTACCATTTATTGCGGACTGATGGACTATCTGCAGGATGAATCCAAATAAGACAGACTCTTTCAAACGAAAAGGTGAAAATCAAGATGGCAAAAACAAAAATTAACTATGTCTGCACCCAGTGCGGCGCCATCCAGCCAAAATGGATGGGAAAATGTCCGGACTGCGGCAGCTGGAATACCTTGGTGGAAAATGTGGAAGCTCCGGTTTCCCGCTTTGCTTCTTCGGCAGTGCCGCAGACAGCCAAATCCACCGTACAAAAACTCGAACAGATCGATTCGAGCGAGGAACAGCGCTATCTAACCCAGATGGAGGAGCTCAACCGCGTGCTGGGCGGCGGAATCGTTCCCGGTTCGGTGGTGCTGCTCAGCGGTGACCCGGGTATCGGAAAATCGACCCTGCTTTTGCAGATCTGCCAGACCATCTCGTCCGATGCACAGATTCTCTATGTTTCCGGTGAGGAAAGCCTGCGGCAGATCAAGTTGCGCGCAGCAAGGCTGGGCGTTACTACTCCAAATTTAAGCCTCAGCTCGACCACCAATATTGAAGCGGTCATCGATAGTATCCAGAGCTTAAAACCGGACATCGTGATGGTCGATTCGATTCAGACCATGAATCTTTCCGCGCTCAATTCCTCCTCGGGCAGTGTTACCCAGGTGCGCGAATGTACTCAGCTGCTTATCAACATCGCAAAGACGATGGAGATTCCTGTTTTTATCGTCGGCCATGTCAACAAGGACGGTGCGATTGCCGGTCCAAAGGTGATGGAACACATGGTGGATGCGGTGCTCTACTTTGAGGGGGAGCGCAATCTGTCCTACCGAATTCTGCGCGCCATCAAGAACCGTTACGGTTCCACCAACGAGATCGGCGTGTTCGAGATGGGGGAGAACGGGCTGGATGAGGTGACCAATCCTTCCAAAGCGATGCTGGAGGGAAGACCGGAAAATGTGTCGGGCACCTGTGTTGCCTGTGTAATCGAAGGTTCCCGTCCGATTCTGGCGGAGGTTCAGGCATTGGTTTCCAAAAGCGGATATGCTGTGCCAAAGAGGATGGCGACCGGATTTGACTACAACCGTCTGTCGCTGATTCTGGCGGTACTGGAAAAACGGTGCGGTTACTTCTTTGGAACGCTGGACGCTTATATCAACGTAGTCGGCGGCATGAAGCTGGACGAGCCTGCAGCAGACCTGCCGATTGCCTTATCGCTGGTATCCAACCTCACCGATAAGGTGATTCCGGATGATCTGGTCGCTTTTGGGGAGATCGGACTTGCCGGCGAGATGCGCGCGGTCAACCGCGTGCTGGTAAGGGTAAAGGAAGCACAGCGGTTGGGCTTTAAGCGCTGCATCCTGCCAAAGCAGTGCATTGCGGCGATCAGTGCGGAGGTGGACATCCAGTTAATCGGGGTCAGCACCTTATCCCAGGCATTGTCAGCAGCGATGGCATAAAGATTGTCCATTGTAAAAGAAGGGAACAGAAGGGCAGGGAAGGGAAGGAATCCTGGAAACTGCCCTTGCAAAACAGAAAAAAGACCGGATGTTTTTAATTGCATCCGGTCTTTTCTTTTTGATTTGTTCAGGTTATTTTGCTTTGGATTTACTGGATTTTGCAGCAGATTTTTTGCTTGCAGGTTTGCTTGCAGATTTGCTTGAAGGCTTGCTTTCGGTTGCTGCTTTATCGGAAGAAGCATCTCCCTGGAAGAAGGAACAGAAATCCTTCATGCAGCAGCGATCGCATTTTGGACGGTTGGCAACACAGACATCGCGGCCATGCAGCACCAGACGATGGCAGAAATCGTTAGCGCGATCCATCGGCAGCACCGCACGAAGCTGTTTTTCCACCTGGAGGGGATTTTTGCCCTGACTTAATCCCAGCAGGTTGGTGATACGGATGCAGTGGGTATCGCAGACAACCGCCGGTTTGTGGTAGATGTCGCCAACAATCAGATTGGCGGTTTTTCTGCCGATGCCGGGCAGTTTGGTCAGTTCTTCCACCGTATCCGGCAGGATGCCGCCGTAATCTTTAATCAGCATCTGGGACATGGCGATGATATCGCGGGCTTTGGTCTTAAACAGTCCACAGGTCTTGATCATTTCTTCCATTTCTTCTATCGGTGCATTTGCAAAGTCCTGAAGGGAAGTATATTTTTGGAAGAGATCTTTGGTGACGATATTGACCCTGGCATCGGTACACTGAGCCGACAGGCGGGTGGAAATCAGCAGTTCATACGCCTTTTCGGGGTCATAGACCAGCGAGCACTGGGCATTGGGATATTCTTTTTCCAGAGCGTCCACAGCAAGGACGGCTTTTTCCTTTAAATCCATTCTGATTTTCCTTTCTGGTTGGTATTATTATGTAAGAAATTTAATCTTTGATACGCTTTTGCTGATTTATGGATGAAAGTTTCGAGATAGACGAGGGGGAGCGTGACCGCTTGCTTTAACCGTCACTTCCCAGGGGATATCTAAGGGGAAACCCCTTAGACACGCCTTTCGTATCTTTCCTCGTGAAAGGAAAGATACCGCGGTGTGGAGCGCGGAGCTCCACGAAGGAGAGGTTTGCTGAAACTTCGGTTCAGAGTAAAATGTAAAACTTTTGGTTTCTTCCTCAACCGAAACTTTCATCAAACTAAATACTTTGCTGATGTGGGGTTATGCACCCCACGCCCGCACATCCTTTCTTTTTACGAAGAAAGGATGCAAAGACGTATCCAAGAGGAGGTGTCCTCTTGGATATCTCCTCGGGAACAATCAAATTTCAAAATCTTTCGAAGAATGGAACTTTAGTTCCATTCTTGGGGGCAATGACACAAAACTCTGTTTTCATAGAATCTGTAACATTGCCCTTTCCCCGCAGTAACCGACAAGCGGTCACGCGCCCCCTTTTTTATTGCTGAAAGTTTCATGATAGACAAAGGGAGTATCTGGATATCTTTCATTCAACATTTCAAAAACTTATTTTTCTGCTTCGTCTTCTTGTTCCTCTTGATTTTGCTTTTCGACTTCCTGCATCAGCAACTCTTTCTCCGAAAGCTTTCGTTTTACCGAGGAGAGTGGGGAAGCGTTTGCGGCTTCCTCGATCATACGGTCGGAAATGTGGGTGTAGATCTCGGTCGTGCCGATGTTTGCGTGTCCCAGAATCTCCTTGAGAGCACGAATGTCCACGCCGCCGTGCTGATACATCAAAGTCGCCGCTGTGTGCCGCAGTTTGTGCGGGGAATAGCCGCGGCCGTCCAGCCCGCATGCTTTCAAGTATTTGGCTACGATCTGTTCGACCCGTCGGGTGGTCATCCGGCGGTGCTGGGAGGAAAGAAACAGTGCGTTTTTATCCGGTCCGCCTTCGGGCTGTTTTCTGAATTTCAGGTAATTTTCGATTGCGGAAAGGCAGGCATCGTTTAAATAAACCATTCGTTCCTTATTACCTTTGCCCAGCAGGCGCAGGGTGTTGTCCCGGATATCTTCCAGATTGATTCCAACTAATTCGGATACACGCATGCCACAGTTGAGCATCAGGGTGATCATGCAGTAATCGCGTGCGGTGACTGCCGGCGATTCGTCCTGAATGCTGGCAAGCAGTTCGATGGATTCGCCCAGCGTCAGGTATTTCGGCACCGATTTGCGCATCGAAGGCGTGTCCAGATTTTTGGCGGGATTTTCTTCCAGATAGTTGGTTTTGGTGGTCAGGTATTTGTACAGCGCGCGGATGCTGGAAATCTTGCGTGAACGGCTGGAAGCGTTGTTGCCCAGCACATTCATCGAAAAGTGGAGAAAATCATAGATGTCGCTTAAGGTCACGCCGCAGATTAATTCTTTGGTAATATTATCGATTTTGATTTCGGCGAGCTGTTCAGCGTTTTCCGGAACATTTTTTAATACCTTGACCGATTTGATATATCGAAAAAATGTCCGGAGCTCGATATAATATCCGCTGACCGTTTTTGGCGAGCGGCCCTGGATGGTTTCCAGATAAAACAGGAATTCGCGCAAAAGATCCGGACATTCCTGCAAAATGTTTTTGTCCATAATTGTTTACCTCAAAATATGTTGATCGGATCGGAATTTGCCGCGGGAAGGACTTTGAAAAGAAGAGGCCTTTTTGGTACATTGCTAATTTCGCTAAATGAAAATTTAGCGAAATTCAGGGCAAGGATTTTGCGAAAAGAACCTTTGTACAGACCGTTTATCTAAATTCCTATGTGAAATCCGTATATATACAAAATCCATATATGGATTTGATGATTACTGTTTTCCATTTCTGATTTGCTTCTATATTAACTGTAGATTACGAACATAAACTGTTTTCAGTTTTAAGCTGTAACAATCCGCCAATATCAAACAATGGTTCATCGGTTAGCTCGATAATCTGAACGCCGCGTTCCTTGATAAACTCCCGAATCTTTATGCCGTCCGGATGACTGTCAAGCCTTCCGGTAAAAGCAAGCTGATCGGCGCCGAGCTTTCCGCAGCATCCGCCGATAAATCCAGTATCATAGACCGGAATCCGGATAAAACCCGGACAAATCTGCAGCACATCCAATCCGGCAGCCCGGCAGGCTCTGGCAATCCCGCAATCAGCGGTGATGATCGAATGTTCATCCACAACCGCCACCGAACAGTTGGCATAACCCTGTGTCACAAAGATTGGATGATAACCGCGGGCGTTCAAAAGCTGCTGTGCCTGTCTGGAAATTGTTTTATAGTTACAAATGTAGTGGTTTCCAACCAGACAGACATTGTACAAAACATCCTTTGGATATTTCTTTTCCAGTTCTTCGCCCACGATCACCCGCAGATTCATCTGTTCCAGCTGGGTTTTCAGTCTGGTTTGATACGGCGAAATCAGCACACAGTCATCCAGCGGCAAAACCTGCATGTCTGCATGGGAGCGCACCGGAATATCCAGCAGTTCGCAGATGTCCACCGTCAGGACGCGCACTCCCCTTTTTTTCAGTGCCTGAATCACATCAGAAGCCTCGCAGGAAACGAGGACGGTCATTTTATCATCTTCCGACAGATGAAAACTATCGTTCATACGGTGTGACCACCCATTTGATGCAGCCATCCAGCTTGTTCTCGAAGATTCGATATCCTTCGAGAATATCGTTGAGCGGTGCGCGGTGGGAAATCAGGAAGTCTGTCGGGAAACGTCCTGCCTCGATCAGCTTCATCAGGCGCTGACAGTGGACGGCATCCACTCCGCCGGTCTTGAAGATGAGGTTTTTGCCGTACATCTGGTGCAGCGGCAAGGATTGTGCCTCCTCATACATGGCAACGATGGCGACTACTGCATTCGGGCGGGCAATCTGCCATGCGGTTTGGAAGCTTTCGCTGCTTCCGGCGCACTCGATGACAGCGTCCGCGCCGTTGTGGTCGGTGATCTTTCGGATTTCCTCCTGCAAATCCCTGCCATCACAGTGGATAGTAACATCACAGAGATTCTTTTCTTTGGCATAATCAAGGCGCTTTTGGTCGATATCCAGCGCGATAATCTTTCCTGCGCCGAAGATTTTTGCCGACTGCATCGCGCACATACCTACTGGACCTGCACCGATGACCGCAACGGTATCGCCGGGGGTGATTTCGGCAAGCTCCGCACCAAAATATCCGCTGGAAACGATGTCGCCCAAAAACAGGGCATCTTCATCCGAAACGCTGTCGGGGATTTTGCAAAGTCCCATATCCGCAAACGGAACGCGGACAAATTCTGCCTGACAGCCATCGATACGGCAGCCAAGTTCCCATCCGCCCTGTTCGCAGTTATTGATATAGCCCTGACGGCAGAACCAGCAATCGCCGCAGAAGGTGATGCAGTTTGCTGCGACGCGGTCGCCGACTGCAAGATGGTGGACATCTGAGCCGATTTCGGTGACGACCCCGACAAACTCATGGCCGAGGATAACCCCTTCTTTTGCGCGGGGAACGGCTCCATTTTTGATATGCAGGTCACTGGTGCAGATGGCGGAACGGGTGACCCGAAGGACAGCATCCTTTGGAGAGAGGATGGTCGGAACAGGGCGTTCCTGCAGGGAAAGGGTTCCATTTCCCTGATAGACCAGTCCCATCATGGTTTTTTGTGCGGACATAGGAATACCTCCTTTAAGATTTTGGTGGTTTTATAAATAATGGAAGGTTTTATCAAATTTTCGCTTTCTTCCTCAACTGAGGCTTTCATCAACCTTTTCGTTTTGTGGGCTCGTGCCGCCCACACTGGCACTGACTTTTCTTTTACGAGAAAAGTCAGCAAAAGCGTATCCAAGAGGAGGTGTCCTCTTGGATATCTCCCGGGTACAATCAAATTTGCGAAATCTTTCGAAGAATGAAACTTTAGTTTCATTCTTGGGGGGCAATGACACAAAACTTGGTTTTCACAGAATCTGTAACATTGCCCTTCACCCACAGTCACTTCGTGACGTTCCCCCTTGTCTATCACGAAACTGCCGTGATATCACTGGTTTTTGGATTTCCGGAAATTCCTCCAGCGGAGAGATGTTTTTCATAAAAACAAAAAAATTGCCCTAAAGCGCCTGATAGGTAATGATGTCCACATCGATCTGGGTGGTCAGACTGCCCAGATGGTGCAGACGTTCGGTGCTTTCCACCGAGGATTTGTAGTAATACGGCGTCATGGTGAACAGATTGTCGATGTCCTGCTGGTTTGGCAGCGTGATGGTGGTGTGTACCTTCTCCTTGCCGACCATCTTAAAGCCCTCGTACTCGTGATCGACCTTTTCGTTCTCGTACGGCTCGTCGTAGATTGCCTGCTTTAACTCCCACAAGTGCATGGTCGAGGTGACCGCAAACACCAAAATACCGCCCCGCTTGAGTACCCGACGGTATTCTTCCATGCAGACCGGTGCAAAAAGATTGGTCACCACATGGCAGGAATGATCTTTTACCGGAAGGTCGAAGATGCTTGCAACTCCATACTGAACGTGTCCGGCAATGTCACGGTCAGACTTTGCAGCTTTGGCAGCGGCATCCACCGCAAACTTGGAAATATCCAGTCCGGTGACCGCAAATTCTGCACCGGAACGGGAAAATTCTGCTGTCAGACGGTTGGTGTAGTATCCTTCGCCGCAGCCGGCATCCAGAATCTGAAGGGCAGTTCCCTTTTTGCAGTGCTCCAGCACCTGGTGATTGAGCAGATCGCTGACCGGCTGATAGTAGCCTTTGGAGAGAAATTCCTTTCTTGCGCGAACCATCTGTTTATTATCGCCCGGAATTTTCGAGCGCATCTGATTTGCCGGCAGCAGGTGCAGATAGCCGGACGCGGAAAGGTCAAAGCTATGCCCATGTTTACAGCAAAAACTCTGTCCGTTTGGCTCCAGTCTGCTTTTACAGATGGGACAGATCAAAATTCCCATGATGTCTCCTCCTCTTTTCCCTTTTGCTGTTTGATCCTTTTATATTGTTATTGTACCACAATGTTTATGACAAGTGGGATACTAAATTTTTTGCTTCTTTTTATTTTTCGCTTATACTCCCCTCTTTGGGCAGAAATGTGCCGACATCACTGGGGAAGTCGAGAGGGGGCAGGGCAAAGTTGTAGTTTTACTAGAAAACAAACTTTGCAGTCATTGCCCCGGAGAATCTCGACAAGCTCGATTCTCCGCTAATGGGATTATTGGAAATCCAAAAATCAGAAGGTTTTTGGTGTGTCTTTGGTAGTTAAACGAAGTTTAACTTTTCTTCTACAAAGAAAGTTACCGCGGTGTGGAGCGCGGAGCTCCACAAAGGAGAGGTTTGCTGAAACTTAAGTTTAGGTAGTGTGTCAGACGTTTTGTTTTTTTTCTCAACAAAAAGAATTCGTCAACCTTTTCGTTTTGTGGGCTCATGCCGCTCACTCTGGCACTGACTTTTCTTTTATGAGAAAAGTTAGGAAAAATGAAAAATAACTATGGCATCGCCTTTTTGATGGTGTCTGACTTTAAGATCGCCATGGTGAGCGTGCGGGTGCCGTTTTTGCCGAAAAAGACGGTGAATACCCCCTTCTTGCGGTCAACACCGACCACCTGTCCCCGACCGAAATTCTTGTGTTCGATCATCAGCCCCGGATAAAGCCGGATGTTGCCGACATCTGCTTCTCCGGAAGAATCCTTCTGAGGGTCTTCCAGCAGACGGGAGAAAAAGCGGGACGGCAGCGCCGGATTGTTGCCCGAATAGTTTGCATACGGCAAAACCAGCACCTTTTTGGCACGGGTGCAGGCAACATAGAAAAGCCGCGCTTCCTCCTCCATCTCCTCTTCCTGACCGGTCTTGTACTTTTCGATCGCACTGTGACAGGGAAAAACGTCATCGATGCAGTCAAGCAGAATGACCGTATCAAATTCCAGCCCCTTTGCCGAGTGAACGGTGGTCAGGGTCAGTCTGGAATCGGTGCGCTGGGTGTGCTGGGCAATCACCTCGTCCAGCTCGTCGATGCGGTCCAGAAACTGCTCGATGGTGCTGACCCGCGAGGCAAGGCTTGTCAGGATACCAAGTTTCTGCGCCTGCATCGAATAGGCGTTTCCGCTTGAAAATTCCAGATAGTCCAGATATCCCAGCTGGTGCAGGATGGTGTCCATCGCCTTTGCCGGATGCATCTGACGAAGGCGCGCGATCATGGCGCTGACATAGCGGATGCGTCCGGTGTTCTGATTTTCCTCGCACAGCTCGATGACGCGGTCAAAGTAGGTTTCCCCATTAAGCAGCGGTGCCCGGGAAATCTGCTCGAGCATCGAACGGCGGATGCGTCCGGAAGTCTTATAGCAGATGCGGGAAAACGCCTCGAAATCACTTGGGTCAAAGCTCAGCGCAAAAAAGGCGATGACATCCAGCACGACATAGTTCTGTTTAAACCGCGCCTTGTGTTCCCGAATATAAAAATCGACGTCGTTGCGCTCCAAGATATCTACCATCGGGATGGCGGACAGGTTGTTGCGGTAAAGGATAGCGGTGGTGCCAGGCTCTTTGAGATAGGCATCGATTGCCGCGTGATACTGGTCGGAAAAATCGTGCAGTACCTTTAGCTCAATCGGACTTCCCTGCTCGTTTTTGGTAAACATCTGCTTTTCAAAGCGCTGTTTGTTCAGAGCAATAAACCGGTTTGCGTGGGAGACGATCTCCTTTGTGCTGCGGAAATTTTCTTCCATCTTAAGCACCGTCGCATTGGGAAAGCGTTTTGGAAATTCCAGCAGGTTTTCCGGGCACGCGCCGCGGAAGCGATAGATGCTCTGGTCCTCGTCCCCCACCAGAAAAAGGTTCTGGGTCTGGCGGGTCAGCAGATAGAGAATGGCGTACTGTAATTTGGAGGTGTCCTGCGCTTCATCCACGCACAGATAGCGGAAGGTCTGCTGGTAATGGTTTAGGATTTCGGGATATTTGCGGAAGATGGTGAGGGTGTAACTGAGCATATCGTCAAAATCCATCCAGCTGTTCTGGCGTTTGATCTGGCTGTACTGGCGGTAGATCTCCCAGAGGTGCTTGATCTGGGTCTCGATGCACTTTCCTTCCTTCACATCCTCCTCCCGCAGCATGGCATTTTTGATAAAGCTTAAGTTGGACAGCAGTTCTTCTTCCAGATCCTCGGTCAAAAACTCACCGGCAATCTGCCCATAAAGCTCGCGCAGGATAAGGGTGCGGTCTCGGGATTCGATAAGGCTTGGAGCGGTGCCGCCGGTGAGCTTGCAGTAGGAACCCAGCACCCGATAGCAGAACGCATGGATGGTGCTGAAAGACGGGATCTCCCGATGATATTTTTCGGAAAGCGAAGAAAAGAGCGCTTCATATCTGCGGCGCATATCCACAGCGCCCGCCTTGGAAAAGGTGATGGTCAGAATCGCGCCCGGGTCGATCTGATGATGGAAGATCATATTGGCGATGCGCGCGACCATAACGGTGGTTTTTCCGGCGCCGGGAACCGCCAACAGAAGAACAGGCCCCTCAATGGTTTGAGCGGCCTGCAACTGCTGCGGGGTCAATGAGACGTTCGCAGTCTCTTTAAGGTAATCGAAGATATTGATATTCATTGGTTTCATCTTACTTTACAGATTGGTGGTTTTCTAAAAAGGGATAGAGAAAATACGGTTTTCTTGTGCTTAAAACAAAGTTTCCTCAAACTTTTGGTTTTGTGGGCTTACGCAGCCCACCCAGTTTCCTCAAGCTTTTGGTTTCGTGGGCTTGTGCCGCCCACACTGGCACTGACTTTTCTTTTACGAGAAAAGTCAGCAAAAGCGTATCCAAGAGGAGGTGTCCTCTTGGATATCTCCTCAGGGACAATCAAATTTGCAAAAATCTTTCGAAGAATGGAACTTTAGTTCCATTCTTGGGGGCAATGACATAAAACTCTGTTTTTATAGAATCTAAAACATTGCCCTGCCCCCACAGTCACTTCGTGACGTTCCCCCTCATCTATTACAAAACTACCGTGGTATCACTGGGGAAGTCGAGAGGGGGCAACGCCCTCTCTCTGTTGGAGGTCAAGGAACCAAGAGGTTCCTTGTGTGTCTTTGGTAACTTTCTTCACATAAGAAAGTTACCGCGGTGTGGAGCGCGCAGCTCCACGAAGAGGAGTTTTGCTGAAACTTAAAGTTTAGGGCAGTTTGTAAGGTGTTTTAGCTTTTCCCTTCCGGTAAAAACAACTATTCCTCTTCCCTGCTCTTTTGGAGCTTGTAGGCGTTGCGCTGCTCTTCGGTTTCCGGCTGCTGACCGTCCAGATCGCAGACCTCCACCACCGAGTGCGGCGCTTTGGAACTTTCGTGATACTTCACCTTCTGGAAAATCGGATTTTCCTGAGAAGCAAAGTCCGGTGTCTGGGTCACCATTCCCTTTTTGCCCAGCAGGTATTCGGCGATGTTGCGGATGAGCGCATAGATCACCGCAAAGGTCGGTACACCGATGAGCATGCCGACAAAGCCAAACATTCCGCCAAAGAAGGTAACTGCAAAGATAACCCAGAATGCGGAAAGGCCGGTGGAATCACCCAGAATCTTTGGACCGATGATGTTGCCGTCCAGCTGCTGGAGAATCAGTACAAAGACCGCAAAGATCAACGATTTGATCGGGTCGGCAATCATGATGATGAAGATGCTTGGGATAGCACCGATAAATGGACCGAAGTACGGGATCACGTTGGTAACACCAACAATGAAGCTGACCAGCACCGCATACGGCATGCTCAGTGCGCTGCATCCGATAAAGCACAGCACACCGATGATGGCGGAGTCCAGAATCTTACCGGAGATAAATCCGCAGAAGATAGCGTTGCTGTCGTGGGTGAGGTTTAACACACCCTGGGTAAATCTTCTTGGGAAAAAGGCAAACATCAGCTTTTTAACCTGCGCATAGAACACTTCTTTGGAAAGCAGCAGGTAGATGGCGATGATGATGCCGACGATGACATTGATCAATCCGCTGGTGAACTTCATCACGCCGCCGAACAGGTTTGGCAGCACCTGGGTCAGGAAGGTATAGCTTCTGGCAGCCAGCTTCTGCAATGCCAATGCCGGGTCGGTGGTGTCGATGCCGAAGATGGAGATGATGGTCGCGAACACATCGTTGGAGCCATACTCCTCAATAAAGTCGATAAGCATCTGCTGTGCCTGCGGCAGGAAGGCATAAATCGAACGGGCAAGGCTGTCCACGCTTTCGATCAGCTGCGGGATAAGGATAGCAAGAAAGACTGCGACCACTGCTGCTGCAAACAAAAACGAAACCAGGACACCCAGTCGGCGTTGTCCGCGCCGGGAAAGCTTATCCCGGAAAATTTTAGGGAACACCTTACGTTCCAGCCAGTTCAGAATTGGGTTGAGAATATAAGCCAGCGCCGCGCCGTAGATAAACGGCATCATCAGGTTAAACACCATACCCAGCACGCGGCTGACAGTGGTATGTTCATTGATCAGATAAAAAAAGGTGATGGATGCGGCGATTACCAAAAACGCATAGACAGCGATGGTCGTATATTTCTTATTGAAATCAAGTTTCACGCGGACATTCTCCTTTTCTTCTTTGGGCAAGATGACCCAAACTTCTCTTTTTTTCTTTCTTTTTAAGGGTGATGCTGGGGTATCTCTTTCTTTTTTTATGGAAAAAGTTAGTGCGATGTGGGATGCAACATTTTGAGGGGAATTTATGAAAACGAAAGTTTTAGCGGTATAACAGGGAGTTTTGGTTTCTTCCTCGAATGAGGGATTCATTAAACCGGATACTTTGCTGATGTGGGCTTACGCAGCCCACCCCCGCGGTATCTTTCCTTTCACGAGGAAAGATACGAAAGGCGTGTCTAAGGGGCTT
>OGZI01002857.1_pt1 | contig 13119 bp, 2 predicted proteins | sample 1576711 | NCBI WGS metagenome assembly OGZI01 (sample SAMEA3541482, study PRJEB24748) | human gut metagenome | biome: human gut; feature: human-associated habitat; material: faeces | place: China | collected 2012
GTGTGCTCCCATTTCTTTACCTCTACGCAGTGCCGGAACTTTGCTGCTGCACAGGCGGTTTCATTCTCACTCCTATCTTGCAGAAACTGAAGATTTCTCCTATAATGAGATTTGAAAGGGGTCTGCCCATGAAGAACAAACGAATGCGCTATATATCGATAACGGCGGCTATCCTGCTGGTTTTTGTGCTGCTGATGCTGCTGTTTTCCAACCGATCGGGAGATTTCAGCGCAATGGAAGCGCAGGACGGCGTACTGGATGCAACATCAGCGGATTTTTCGTCGGCGGTATATGAGATAGATGGTGAATGGACGTTCTATCCTGAGGTGCTCGGCAGCGGCGCAGAGCTGGACGCTGCCCAACCGGGAGAACGCGACGAATCCATTCCATACGGCTCATATCGGCTGAAAATACACGCGCAGCCGAAACAATACCTGACACTCGGCGGCTACTCATTCGATTACAGCACGCGCGTGCTGGTAAACGGCAGTAAAGTGCTCGAAATCGGCAAGGTGGGAGCGTCTGCGGCGGAGTCTGAGCCGCGCATCGACTATATGCTCATACCGATTTACACCGGCGAGGATGGCAAGGTCGAGGTGGTCTGTCAGTATGCGAATTTCGTGCACCGCGAAGGCGGCGGTCTGACGCAGATGCATCTGTCCACTGCGGAGAACATCGACCGCATGCGCCGAAGCCGGAATTTGTATTCCCTGGTGCTTGGCGGTTCGCTGTGCCTGTTCGGCATGTATTTTCTGCTGTTTGCGGTATTTCAGGGCGAGATCAAGTATGTTTTCCTCGCGGTTATCTGCGCGCTGCTCGGCCTGCGCGACCAGAATTTCTATGTGCTGCATCTGCTGCCTGCAAATTACAACTGGGCAGTCGCATATCGGTTTCTGGTGCTGATGATTACGCTGCAGCCGTGTTTTCTGCTGCTTTTGCTGCAAAGCCTGTACGAAAAGCTGGCGAAGCCGATTGTTGTGCGGTGCTATGCGCTGCTGTATCTGGCGCGGCACCCGAACCGCAGCGTCAGCGCGCAGGAGCTGTACGAGGCGGTCTGGCAGCAGCCGATGGGAGCTGACCCGCATGCCGTGCGCATGACGATCTCACGGCTTAAGCAGAAGCTCGGCGGCGAGGATGCGAGGGTCACGGTCAATTCGTACCGTAGCAGCGGCTATCGGCTCGAGGAGCAATAATTGAATATTTACAGCGGACGGCGAAGGTAACAAATTTGGTACCTTCGCCGTCCGCCGCCTTTTTGCCCTTATACTGAAAGTACGGTGAAATACCTGTATCCTCGGACGGTGCTCCGCGGTAAAGCAAGGGGAAAGCCGTGGAAACCGTTTATTTCATAAGGCAAGGAGGAAGAAAGATGAAAAAACGAATTTGCAGTTTGCTGCTGATATGCAGTATGCTGGCGGGTCTGCTGCCGCAGATCGTGCTGCCGCAGGCGGCGGCAGCGGATACTGCAGCAGCAACAGACGGCTTTGGTCTGCCCACGGAAGAAAAAACGGGCATAAAAGACACAGCCACACTTCGTAATAACCCGTACGGCACGCTGGGATGGGTTCCGCTGTTCCAGAACCACGAGCTGGTCGTAGCCGGCGTGGACTCGGATGAGTTCCAGACGACATACGAGGGCGCAGTCAAAGGAAAGGGCAAGCAGATGTCTACGTTTCGGTGGAGCAACTCGACCGATGTCGGCAATGCCGAGCGCATTGCGACTGTGGCATTTGACCCGAATGGCACCGGCAAGGATGAATACATTGCGAATCTGGTATTTGATAAAAGTTCGGCACGGCTTCACCTGTATGTGACGAACAAGGATCGCAGAGTATCGAAGGTTGTCCAGATTGGTGATGGAAACGACAGTGAGTACATCAAGAAACTGAAATTCTACCAGACCCGCGCTATGCTGTGTCTGACCGCGGGCGACTTTGACGGCGACGGCAAGGACACCCTGATGGTCTACACGCCGGGCAACAACAACAGCACGGATACGGTAGACAGCATTAAGGAGTATACGTTCAGCGGCGGCAAACTGGATGAGGGTAAGCGCGTTATCAACCTCGGTGACGTCATTGACGGCGGCCGAGACGCGCTGAAAGCAATGCTGTACCACGACGGCAACGGCGATAACGAGCTGCGCGCGCATCTGAGCGTTGATATGGAAGTCGGCGACGTGGATATGGACGGTATCGACGAGCTGGCAATGACGGTCAATGTCAACGACCTGAAGGAGAAATCGTATGACGGTCATACCGACTACGAGAAATCCTATCTGACGGTTTACGATTACAACAACAATAAAAGCTGGAAGCAGATGATGAACAAGAAGCTGCTGAACAGCAATGACGGTCCAAGCGGCCGCGCCCGCTTTGCAGGCGTAACCATCGGTTATGTCAGTGATGCGCCGAGCGGCAGCATGCCGCCGGAAGTCGTTGCGGTTGGCTACTACGATAAGAAGGGTAATTATCAGGACTGCGAGTTTGACAAGAGCAAGCTGCTGGCATACAGCTATCAGTACAGCACGAATGATAATTCGTGGACAGAGAAATGCAAGGCAACCGAAGTTGTCACCAACGGCTTTACCAATACCGGCACCAAGGGTGACGATGTGCAGAATCCGATCGCGGTAGCGGCTGTTGCGGCGGACGGCGTGAACACCCAGGAATATCTGTTCATTTCCGGCAGTATGTATCAGATTGGACAGGACAAAACGCAGTTAAAAATCCTGGACGGCTCGGATAAGGGCCATGACCGCTGGCTGGGCGGCCGACTCATCAACAACAGCGGTATTCTGGACTATGCCGTCGGCAATTTTGACGGCAACAAGCAGGGCATGGAACAGGTATACTACGTTGAGTACCGCAAGCAGGAGACCTTCGACAAGCAGTTTTTGAAGATTGGTCAGCTTTACAAAGGCTCGACTGGCAGCACGTTCAGCCGCTGGGAGGATGATTGGACATACTATGACAAGAGCAACTGCAATCTGGCGCTTACAACGGCAGATGTAAACAACGATGCCATGCTCGCGAAGATCCAAAGCGTCAGCACCGGCTACACCGATCCGAAGGTAATGGCGATTCTGGAGGCGTCGCCGCATTTTGCGGAGGTGAATGACGGCGATATCGGAAACTCGCAGACCGGAATCGGATACAGTAAGGATAATACTGTAACAGTAACGGCATCCGGTTCGTTTGGTTTTGATATCATGGCGGGCTTTGAATATGTTGCACCGCTGATTGAGACCGGCGGCGGTGTTGAATTTAATACCAGTCATACCTTTACTGTTGGTGCAACAAAATCTACAAGCAAGGAAATAACGGTCGAGTATTCTAATGATACGAACGACAATATGGTGCTCATGTATGCAACACCGATGACCTATTACGAGTATCAGGTGAAGTATCCGGATGACACAATGAAGGGCAATTCGCCGAAGCTGACCAGTTCTATGACGCTGGCGGTTCCGGGTAATTCTTCGATGAACATGGTTTCGGTAGATACTTATAATAAGGCTGCTTCGGCGTACGAGGGTATGCAGCAGATTGGCAGCAACCTGCATCTGGGCACGTCCGGTCAGCCGAATACGTATCGTTCCAGTCTGCCGAGCGGTTCACATTCGGAGCAATCCGGTAAAGTTGGTCATTACAAAGATTCGGGTACACAGCTGCAGAGTTTTACGACTGCAACCAGCAGCGGCGTAAACTTTGAGTACTCCTATGAGGGTTCGGTGCAGATGTATGGTGTAGTTGGCGGCTTCAAGGCTGGCGGCGGCTATCACTGGGGAGCAAGCGCCGGAACCGAAAAGGTAAACACCAATACGATTACCAAGCTGGGCGCTGTTACCGGCGGCGGTGATTCGCGCTATAACTTTGACTGGAGCTTCGGCACATGGACGGTACCGTTCAACGGCGATGAAGTACCGGTACTGGGCTATGTTGTCAGCAATGTGACGGCACCGCCGTCTCCGGCGCAGGATCTGTCGCTGAGTGAGCAGACCACCAACAGCATGGTGCTGTCGTGGGAATCCGGCGACCGTCCGGCAGAGTATTACAAGATTTACCGCTATCTTAAAGATAATAAGGAAGAACCGTTCGTATTGATTGATACTGTGGATGCGGCTGAATCTTCGAGTGGTCAGTATGCGTACACGCTGAAGGATCTTGCACCTAATGCGAAGTATCAGTATGCGATTACCTCGGGATATTACACCAGTCAGGAAGAATCGGTTGAAAGCGAGATTATTGCCGGTACAACTCTGGCAAATGATAAGAGCCGTCCGGACATCAACGGACCGGATGACGCAATCGTTCAGATGAACGGCTCGGCGACCTTCGAGGTACTGGCTTCTGTACCTGCTGAGTACAGCAGCACGAGATACCAGTGGCAGCAGCGTCTGCCGGGCAAAAAGTGGGGCAATATTGCAGGGGCAACTAGGGACAGCTATACTGTAAAGTCGGTAACGAGTGACCTGAACGGTGCGATGTATCGCTGCGTGGTAACATGTTATGACGGTGCAAGAACGCCGATTTCGTTCTACAGCGATGCGGCAACGCTGACGGTTGGTACACCGCAGGCAACCGCCGGTTTGACGGTATCCGGTGCTTCGGAGGGCAGCGGCACTCAGGATACCCCGTATATCGGTCAGAGTAATTTCAACACGGTTAAAACCACGACAGAATCCGTAAAGACAACCGTTCCGTGCACCGTAGAAGCCGGCGGCATGACGCTGAATGTTTACGAGGTAAAAGATCAAGCGGGTACGGTGCAGGGATATGTCGGCATCGGTGAAAAGAAGGAAGACGGTTCGATATCGACCGTATACTACGCCGTAATAAAGAATGGCGAGACGTATACCGCAGGTGAGAAACTCACCATGAATACCACCTATCAGTGGAAGAAAGGTGATGCAGACGCAGCAGTGCCGAGCACAATTACGCCGGAAACCGTGGTGATAGACAAAAACGAAAACGAAAACGCAAAAGCAAAAGCGTTTACGCTGGACAGTACAACGTATGTACCGACAGCCGCGGAATACGACGAAAGCAAGTACCGGAACGGCGAGCAGTACCTGATTCACGGTATGGATACCGTGACGGAGAGCTATATCCTCAGCACGATGGATAAGACGACCAGTGGTGCAGACAGTACCGCAGAGGATACCTATACCGTCAAGTATTATCAGCTGCTGAAGAAGGCAGAGAACAGCTATGAACTGACCGAGCTGACCTGCACACAGCAGACGACGCTGGGCGATTATACGAATCCTTCGTTCACACTGGTAACAAAGGATACTACGGTTCCCAATAAGGTTACGACCTCTACGCCGTTTCCCGGTACGGCACTGACCCTGACAACGAAAACGGCGGAAAAGGCGGAAAAGAACGACGCTCCACTCGGCAATGTGGAGTACACGCTGACGATTACGAACACGTCGGACGGCACGGTCAGCACGATTGTCGGCAGAACGAACAGCAGCGGCACGGACAGCAAAACGTGGACTGCACCGACAGCCGGTCTGTATGCCATCACAACCACCGCGACCGGCGGCTTGACAAGTGAGACGGTATATTATCTGGCAGGCGTGCAGAGCGTAGAGGACGGCGAGACCATCACAACGGAGACCGTTTACACGCTTAAAAGCACTGTTGGCAACGAAAACAAGATTACGAGCGTATACGGTACGCCGATTGATCTGACCGTGCAGCAGCAGACTGTAACGAAAAACGGAAACGATGTTACTGCAGGCAGCAAAACAGAGGTTACGGGAAATATCACCTACACATGGCGTCAGTCCGGTCAGAGTGAGAGCAGTGAAAAAACGATTACTGACAGCACTTTCCGACCGGAGAAGGCGGGAACCTATATCATCACGGCATACCAGAATTACAGCGATACTTCCAAGCGCACTAAGCTGGCGTCCACGACCATTACGGTAAAGCGCAAGCCGCTGGAGCTGTATGTAACCTGGGATAAGGATAACAGCGAGCATACTTCGACAGAGGCACCGGACAGCAAGAGCGAATTGAAGGTCAGGTCGTCTGCTCTGGAGTCGGGTGACACTCTGCCGTCGGCAATTACAGCCGCATGTGCGCTGTATGATGACAAGGGCAATCGAAAGAACGTCAGCGGCCGCTTTGAGGTAACGATTGCCGTCAACGGTGAGGACGCGGCTGTGAAGTCGCTGCTCGAGAAGTACGAGCTGAATCTGACCAAGCGCATGCTGGTTGTCAAGCAGGACACCCTGAGCGTAACCTATCGCGCCGGTGAAGGCGGCTCGCTCAGTGCAAGCTACAACAGCGGCAACCTCGACCAGAAGTTTGAAAGCGGTAAGAACATCGCTAAGAACACCAGGCTGATGTTTGATGCCAAGAGCAACGACGGTTTCCTTGTAAAGGAATGGAAGGTCAACGGTCAGTCCATTACCGGTAATCCAAAGTACAAGGTGACGGAGATTCTGTCGAACGGCAAAAAGGTCGGCGAACGACTGACGGTAGCGACGCTGACGGAAAAGCTGGACGTAGAAGTAGCCTTCAGCAGTGATTCGCACACGATTATCTTCAGCAGCGGCGAAGGCGGTGAGCTGACCGCAGCACTAAAGGACGGCGGTGCAGTCACGACCGGACAGAAGATTGCGGAAGGCGCAAATGTGACGTTCACGGCTGCGCCGAACACCGGTATGTCGGTAGCACGCTGGATGGTGGACGACAAGCCGTATTGCTGGCCGGGTACGACCGATTTGTACCGTGAGAAAACGCTGACGCTGGAGAACATCGAAAAGGATCACACGGTCAGCGTATCGTTCAGCAACGCCAAGACCCATCAGGTGACCTTCACCTACGTGAACGAATCCGGTACGGCGATCGGTGAGCAGCAGACCTCTGCGAAGCTGGCGGACGGAACGGAGGCAGACCTTAATGCCATTCCGGACGGCGCGGCAGTGACCTTTGCGCTGGAAAATCTGAACGATAACTACACGGTCAAGGAGTGGCAGGTAGACGGCAAGGCGGCAGTCGGTTCGGGTGCAAAAACCAGCTTTACGCTGCGCAATATCACGCAGGATCACACGGTCAAGATCGTGATCAGTGCAGCACAGGCGGCAAAGATCACCTTCAAGGCAGTGGACGCAGACGGCGAGGATATCACGGACACGAATATCGCGTCTGTCACCGCGAAAATCGGCAGCACGACGATCAGCAGCGGCGATACGGTTCCGGCGTACACCGAAGTGACCTTCACAGCTGCGGTAGGTGAGGACTACTACGTTTCCGGCTGGAAGAACGCAGCGCAGGACGCACAGGACGCCAACAAGGCGGTTCTGACCGGCTGGAACACCGATACGGCAGTTGAAGTAACGGTGCTGGAGAAGCCGAAGGTGACGGTGGCTGCGCCGGTCAACGGCACAGTCGAAGTTGCTGGCACACGCGGTATCCAGAATGTTGTATTGACTGGTGCTGAGGGTGAAAACGGTCATGTGAATATGAACAGCACGGCAGCAATCACGGCAACACCAAACGACGGTTATTTCGTGCAGAAAATCATGGTTACGGCTGATGGTGCAACGCAGACATTCGATTACGACAATGCGCAGGCTTATCAGTCGGGCAAGGTAGCGAAGGATGATATCCAGATTACGAATGATACCTTGGTTCAGGTATTCTTTGCAAAGAAGCCGACGGTAACCTTTGGCGGTGACACTCACATCCATGTAACAGCACAGCAAGACAGCAAGATGCTGAACACCGGCGATCATGTCGAGAAGTACAGCGGCGATATCGTATTTACGGCAACACCGGATGATGGCTACGAGACTGACAACTGGAACGTTACCGGTTGGACGAATGTCAACGGAGCAGAAAATGATAACACCACTTATACCCGGAGTGGCTCTATCGAAAGCAATGTAGACGTTCATGCAACGTTTAAGGCGCTCCCGCAGTACGACTTCACCCTGTCCGTTGATTCGCTCGGTGACGAGGGAGACGGCGGTACGGTTTCCGCAGAAATCACTCGCAAGGGCATGCGCGCATACGAGCAGGAGAACCTCGAAGCAGGCACGCACAGCTTCTACCGCGACTCGAATATCACGATCACGGCGGTGCCAAACGCAGGCTACCGCGTACAGGACTGGACCATCAACGGCCAGACCACAGCGGATACCGCAGTGAGCAAGAAGCTGAGAACTCTGCAGGGTGAAACGACGGTTCAGGTTCGCTTTGTCAAGCTGGTGACCGGCATTACCTTCGGTCCGACGCACGAAACAAGCGAAGGCGGCTATATCAGCGCGGCAGAGGCGAATGAAACATCTATCCTCGGTGATGCGGCTACCGGCGCGAATATTGCGGCAGGCGTGCCGATCAAGTTCACGGCAGAGGTAAAGCCTGGTTACGAAATCGAAGGCTGGTACGTTAACAATGTGCGTGACGAGAAAGCAGACAATTCGGAAACTTATACCTATCCGAATACGACCAGTGCAAACTCGATTTACATTGCACCGAAGTTCCGGCAGGTTGAGTATGACATCACCACAGGCGATAACGTCACCGTAAACGGACAGAACCGCATAACCGCACGCGGCGGCGAGTCGCTCACCTTTACGGCAGTACCGCCGGCAGGTCAGAATGTGACCGGCTGGACGGTAAACGGCGAGGCTGTACAGGGCAGCGGCAATACGCTGACTTGGACGGTCGAGAACGGCTGTCTCACGGAGCCGAACGTAACGGCATATCATGTTGAAGCACAGTTCAGCGCAGGTGAGTACAAAGTAACGTACAGCCAGCCGGCAAACGGCAAACTGACGGCTTCCGTTGAGAGCGACACACAGGTCAACGGCGGCACTAAGGTTGCCTTCACTGCAGAACCCAATGAGGGTTACGAGATTGACGAGTGGACGGTAAACGATCATTCGGTTGCCAACAGCAGCAGCACCTACACCCTGAACGTAACCGAAAACAGCACGGTAGCAGTCACCTTCAAGGCAATGGTTCCGGTCAGCGCTGTGCGGAACGGCAGAAACGGCAATATCGCCATCACCACAAACGGCAAGACGATCACGGACGGCTATGTTTCCTCCGGCTCGGACATCACCTTCACCGTAACGCCGGAGAACACGGACGATATGGTGCAGGCATGGCAGGTGAATGGCTCGACAGTCGCTGAGATGACCGATACGGCAGATGCACCGCTCACTTATACGGTCAAGAATGTAACCGCAAAGACTGAGGTTTCCGCAATGCTGATTGAGCGCCCGACATACACCATTACGGTAACGAGCGAGGGCAGCGGCACGGCGTCGGCAGAACCGGCAAGCGTCAAGCGCGGCGGCAGCACGACTATTACGGCAGTGCCGAGCAGCAATAGCTACTATCTCAAGGAATGGTCGGTTAACGGCGGTGCTGCACAGGCTGCATCCGGTAATACGCTGGCACTGACGGAAATTCGCAGAAATACCACAGTCAAGGCCATATTTGACGGCGCGATCAACTACGATGTAACCCTGGATGTTCAGGGTGCAGATGCCGGCACAACGGTTGCCGCAGCGGCAAACGGCAAGGCCATTACGCCGCAGAAGAACAGTCCGGCAAGTGTTACCCGCGGCAGCAAGGTCGTATTCACGGCAACGCCTGCCGTAGAAAACGGACGAAACAAGCAGATGGTCGCACAGTGGACGGTAAACGGTGTAGATCAGAATAACATCTCTAACGAGCTGGTTATCCCGAGCCTGACCGGCAAGGCCGATGTAGCCGTCAAGTTTGTGGACTACGCAGGCTTCGCTATTCCGACCGGCGGCATCGGCTGGAAGGTCTCCGACGCAGTGCGCGTACCGGATGATACGCAGCCGACGAGCGAAATCCGCAAGAACGGCACGCTGACCTTCACGGTAACGCCGGAGGGCGAAAAGCTGTTCCGCACGCTGACGGTAAACGGCGTGGATTGTCTGACACAGCCGAAGGATGGCAATGTTACCGCGGTGAAGAACGGCGCATCCTACACGATCACCATCAAGGACGTAATAAGCAACATTGCGGTTGACGTAGAAGCAGTAGAATACCAGATCGCAGCCAATACGCTGGATACCGTTCCATCGGCTCTGAGCAGCAAATTCAGCACGATCGACGAGCTGAAAAACGCACTTAGAGCAAAGGTAAACAGTGCGGTAACGGCTTCCAACATCGCATATCTGGATATCGTGCTGCAGTACAAGAACGGCACAAACTGGGTAACTGTTACCAATCCGTCCGACTTCCCGGAGGGCGGCATGGACGTTCAGGTTCCGTACAGCACGCTTTCGGCAACCAATGCGCCGAACAGCAGCTATAACTTCTCGGTCGTTCATATGTTTACGACTGATATGAGCGGCAAGACGGTCGGCGATACGGAAACGCTCACGCCGACCAAGCTCGACGATGGAATTACGTTCCATGTTTCCAGCCTGTCTCCGTTTGCCATCGGCTGGTACAAGAGCACCGCACCGTCCGGCGGTGGCGGCGGTGGCGGCAGCGGAGCCGTTGCCCCGACCACTTACGACATCGTGATCCCGTCCGCACTGGCGAATACCGTCAAGGCGGATAAGACCAAGGCGGCCGCAGGCGACACCGTAACGCTGACTGCTGCCGGAGAAGGTACGCTGACTGTCACGGACGCAAACGGCAAGACGGTTGCCCTGACCGACCTCGGCAGCGGCAAATACACCTTTAAGATGCCGTCGGCTAAGGTCAGCGTGGGCTTCAAGATCACCACAGACCAGCCGTGCGATGGCGGCAAGGATTGTCCGTCCGCACCGTTTACGGATGTAGATACTGCAAAGTGGTATCATCTGTCCGTTGATTATGTGCTCACGCACAAAATGATGAACGGTGTATCGAGCCGTGCATTTGCGCCGAATGCCAACCTGACGCGCGGTATGCTCGTGCAGATCCTGTATAACCTGGAAGGCAAGCCGAAGGGCACAGCAGCGAACTTCTCGGATGTGCAGGCTGACGCATGGTATGCCGAAGCAGTCGGCTGGGCAGCGTCCAATAAGGTCGTAACCGGCTATGCAGACGGTACCTTCCGACCGAATGCAGCCGTCACCCGCGAGCAGGCGGCAGCGATCCTGTATCGCTACGCCCAGAGCAAGGGTATCGACGTAAGCGTGGGTGAGAATACCAATATTCTCAGCTATGTGGATGTTCAGCAGGCAAGTGAGTACGCGATTCCGGCTCTGCAGTGGGCAGTCGGCGCAGGCGTGCTGAACGGTAAGAATGGCGGTCGTCTGGCACCGACCGGCACCGCCACCCGTGCCGAGATCGCAGCGATCATGCAGCGCTGGTGCGAAAACATCATCAAGTAACGGCAGACAAAACAGCAGGACAGAGAAAAGGGGTGACCCGACAGGTCAGCCCTTTTTCTATTTTCGATAATGTAAACCGTATCAAACGATTGGTACACGTTACCCCGTAGGGGAGCACATTGTGCTCCCACGCAGCGTAAAATCAAACGGTTCTTGGGCGCACATTGTGCGCCCCTACGGTTACGCGTGTGCAGATGGTTTACAAACGGTGCGCCGAGGTCGTACCTCAGGGCACCTTCTCTTGCAGCGTTGCCGCAATTCACCTTGCCGCACCCTACGATAAAACCGATGGATAAGTGTAACCTGTAGGAACTGTCTGTAATAACGCGTAAAAAAGTTGCGCGACACGGGTGTCCCCCAGGGGACCCTCTCTTGCTCTTCGGGCAATTCACCTTGTGTCGCGCCGGCGTAGATTTAACCGCCTGTGTAGCAGTAAGCTGTCTGTGAACTGCGAAAAGGTGGAGAAAGACACGCAAGAGTAACCCGACTGCCGTTCTCTTTTTCGAAGCGGTCGCCGGTCTCTGGTCTGCGCCAGACTATCTTAGGAAAGGGGTGATTCACAAGAGGGTGGAAACCTTGGTGTCTACCCTCTTGTGCCCCTGCCGGGCAGGCAAGATTCGTTCGCTTCGCAAGCGCTTACTCTGCAAGCATCGCTGCGCCCACCAGACCTGCGTCATTGCCGAGCGACGCACAGACGATCTCGGTATTTCGGTCCTCACCGCGGAAGGTCTGCGGGAAAGTAAGCATGCGCAGCGGCTCGAGCAGCTTTTCGCCGTGGCCCGCCAGTCCGCCGCCGAGCACGATACTCTCCGGCTGGAACAGATTCACAAAACTTGCCAGACCGTTCGCCAGATTGCCGCAGTATTCGTCGAACAGCTCCTGCGCAAGCGCGTCACCTGCGTCTACTGCATCGCAGATCTGCTTGGCGTTCAGCTGATCTTTGTGTACGGCAAGCACGCTCTTTCGTCCGTCCTCGAGCGCACGCTCGGCAAACCGCACGAGCGAAGCCGCCGAGCAGTACGCCTCCAGACAGCCGCGCCGTCCGCAGTTGCACGGCTCGCCGTCTTTTCGGATCACCATGTGCCCGATCTCACCGGCAATGCCGTTGCAGCCGGTGTACAGCTGGCCGTTAATGATAATGCCGCCGCCAACGCCGGTGCCGAGCGTTACCATCAGCATGTTGCGCGTGCCCTTGGCCGCACCGGCAGTCGCTTCGCCGAGCGCGGCGCAGTTTGCGTCGTTATCCAGATGCACCGGACAGCCGAACTCCGGCAAAAACGCATCCGCAAAGCTGACGTTATTCAGATCCAGATTGGTGCCGAACCGCAGGGTGCAGGTTTTCTTGTCAAACGAGCCGGGCACGCCGATGCCGATCGCCGTTACGTCCTCTGCCGCACAGCTGTGCGCCCTGCACAGCGAGAGCGCCAGCGTTTTCATATCTGCTTTCAGGCCGGTTGCGTTGCCGGTCCGGGTCGGAAGGCTGTCCTTGCACAGCAGCGTGCCGTCCTCGGCGCAGAGCGCCGCCTTGACGGTCGTGCCGCCGAGATCAATACCGATTCTCACAGCAGATCCTCCTCGTCGAACAGATGCAGGCCGCGGCCCTTAAAATAGTTGTTCAGCCGCTCCACACTGCTGTTGATGATCAGCTCCTCCGGGAAACCAATTTCCTCGAGCATTTCCAGTGCGCCCTCCACATGACCGACGCGGTAGCAGATATGGCTGTCGCTGTCCACCGAGATAGGCACCTCATACTTCATGCACAGGCGGGCGATGTCCATGCAGTT
>OGZI01002865.1_pt1 | contig 13084 bp, 9 predicted proteins | sample 1576711 | NCBI WGS metagenome assembly OGZI01 (sample SAMEA3541482, study PRJEB24748) | human gut metagenome | biome: human gut; feature: human-associated habitat; material: faeces | place: China | collected 2012
CGAGCTGGGTTCAGAACGTCGTGAGACAGTTCGGTCCCTATCTGTTGCGGGCGTAGGAGATTTGAAGAGAGCTGTCCTTAGTACGAGAGGACCGGGATGGACGCACCTCTGGTGCACCAGTTGTTCCGCCAGGAGCACAGCTGGGTAGCTATGTGCGGGCGTGATAAACGCTGAAGGCATCTAAGCGTGAAACAAACTCTAAGATTAGATCTCCCATCCGAAAGGAGTAAGGCCCCACAAAGACTATGTGGTTGATAGGTCAGAGATGTAAGCGCAGTAATGTGTTCAGTCGACTGATACTAATAGGCCGAGGGCTTGACCTAAATATTGGGCAACCTCGTTTCCGAATTTCATTCCTTGTTCAGTTTTCATTGTGCTTTTGCCAATGAAAGCGCAATTTGAAATGCACCTTTAGCTCAGTTGGTAGAGCAACTGACTCTTAATCAGTGGGTCCCGGGTTCGAGTCCCTGAAGGTGCACCAGCATGAATGTCCGCTCGCTCTGCGAGCGAGCGGACTTCATATAAATGCAGCATGTGGCCCGTTGGTCAAGCGGTTAAGACGGCGGCCTCTCACGCCGCAAACAGGAGTTCGATTCTCCTACGGGTCACCAAGTTTATTATCCTTTCGGGGTTAATAATATAAATTGAATAGTAAGTGCCAATGACCGTGAGGGTCCACCTGTTCCCATTTCGAACACAGAAGTTAAGCTCACGAGTGCCGAAAATACTTGGCTGGCGACGGCCTGGGAAAATAGGTCGGTGCTTACACAAAAAACAAGACAGGATTGTTCCTGTCTTGTTTTTTTACATAGAGCGTGGTAAAAATCAGAAAAAGTCCATTCTTTTCTGAAAAATAGAGTGAAGTTTTGCCTGCAAAAGTGTAAAAAATCCGGGAAAATAGCCGGGAAAAGCGGATTGTTACTCTTTCGTAATTGCTATTGTGGGGTAAGAAGCATATAATGGAAGGCAGAAGCCCGTCCTGTTGACGGATCTTATGAAGTGGAGGGTGCAGAATGGCCCAAGTGACCCAGGAAGAAAAATTGAATCAAGTGCAAGGAAAAAGCCCATCGGGGAAATACGCTGATGGAAAGCGTCCTTTTTTTCGTAAACCCCTAGGAATAGCCGCCATTGGAGCAGGGGCTCTGATGGTGCTGGTTTGCATTGCTTTGGCCGGGGTCCTGTTTTTGTATCAGGGCATCTATCCCGGTGTGCAGGTGGGAGATCTCTCTGTGGGGAAGATGAAGCAGAAGGAAGCACAGACAGCCCTGGAGCAGGAGTATGCTCAAAAACAGGATCTTCTGAAGAATGTGACCATGGTGGTCAACGGCGCAGAACATCAACTGGATATCAGTCAGATGAATGCCGCCTATAACCTGAAACAGACGGCGGAAAATGCCTGGGATTATGGCAGAAAAGGCAATGTATTTCATCGGATTGGCCAGATTGCCCAGGCGGCCTTTGGCGGAGCTCAGGTGGACATTGTGGTGGATGTGGATCGTCAGCAAGTGCTGGATCAGATGGACCCCATTGTGCAGCAGGTGATCGAATCCAGCTACACCCTGGAAGGGGAAACACTGGTGGTGGACAAAGGACAGGCCGGCTATCAGGTGGACAAAGAGGACCTGACAGAGATTTTGCTGAAGCATCTTCGGGAAGGCTCAGAGGGCAAGGTGGAATACACCGCTCCGGTGGTAGAACCCAGCCCGGTGAGCATGGAGGATATCCACAACCAGTTGTCAGTGGAGGCCCACAGCGCCTATCTGGATTTGGCTAACGATCCTTCGGGAAATACCATCGTTCCCTCCCAGTCGGGGGCGGAGTTTGATGCGGCCCAGGCCCAGCAGACTGTGGATGCTTCGGAAGAGCGGATGGTGCAGATTCCGGTGCAGCTGATTGAGCCGGAAGTGACCACAGAAGAGCTGCAGAGTGTGCTCTTCCGGGACACTCTGGGCAGCAGTACCACCAAATTCAATGCCAGTCTTACAGGGCGTACCACCAATGTGAAACTGGCGGCCCAGAAGATCAATGGAACGATCCTCAACCCTGGGGATGTATTTTCCTATAATGATACAGTAGGCCCCCGTACTTATGCCGCAGGTTTTAAGGATGCTACCGTCTTTGCCAATGGTGGCGCCGAGGACGGCGTAGGCGGCGGCATCTGTCAGGTGTCTTCGACCCTGTATGTGGCCACCCTCCGGGCCGATCTGGAGATCGTGGAGCGGAAAAACCACAGCTTGTATGTGAGCTATGTGCCGCTGGGACAGGACGCTACCGTGGCCTATGGAGCGGTGGATTATCGCTTCAAAAATAATACCAATTATCCCATCAAAGTGGTGGCTTACACCAAAGGTTCTTCTTTGACGGTTTCTCTGCTGGGAACACAGACCCAGAACAAGAAGGTGGAGATCGTCACCCAGACTTTGTCCCATGATCCTTTCCAGGTGATTTACCAGGGGGATTCCTCCCTGGCCCCGGGAACAACACAGGTTAAAAATGGCGGTTTTCCCGGGTATAAGACGGTGTCTTATCGGGTGGTGTACATCGACGGCAAGGAAGTCAGCCGGACACTGGAAAACAACAGCAGCTATAAGCGTGTGGATAAGGTGATCCTGCAAGGGCCTGCGCCTGCTCCGCAACCCACACCGGAACCGACACCAGAGCCCACGCCCGAACCGACGCCGGAGCCTACCACGCCGACGGAACCAACACAAACCCCCAGTGAAACCACTCCCACACCCTGAATCCCATAGCGGATGCCCAGATAGAGAGACACCCCAGGAGGAAATGGAATGAAACTCAGCATTTTCTATATCCGCAGCATGGCCCGCGGGTTGATGCGTCAAAATTACGGCACCTGTATGGCCAGCATGGGTATTCTTTTGGTGATTACCCTTGCCTTCAGCGTGTTGCAGCAGACCTTCCTTTTCAGCGATACGCAGGGCTTGCGGGCTTTGATCGTGACTCTTTTGCTCAGCTTGTTGTCTTTGGCGATCCTCTCCCCGGCCAATGTGGGAAGCAAAGAGGTGTTGTGCGATGTGGCTTCCAGCCGGGAGACCAAGGCTGGAAAGGTGTTGGCCTGGTATGGAGATGCCAGAAAAATCCGCCAGTCCATTCTGTTGCAGCTGCTTCAGTCGGTGATTTTCCTGTGCATCGGAGCGGTCTTTGGTCTTTTGATCTTTGGCGGCGCCTATCTGGCCGGGATGGACTATGTGGCCAATTTGCAAAGCACCGATGTGCAGAAGCAGCTGGAAGGGCTGATGCAGGTGTATCAGCTGATGTTCCTCACCATTGTTCCTTCCTATCTGGTGGCAGTTCCCTTTTTGCCGGCGCCTTATTTGCTGGCCCAGCAGCCGGAGAAAAAACCTTGGAGCTGTATCCGGGAAAGCCGTCGGCTGGTCCGCGGTCATTATTGGAAGTATGTAGGAATACAGATGCTGTCCATGCTGCAATTTTTGGGCTATGCCATTCTGATTTCAGTGGTGTGCTCCATTTTCTCCGGCGGTGATCTGAATACGGCCACCACCAGCGCCACTTTGTTGGCCCAGTTGGTGCTTTATTTCAGCATTCTGCCTCATCTGGATATCAGCACGGCCCTGTTCCTCAACGATGTGCGGGTACGCAACCAGGTGAAAAGCGAAGAAATGGGCGGAGAAAGCCTGTAAAAGCAAAAGATAAAATGATGGATGTATGGTCCCCTGTCATGGCTTGTAAAAAGCGGCCATGGCAGGGGACTTTTTGTGCTCTATTGTGGCCTTGAAGGGAAATGGTTTGATTTTTGCCGGGAAAATCCCACGGCCTTTGCTTTACGCCAGGGGAAAGTTGTGATATGATAGTGTTTAGTGAATAAACCGCAAACCGGCGTGTTGGTGCAGTGTTGGCCGCATCGATCGCAAGCGCCGGAACAAATCGGCAGAAGAAAGGTGGAGAGGGCAGAAATGTTTGATCTTTTGATCAAAAATGGTACGGTGATCGATGGTACAGGTGAGGCTCGGTTTACAGCCGATGTGGCCATCACAGGGGAGAAAATTGCAGCGATTGAACCTCATATTCCGGTAGAGGAGGCTCGACAGGTGATCGATGCTCAGGGCCTGGTGGTGGCCCCAGGGTTTATCGACATTCATTCCCACTCAGATACCTATTTTCTCCGGGATGACCGGGGAGAATCCCGGATCTATCAGGGCGTGACCACCGAGCTGGCGGGCCAGTGTGGTTCCACCATCTATCCCTGCCCGCCGGAGCACATGGAGCGCATACGAGGCTTTGCCGATGCGGCAGTACGGGACTATGCTTCGGCCTCCTTTGGTGAGTTTTTGGAAAAGGTACAGCGGGACGGCAAAAAGATGGGCACCAATCTAGTGCCGCTCATCGGCCACGGCGCTTTGCGCTGCGGCGTGATGGGGTATGAGGACCGGCCGGCCACAAAGGAAGAGCTGGAGGAGATGAAGCGTCTGCTGGATGAGGATATGGCCCATGGAGTCTGGGGCCTGTCCCTGGGGCTGGGGTATACCCCTGGTGTGTCCTCTGACCAGGAGGAGTTGTGCGCTTTGGGAGAAGTGGTGGCCCGTTATCAGGGCATTATTACCTCCCATATGCGGGATCAGGGTCTGGGTACGCCCCGCTCCCTGGAGGAGATGTACGAGATCAACCGGCGCACCGGGGCCCATGTGCATATTGCTCATTTCAAAGCCAGCGGCCGGGCAGCCTGGGGCAAAGCGCCGGAGTTTGTGGACAATGTGCGGAAAGCCCAGAAGGACGGAATTCATGTGACGGTGGATCTGTATCCCTATCTGGCCGCCTCTTCTGGCATCACCAATTCCTTCCCCAAGTGGACCATCCAGGGGGGTAAAGAAAAGGCTGTGGCTATCTTGCAAGACCCGGAAAAGCGGGGAGAGATCATCCGCCAGCTGGAAGAGCGTTTTTCCACAAAGGAAGACGGGGAAGGGCTTTATGTGGTCACCACCGAGGGACGGTATCCCCCGGCGGACGGCAAGAACATCTGGCAGCTCAGCCAGGAGCTGGGGCTGTCCATGGCCGAAACCATCGCCCGGGTGACGGTGGAGACCCAGGCCCAGGCCACCTGCATTTCCTTTGCCATGTGCCAGGAAGATGTGGATTATATGCTGTCCCAAAAGGATTTTGCCATCGGCTCCGATGGCGTGTCCCTGTCCCTGGCGCCGGAAGAAAACGAAGGCAAACCCCATCCCCGGAATTTCGGCACCTTCCCTTGCTTTTTGCGTCTGGCCCGGGAGAAGGGATTCTGCACTCTGGAGGAAGCGGTACACCGGATCACCGGCCTTTCGGCCCGGATCATCGGCCTGAAAGACAGAGGTATTCTCCGGCCGGGAATGCAGGCCGATATCACGGTGTTTGACGGGGAGAAAGTGACCGACAAAGCCACCTATGAAAACCCCTTCCAGAAGCCCGAAGGGATTCATCATGTGTTCATGGCCGGTCAGGCTGCCTTGCTCCATGGAGAGCAGACCGATGCCCGTTTGGGCCGTTTCCTTTTAAAAAAGCAGGGGTTTTCGGGGGAATATTCAATAAGCCTTGACAAAAAATGATTTTAAATTTATAATTTCAGTGTTATCGTTGCGTATAGCAAGAACAACTTGGACCGATTTCCTGATCCTGGGAAATGCAAGGCCATACGGACAGCCCGGTCAACTGCCGATTGTGGGGTTTCCCACATCTATTGATTGCGTCTTTGGCGCAGCTTTTATAAGTTGGCAACTTAATTGCCAGTTGGTTACTTTATAACCAAAAGTGTACTAGGGTACACGCTTGTGAAATGGTCAATAAGAGTAGTAAAAGTAGTTCTTACTATACAGACTCTAAAAATCAAAAGGGCGGCCCAGGGGCTTTCCCCTCAAGGCGCCTGTCTGTTGGCCGATTTGACAAGATGTACCGCAGTACGCTGTGGTACATCTTTTTTTTCGGAGGTGCGTCATGGGCGGAAAAATGAAACTGTATGGGTTCAACAACCTGACCAAGTCCCTGAGCTTTAATATCTACGACATCTGTTATGCCAAAACGGCCCGGGAGCAGCAGGATTATATCAAGTATATCAACGAACAATATAACTCTGACCGTCTCACCGAGATCCTGACCCGTCTCACCGAGATGATCGGCGCCACGGTGCTCAACATCTCCAAGCAGGACTATGAGCCCCAGGGGGCCAGCGTCACCTTCCTCATCGCCGAGGAGAGCATGGTGAAAAACCGCAGCGGCGAGACGGTGGTGGCCCATCTGGACAAAAGCCATGTGACGGTGCACACCTATCCGGAATACCATCCGGAGACCTCCATCGCCACCTTCCGGGTGGATATCGATGTGGCCACCTGCGGCCAGATCACCCCGCTGTCCACATTGGACTTTCTCATCGGCAGCTTTGACTCCGATATCATCACCATTGATTACAGAGTCCGGGGCTTTACCCGGAACATGGAAGGGGAAAAGATCTTCATCGATCATTCCATCACTTCCATTCAGGACTATATCAGCCAGGACATTCTGCAGAAATACGACGCCGTGGACATCAATGTGTACCAGGCCAATATGTTCCACAGCAAGCTGCTGATCAAGGACATCGTGCTGCAGAATTACCTCTTCAATTCCGATGTGTATGAGATCCCGCCCAAGGTGCGGCTGGATATCACCAATGCCCTGCGCCGGGAAATGATCGAGATCTTCAGCGGCGCCAATGTGTTTCAGGAGGTGAAAGGCTGATGGATCAGGACCGCGCTCCTTTGCAGGAAGCCCTGGAGCGGATGCGCCGGGACCGGCTGGTGCCCTTTGATGTGCCCGGCCACAAGCGGGGCCAGGGCAACCCGGAACTGACCCGCTTTCTGGGAGAACAGTGCCTTTCAGTGGATGTAAACTCCATGAAGCCCCTGGATAACCTGTGCCACCCCACCAGCGTGATAAGAGAGGCCGAAGAGCTGGCCGCCGACGCTTTCGGAGCAGCCCATGCCTTCTTTATGGTGGGAGGCACCACCTCTTCGGTACAGGCCATGGTGCTCTCCAATGTGAAAAAAGGGGACGAGATCATCCTGCCCCGGAATGTGCACCAAAGCGTCATCAACGCCCTGGTGCTCTGCGGCGCCACGCCGGTGTATATCAACCCCCAAAGCGATAAAAGTCTGGGCATTGCCCTGGGAATGTCCCTCAGCGATGTGCGCGCCACCATGGAGCGCCATCCGGGTGCCAAGGCCATTTTGATCAACAATCCCACCTATTACGGTATTTGTTCCGATCTCAAGTCCATCACCGAAGCGGCCCATCAGAAGGGAATGAGGGTGCTGGTGGACGAAGCCCACGGGACCCATTTCTATTTCGGCCGGAATATGCCCATTTCCGCCATGGCCGCCGGGGCCGATATGGCGGCGGTGAGCATGCATAAATCCGGCGGTTCCCTGACTCAAAGCTCGGTGCTGCTGTGCGGCAAGAATGTAAATCCCCATTATGTGCGCCAGATCATCAACCTGACCCAGACCACCAGCGGCTCCTATTTGCTGCTGTCCAGCCTGGACATTTCCCGGCGGAATCTGGCCACCCGGGGCCAGGAGATCTTCGACAAGGTAGAGCGCTTTGCTGGCTATGCCCGGGTGGAAATCGGGAAGATCGGGGATTATTTCGTCTATTCCAAGGACCTGGTCAACGGGGATAGCATCTTTGATTTTGACACCACCAAGCTGTCGGTGAACACCCTGGGGCTGGGTCTGGCCGGGATCGAAGTCTATGACATTCTGCGGGATGAATACGATATCCAGATCGAGTTCGGAGATCTGGGGAATATTCTGGCCTATATCTCTGTGGGAGACAAGACCAAGAACATCGAACGGCTGATCAGCGCCCTCAGCGAGATCCGCCGCCTTTATAAAAAAGAGCGGAAAGGGATGCTGGAGGACGAGTATATCACCCCGGAAGTGATCCGCACCCCTCAGGAGGCCTTTTACGCCGACAAAATCAGCCTGCCTCTCCACGAGTGCGAGGGCAAGGTGTGCGCCGAGTTTGTCATGTGCTATCCCCCGGGCATCCCGGTGCTGGCCCCCGGTGAGAAGATCACCCGGGCCATCATCGATTATATCCAGTATGCCAAGAGCAAGGGCTGCGTACTCACCGGGCCGGAAAGCATGGATGTGACCCGGCTCAATGTGCTGAAAGGAGAATGAGATGGACGATCTTTGGTACAGCGAATATCATACGCCAAATGTGCGTTTTTCCATCAAGGTGACCAGTCAGCTGCACTTTGAAAAAAGCGATTATCAGACCATCGGTGTGTTTGATTCCCCGGAATTCGGCCGTTTTCTCACTCTGGACGGCATTATGATGCTGACAGAAAAGGACGAGTTCATCTATCACGAAATGATCACTCACCCCGCCTTTGCTGTTTGCCCGGGGATTTCCCGGGTGCTGGTCATCGGGGCCGGGGATGGGGGCGTGGCCCGGGAACTGGCCAAGTATCCGCAGATCCGCCAGATCGACATTGTGGAGATCGACGAGCGGGTGGTGGAGGTCAGCCGCAAGTTTCTGCCCCAGACCGCCTGCGGCTTTTCCGACAGCCGGGTGACTCTGTTCTTTGCGGACGGGCTGAAATTCGTCCGCCGGAAGGAAAATGAGTACGATCTGATCATCGTGGACTCCACCGATCCCTTTGGCCCGGGAGAAGTGCTTTTCACCCGGGAATTTTATGGAAACTGTTACCGGGCCCTCACCGAAAAGGGCATTCTGATCAACCAGCACGAAAGCCCCTTCTATGAGGGGGACGCTCAGGAAATGCGCCAGGCCCACAAACGGCTCAGCCGGGTTTTCCCCGTCAGCCGGGTGTATCAGGCCCACATTCCCACCTATCCTTCGGGCCATTGGCTCTTTGGCTTTGCCAGCAAGGGCCTGGACCCTCTGGAGGACCAGCAGGAGAGCCGGTGGGAGCTTCTGCGCATTCCCACCCGCTACTATAATTCCCAGCTGCATCGGGGCGCTTTCTATCTTCCCAATTATGTAAAGGAGCTTTTGGCCGATGAATAAAAACATCCAGACCTTCCTGGCCTGTGACGCCGATTACGATCAGGCCGATCTGGTGCTCTTCGGGGCGCCCTTTGATGGCACCACTTCTTTCCGGCCGGGCACCCGGTTCGGCCCTTCGGCCATCCGGAATGAGAGCTTTGGCATCGAGACCTATTCCCCTTATTGCGACAAGGATCTCACCGACTGCCGCATCTGCGACGGGGGGGATCTGGAGCTGCCCTTCGGCAACACGCCCCGGGTGCTGGAGATGATCCGCAGTCAGACCGAGGAGATTCTGAAAGACGGGAAAAAGTTCCTCATGCTGGGCGGCGAGCATCTGGTGACCCTGGGCGCTTTGGAAGCGGTGGCGGACAACCACCCCGATCTGCATGTGATCCATTTTGACGCCCACACCGACCTGCGCACCGAGTATCTGGGAGAAGAACTGTCCCATTCCACCGTGCTGTATCATGCGTGGAAGCTGTTGGGGGACGGACGCATCCACCAGTTCGGCATCCGCAGCGGCGAAAAATACGAATTTGAGTTTGCCAGAGAGCACACCCATCTGCACAAGTTTGATCTGAAGGGTTTTGCAGAGACGGTACAGCGCCTCCAGGACAAGCCGGTATATTTCACACTGGATCTGGATGTGCTGGACCCTTCCATTTTCTGCGGCACCGGTACACCGGAGGCCGGAGGCATCACCTTCAAAGAGCTGATGGAAGCCATTTTGCTTCTGCATAAACTGGACATTGTAGGCTGTGATATCAACGAGCTTTCCCCCCACTATGACCACAGCGGCACATCCACCGCCGTGGCCTGCAAGGTGACACGGGAAATCCTGTTGCAGCTTTTGCACAACCATTAACATCCAAGGAAAAGGAGAGAGAACCATGGGAAAATGCATGATCATCGGCTGCGGCGGCGTGGCCAGCGTAGCCATTCATAAGTGCTGCCAGAACAGCGAGGTTTTTGATGAGATCATCATCGCCAGCCGCACCAAGAGCAAGTGCGATGAGCTGAAGGAAAAACTGGAGGGTACCACCAAGACCAAGATTTACACCGAGCAGGTGGACGCCGACAAGGTGGACGAGCTGATCGCCCTCATCGAAAAATATAAGCCCGATGTGGTGCTCAACCTGGCCCTGCCCTATCAGGACCTGACCATCATGGACGCCTGCCTGGCCACGAAGACCCATTATGTGGACACCGCCAACTACGAGCCCCTGGACACCGCCAAGTTTGAATACAAGTGGCAGTGGGCCTATCGGGAGAAGTTCAAGGAAGCGGGCATCTGCGCCCTGCTGGGCAGCGGCTTTGACCCGGGCGTCACCAGCGTCTTTTCCGCCTATGCGCTGAAGCATCATTTTGATGAGATCCATTATATCGATATCCTGGACTGCAACGGCGGCGACCACGGCTATCCCTTTGCCACAAACTTCAACCCCGAGATCAACATCCGGGAAGTGTCCGCCAAGGGCAGCTATTGGGAGAACGGCCACTGGGTGGAGACCGAGCCCATGGAGATCAAGCGGGAGTATGACTTTGACCAGGTGGGCCACAAGGATATGTACCTGCTGCATCACGAAGAGCTGGAGAGCCTGGGGCTGAACATCCCCGGCATCAAGCGCATCCGGTTCTTCATGACCTTCGGCCAGAGCTATCTCACCCACCTGAAGTGCCTGGAGAATGTGGGCATGACCTCCATCGAGCCGGTGGAATACGAAGGCCACAAGATCGTGCCTCTCCAGTTCCTCAAGGCGCTGCTGCCCGATCCCGCCAGCCTGGGCCCTCGCACTGTGGGCAAGACCAACATCGGCTGCATCTTCCAGGGCGTGAAGGACGGCAAGGAAAAGACTTATTATCTCTATAATGTGTGCGATCATCAGGAGTGCTATAAGGAAGTGGGCAGCCAGGCGGTGTCCTACACCACCGGCGTGCCGGCTATGATCGGCGCCATGCTGGTGATGAACGGCACCTGGAACAAGCCCGGTGTATGGAACATGGAAGAGTTCGATCCCGATCCCTTCATGGATGCTCTGAATAAATGGGGTCTGCCCTGGACCGAGAACTTTAACCCGGTGCTGGTGGACTAATGGACAAAGGCCTTATGGGGGTGCAGACCCCCTGTTATGTGGTGGATGAAAAGCGTCTGCGGGAGAATCTGACCATTCTCCGACAGGTGGCGGAGGAGGCCGGCTGCAAGATCCTGCTGGCCCAGAAAGCTTTTTCTATGTTTGCGGTTTATCCCCTCATCGGGGAGTATCTGGCGGGCACCACCGCCAGCGGCCTGTTTGAGGCCAAGCTGGGCAAAGAAGAGATGGGCGGGGAGACTCACATCTTTTCAGCTGCCTATGTGGAGGAGGAGTTTGAGGAGATTTTGCAGGTGTGCGACCACATCTCCTTCAATTCCTTTGCCCAGTGGAAAAAATACCGGGAGCGGGCGTTGAAGGCGGGAAAAAGCTGTTCCATCCGCATCAATCCGGAACACTCCACCCAGGAGCATGGCATCTATGATCCCTGTGCCGCAGGTTCCCGCCTGGGCGTCACCCGGAAGAACTTTGAGCTGGAAGAGTTGGAGGGCATCGAAGGGCTTCATTTCCACACTCTGTGCGAGCAAAACAGCGATGCGCTGCTGGAGACGGTGCAGGCGGTAGAAGAGAAATTCGGCCCCTTCCTTCATCAGATGAAATGGGTGAATTTCGGCGGCGGCCACCATATCACCCGGCCGGATTATGACCGGAAAGCCCTGATCGATTGCATCCGGGCCTTCCGGGAGAAATACGATGTGCAGGTCTATCTGGAGCCGGGAGAAGCCATCGCCTATTATGCAGGCTACCTGGTGACAAAGGTGCTGGATGTGGTGGAAAACGGTATCCGGATCGCTTTGCTGGATGCGTCGGCGGCCTGCCATATGCCCGATGTGATCGAAATGCCCTATCGCCCCCCCTTGATGGACAGCGGGGAGGCGGGAGAAAAGGCTTATACCTACCGGCTGGCGGGCAGCACTTGTCTGGCCGGGGATGTGATCGGCGATTATTCCTTTGACCATCCTTTGAAAGAAGGGGACAAGCTGGTGTTTGAGGATATGGCCATCTATTCCATGGTGAAAAACAACACTTTCAACGGCATCTGCTTGCCCTCTATCGCTCTGCGGAAAGAGGACGGCAGCATCCAGGTGATCCGCCGGTTCGGATACCAGGATTTCAAAGGCCGGCTGTCTTAACAAAACAAAAATCCCCGGCGGCCAAACCGGCGCTGCCTATGAGGTGAAGCAGATGATCGTGGCAAAATTCGGCGGCAGTTCTCTGGCAGACGCCGCCCAGTTCCGCCGGGTGCGGGATATCGTTTTGGCGGATAGCCGCCGTCAGGTGGTGGTGCCCTCGGCCCCGGGCAAACGCTTTCCCCAGGACGAAAAGGTCACCGATCTGTTTTACCAGTGCCACAAGGCCCGGCAGAAGGGGGAGCCCTTCCAGCCGGTGCTGGAGGTCATCCGGGGCCGCTATGGGGAGATCGCCGAAAACCTGGGTCTGGCATTGGACCTGGACGGCATTTTCCAGCAGATCTGGGAGCAGATCGCCCGGGGAGCCGGTCCGGATTACTGCGCCAGCCGGGGAGAGTTTGTCAACGGCCAGCTGCTGGCGGAATATCTGGGGTTTTCCTTCCTGGATGCGGCCCAGGCCATCGTTTTTGATGACGACGGCAAGCTGGATGAAGAGGAGACCAACTCTCTTTTGCAGCAGGAATTGCTGGAACGGGTGCCGGTGGTGCTGCCCGGATTTTACGGCAGAGGTCCCCAGGGACAGATCAAGGTCTTTTCCCGGGGCGGCAGCGATGTGACCGGGGCCTTGGCGGCCCGGGCCGTGGGAGCGGAGGTCTATGAAAACTGGACCGATGTATCCGGTTTCCTCATGGCCGATCCCCGGATCGTTCAGGACCCTCAGCCCATTCGCCACCTGACCTATCATGAGATGTATGCCCTCAGTTGCGCCGGGGCCACGGTGCTTCATGAGGACAGCGTAGGCCCGGTGAGCCGGGCGGGAATCGCCACCAATATCCGCAATACCAACCGCCCGGATCA
>OGZI01002866.1_pt1 | contig 13084 bp, 7 predicted proteins | sample 1576711 | NCBI WGS metagenome assembly OGZI01 (sample SAMEA3541482, study PRJEB24748) | human gut metagenome | biome: human gut; feature: human-associated habitat; material: faeces | place: China | collected 2012
GGTCGGCCCAGGAGATTTTCTGGCCATATTTCTGTTTGATTGGCCACAACAGGCGACGCGCTTTATCGAGGCTTACGTTATCCGGCCAGGAGTTCAGCGGTGCAAAACGTTGCTGACCACGACCCGCGCCGCCGCGACCGTCGATTGAACGGTAAGTACCCGCGCCGTGCCAGGCCATACGAATAAACAGACCGGCGTAGCTGCCCCAGTCGGCTGGCCACCACGGTTGAGATTCTGTCAGCAGGGCTTTCAGATCTTTTTTCAGGCCGTAGTAATCTAATTTGCTGAATTCTTTGCGGTAGTCAAAGTCCTCACCCAGCGGGTTAGAACGATTAGAATGTTGGTTTAACAGGTCAACACGGAGTTGATTTGGCCACCAGTCGCGCGTGGTTGTGCCCCCACCTGCGCTCTGGTCGTGACCGCCCTGATGGAACGGGCATTTGCCGGTGGCTGTCGTGTTATGGATATCGTCTGACGTGCTCATCAATGTGCTCCCCTCTACAGTGTTACCGTTACGATACACAGCGTTAGAGAGAAGTTATAATTGAATTAATCCACGGATGCGATAGTTGAGATCTTACATATTGTTGGTTAAAGAGATGTAGATCAAATTGATCGTAATTAAGACTTTTTGATTATGTCCGATTTAGGATAAATGCTTTATAAAAAAGGGTTTTAGATTTGTATCCTTCAAGTAATGAGGGAGAAAACAAGGCTGATAACCTTATTTTCCCGCCCTCATTTCGAGGCAGCATTTTGTGCTCTGTTTAAAATTTGTGATCACTGTGTGATTTTCACAAAAGGCACACTATTTATAAACCAGGTCGAACACCCAGTGTATGGCAAATCGCGTAACTCATTTCAGCGCGGTTAAGCGTATAGAAGTGGAAATCTTTCACTCCTTCACGGCTTAAAATCTTCACCATATCCATGGCAATATTCGCGCCCACCAGCTTGCGGGTTTCAGCATCGTCATCCAGGCCGTCGAACATTTGTGCCATCCACGCCGGAATACGCACGTTGGTCATGTCGGCAAATTTCTTCGCCTGTTTAAAGTTCGAAACCGGCAAAATTCCCGGAATGATTTCCACATCAATGCCTGCCGAGACGCAGCGATCGCGAAAACGCAGGTAGCTTTCGACATCGAAGAAGAACTGAGTAATGGCGCGGTTGGCTCCGGCATCCACTTTTCGTCTCAGGTTGAGTAAATCGGCCTGGGCACTTTTCGCTTCTGGATGTACTTCCGGATACGCCGCCACGGAGATATCGAAATCTGCCACTTCTTTTAACAGCGTCACCAGGTCAGAAGCATACATTTCTGGCTTACCACTTCCCGGCGGCAGGTCGCCACGCAGCGCCACGATATGGCGAATACCGTTATTCCAGTAGTCGCGTGCAATGATCCGCAGCTCGGCAGGCGTCGCATCAATGCAGGTAAGATGCGGTGCCGCTTCCAGGCCGGTGCGATCTTTAATGCCTTTAATAATGCTGTGCGTACGGTCGCGCTCGCCGGAGTTTGCGCCATAGGTCACCGATACAAACTTCGGTTTCAGGCTGCTAAGGCGATCGATGGAGTTCCACAGGGTCTGCTCCATTTCACTGGTACGCGGCGGGAAAAATTCGAACGAAACGTTAATCTGCCCCTGGACTTCTGCCAGACTCTGATTCAGGGCATCCCGCTGGCTGGCGTGAAAAAAGCTCATACCTTACCTCATCAATCGCTTGTCGTTATATGTTGTGTTGTGCACATCTATCCGTTTAGACGTCCAGATGTAAAGATGAAGGAAAAGCCGAAGGGCGTCAACCGAAAAATAACCAATGATGGTGAGGAAAAATCAGGGAAGATGAAAAAAACTCATCTTAATTAGAGGCGATAAAAGATTTCTCTATAGCGCAATCCACCTCGCACGTTTTGACTCATATTCTGACAACACAGCGACACCTGGGCTAATTCGAAAAACAACGTCCTGCCACCGGATGGTGATGCTAAGGCATCTGATTCGGCCTGCGCCCTCGCGTAGGCCGAATACAGGATCTGCGCAATCAACGGGTAACAAACGGTTGAGTCAATTCAGTGCGCACTTTTATTTGATATCCTTCACGCGCATACCGTTGAGCTGTTCATCCGTAATGGTGTTGCCCGCTTTGAAGTAATCAACCACCGCGTGATAAACGTAATAACCGCCCGTTGTGTTACGCGCTTTCCCTTCGGTAAAGGCGGTAAAACCATCTCCACCATCAGCAAGGAAACTCTGAGTGGCAATGTGATAAACCGTCGCATCTTCAATGGGTTTGCCATTCAGAGTCAGTGTGATTACCCGCTGACCAACCGGCTTGCTGCTGTCGTACTTCATTTCCAGGCCTTTCGATACCTGTAAAACGCCATTGCTTAAACTTGCGCCGTGTTCCATCAGACTGCGTAATTGTTTACCCGTGAGTTCCATCGTCACCAGTTCGTTGGGGAACGGGAACGTACTGATGACGCCGCCCATCGTAATCGCCCCTGCGGGGATCTCATTGCGGATACCACCAGAGTTTGTTAACGCCAGTTGGGTATTTTTACCCGCTGCTGCCAGTAAAGCGTCAGCCGCCAGGTTCCCGAGGGAAGCCGATTCACCATAGGCACGTTTTAATTCAACCGGCGATTGCGCCACCGTTTGTTGCACCACTTCATCAAGCTTTTTATTCCAGCCGTCGATCACCTGTTTCGTTTGCTGATCGGGCTTCCACTCGTCAGCGTAAATGGTTTTAAGCTCGAAGTTTTTCACCGTAAAATTATGCGGCTTCTCTTTGTAGTCGAGAACCAGTTTGCCCACATCAATCCCGCCGCTGTCAGTGGAGAGGATGAGCGTATTGCCGACTTTAATCGGTTCCGGCGTACCCACATGTGCATGTCCGGTGATCAAAATATCCAGCCCTTTCACCTGACTTGCCGTCTGAATATCTTTATCCAACGCGCGACGCACATCTGTGCCTCCCATACTGGACTGGCGGGCTGGAACACCTTCGTGGATCAGGGCGACGGTCAAATCAACCTTGCCTTTGAGTTCATCGATATAACGTTGTAGCCATTTAATTTCATCGCGCGCTTCAATACCCACGCGCGTGGCAGCAGATACCGTATCATTAAAGGCAAATACTCCGTGCAAACCTATAACGCCTATTTTCACACCGTCTTTTTCGATGATGGTATATGGCTTATCCCAGAATGATTTACTGCTGTTCTGATAAAAAATATTGCCCTGCACAATAGGGAATTTTGCCTGGCTCAACTGTAATAATGTGTTGTCCCAGCCGTGGTCAAATTCATGGTTGCCTATTGTGACGGCATCAAACGGCATAGTATTCATAATATCGATAATAGCCTTACCTTTGGTCAGGCTGCTGATATATGGCCCGGTAAAATAGTCGCCCGCATCAAAAAACCATGTCGCTTTATTTTTTGCTTTTTCTTGCTTAACCAGCGTAGTGATATTTGCCCAGCCGCCAATATCCCGTTTACCGTCAGCGATCCACGGCACTTTATAAGGTTCTACATGCGCATGGAGGTCGTTGGTATAAATGATAGTGACATCTTTAGCGCAAGCCCAGAACGGCAGTGTTAATGCGATACCCGCAGCAAGTATTTTAATTTTCATAAACAATCCCTTTCAGTGAGATAAAGGATTGCTACATTACGTTCTGAAAGACTTATTTATGTGAGAGTAATCACATCCGCAGGGGATAGTTGCCGGACAAAATCAACGACCTTGTGAAATCGTTGGTGATATATGTCGACTCTGTTTACGATTAATGCCTGTAAAACGTTCGGTTGCCGAAATTTGGGATTGGCCTCATCGGAAGATTACAGTTGGCCAGACTATAAACTGGGTTATCCGGCACTGCACTGTCGGGCATGTGGCAGTTACCCGCCGTTGTTTGACGAGCAACAATTTCGTGACTGGTTGTCAGTTCACTTGTCTACTTATGCAATTGAGAAAGGCCATTTCTGCCCGGTATGTTATGGCACAGACATGATTTGTTATGGTCACAATCCACAGGGTTCGCAACGCATTCAATGCCGTAACTGCAAAAAAGTCTGGACGCCTAAAAAATATCAGAAAGAAATTACGCATCCCCAGGCCATTGAAACCGTTCAACTGTTCATACCCTTTCAAGGGGCCAGCGCAGTACAAAAACTGTATGTTTTAGTCAGTCTTGACGCCACTCGTGGCAACATTCTTCATCTCTCCACGAATTATACGCAACATCAGACAGGAGACAGTCTGCGGTACAGTTACAAGGGCAACACAGAACCAACTATGCACCATCGCGATATCGTGCAGAAGGTAGATATGCGTGAAGCGCAATTCTTGCGCCGGAGCCAGTTCGATGAAATTCAGTATGGCAGTGCTGTACTCAAGCGCAACGGTAAGGGAGCCATACTACGCCCGGTTATCACGGCACACGGGCATTTCAGAATACTGAAAATCCGCTATCCAGATGTCAAAACGCATATTATTTCACACGAATGTTTTCTAAGAGGCGCAATTATTACAGCCTGGGCAGATCAGTTCCGCCAACAACAAGGTGAACTTTGGTTCGTAGAAGAAGAAATCAGTGACAGTAACGCTGATACGCCCTGGCATTTTAAGGGAACGACATACCATGGTTGGTGGCAAAATCAGTGGCAGCGCTGGGAGCAGGGGAATAATTGCAAGATGGTCTGCCTACTCACGGGAGCCAGCTTAGAAAGGGGCGCAAATGTTTCTCTGGCAACCAGTCGTTGTTTTATCACATGGCTGACAGACCAACACGACTTTACCCAAAGCGCGTTATTATCCGCAGGTCGCGTAACGCAAATGCTGACCTCACTGGCGTTAAAATACAATGAATCGCTCACTCCATCTTGTTAGTCAATACACTCGACAAACGACCATAAATTAAGAGAGATCACTACCTTTCATTTAATTAAATATATAAATGTATGACCGTGAAATATAATCATGGTCAATGTTTAATTAATAACATTATTTGTTACTAAGATCACACAATACTTTTCTGAACTATGCTTACATAAAATAAGACACGATGTGCCTTTTATTTAAATAATTCAACAAATGTAACACACCCTATCCAGGAGGGATGATGAAAACTGTATTTACAACATTATCAGTCATATTCGGCGTGATATTTTCTCACAGTGTTCTAGCTCAGGACGTTACTATTTATTATACGAATGACATTCACGCACATGTCAATCCGGCAAAAATCCTCGCTGTTGATAAGAACAGACTTATAGGTGGTATGGCTAATATTGCAGGCATCGTTAATGAAGCGAAGAAAAAAAGCAAAGATGTGTTTTTCTTTGATGCAGGCGACTATTTTACCGGGCCGTATATCAGCACCCTGACCAAAGGTGAAGCTATTATTGATATCATGAACACTATGCCCTTTGATGCGGTGTCTGTTGGTAATCACGAGTTCGATCACGGTGTGCCCAATATGGTGTCTCAGTTATCAAAAGCAAAATTCCCCATTCTGCTGGGAAATATCTACTACACCGATACGAATAAACCAGTTTGGGATCATCCGTGGACCATTATCGAAAAAGATGGTTTAAAGATTGGTGTGATTGGATTGCATGGCGCATTCGCTTTCTATGATACAGTCGCGGCAAAAGCACGTGAAGGCGTAGAAGCCAGAGACGAAATTAAATATTTAAATAAAGCACTTGCAGAATTAAAAGGTAAAGTCGACATTACCGTTTTGCTAATTCACGAAGGTGTCCCGGCGCGTCAATCAAGCTTTGGTAGTAAAGATGTGGAGCGGCTACTACAGGCAGATATTGAGACAGCTAAAAAAGTGAATGGTGTTGATGTCTTAATTACCGGTCACGCACATGTCGGAACACCGCAACCAATAAAAGTTAATAACACATTAATTGTATCTACCGATGCATACGGCACCAACATCGGAAAACTTGTGCTTGATTACAATCCGAAAACGAAGAAAATTGATAGTTATAATGGTGAGTTAATCACCATCTTTGCAGATCAATTTAAACCTGACACCATCGTTCAAAATACTATTGATAAATGGAGTGCACAGCTTAACAAAATAACACAGGAAGTTGTCGGCCATTCTCCCATAGTTTTAACACGTGAGTATGGTAGTTCCTCTTCTACCGGCAACCTTATTCTTGATGCAATGATGGAAAAAACACCTGATGCCGTTGCCGGATTTCAAAATAGCGGTGGGATGCGAGCTGATTTTCCTAAAGGCGATATCACACTGGGAGATGTTATTAGCACATTCCCCTTTAATAATGACCTCATCGAGATGGATTTGACGGGCCGCGATCTCAAATCATTGATGACGCATGCAACCAATCTAACTAACGGTGTGTTACAGGTTTCAAAAAGCGTTGCGGTTGTCTATGACAGCAAAAAACCACTCAACCAACGGTTAATCTCTTTCACCATTAACGGCAAACCCGTGGAAGATAATCAAACATATCGTATTACCACGCACTCCTTTTGTGCCAGTGGTGGTGACGGTTTTGAAGCATTTTTGAATGGAAAAAATGTGAAGACGATACCGGGAACAACCTCGGCGGAATCTATCATCGATTATTTCAAAAATCATAAACCTGTCACCCCAGACTTAACTAAACGAGTCATGGACATAGCCAAATAAGATCTCATTTATCAGTCAATTTATTTAACAAGGAATGCGAATGAAAACAGCGCAGCGTACTTTATTTGCCGCAACATTGCTGACTATTTTTTCGACCTCAGTTATGGCGCAGGATGTCACGATTATTTATACCAATGATCTTCACGCTCATGTGGATTCCTATAAAGTACCGTATGTCGCAGACGGAAAACGCGACATTGGTGGCTTTGCCAATATATCCACGTTAGTAAAACAAGAGAAAGCCAAAAATAAAGCCACCTTTTATTTTGATGCTGGAGACTATTTCACCGGGCCATATATCAGTAGCCTGACAAAGGGCGAAGCAATAATTGATATTATGAATACCATGCCTTTTGACGCAGTATCAATCGGTAATCATGAGTTTGACCATGGCTGGGATAATGCCCTCCGACAATTAAGCAAAGCGAATTTCCCTGTTTTATTAGGCAATGTTTATCATAAAGAGAGTGAGAAACCCTTCTGGAACAAGCCCTACACCATCCTGGAAAAAGATGGCATCAAGATTGGTATTGTTGGGCTACACGGCGTATTTGCATTTAATGACACGGTCTCGGAGCTCTCTCTCCAGGGACTCGATAATGACAATAATAACCGATTTGATAAATCTTCCGCGACCCTCAAGAATCAGGGGATTGAAGCACGTGATGAAGTGAAGTATTTGCAGCATTATATCGACGAGTTACGTGATAAGGTTGACCTCACCGTGGCGCTGGTTCATGAAGGCGTACCGGCGCGTCAGTCCAGCATTGGCAATACAGATGTTAGACGTGCGCTGGATAAAGATATTCAAACCGCAAGCAAGGTGAAAGGATTGGATATTCTGATTACCGGGCATGCCCACGTCGGAACGCCAGAACCAATCAAAGTCGGCAACACCTTAATCCTTTCGACTGACAGTGGCGGTATCGATATTGGTAAATTAATCCTTGATGTCAACCCTACAGCTCGGACTCATAAAGTGAAGAGCTTTGAGCTGAAAACGGTTTATGCCGATGAATGGATACCCGATCCAACCACACAAAAAGTTATCAATGGCTGAAATAAAAAACTGGCGGATCTTGTACGCCAACCAGTCGGTGAATCATCGATTGCATTAACTCGTGCCTACGGTGAGTCATCGCAACTTGGCAACCTGTTTACCGATGCAATGCTTGTCGCTGCACCGACTGCACAAATTGCGTTGATAAACTCCGGCAGTTTACGTGCTGATATAAATGCAGGCACGATTACCTTTGGTGACATTACCAGTACATTCCCCTTCAAGAATGAACTTACTGAAATGGATCTCAGCGGTAAGGATCTGCGTAACCTACTGGAGCACGGGGCATCGCTTACCAATGGCATCCTGCAAATGTCAAAAGGCGCAGAAATGCGCTATACCCTGCAGAAACCAGTAGGTCAGCGCATTGTATCTTTTAAAATTAATGGTGAAGAGATCGTTGATACGAATATTTACCATGTTGCGACTACGACTTTCCTTGCACTTGGGGGCGATGGTTTTCTGGCATTCAAAGAAGGGAAAAATGTCCAGGTCCGCGCCGGAAATAACATGTCCAATGTCGTAATCGATTATTTTAAGAAAGGCCACAAGATTACTCCTGCACAGGTAAATGAAATGCGGGTAGAAGTAAGCAAATAACAAAAACTTATAATACCATTCATTCACTGGATGACATTATTTCTCTCTAAATCAACAATATATAAGAGATATATTTATATATATAAAAAAGCACTGGATAGCTTTATCCATTCTATTAATACCTTGCATTGGAAACGCTCAGGAAATTAAAATTGATGAAAGCTGGTTACATCAAAGCTTGAATGTCATTGGTCGCACAGACTCTCGCTTTGGCCCAAGACTGACTAACGACCTCTACCCTGAATATACTGTAGCAGGAAGAAAAGACTGGTTTGATTTTTATGGTTATGTTGATCTACCGAAATTCTTTGGCGTCGGCAGTCACTATGATGTTGGGATCTGGGATGAAGGCTCACCACTATTTACGGAAATAGAACCTCGGTTTTCCATTGACAAATTGACCGGATTAAATCTTGCGTTCGGCCCATTTAAAGAATGGTTCATTGCAAACAACTATGTCTATGATATGGGTGACAACCAGTCATCCCGGCAAAGTACATGGTATATGGGGCTTGGTACAGATATCGACACGGGTCTACCAATTAAGCTTTCTGCCAATATATACGCCAAGTATCAGTGGCAAAACTATGGTGCCGCTAATGAAAATGAATGGGACGGATATCGATTCAAAATAAAATATAGCATCCCTCTTACAAATTTATTCGGAGGGCGATTGGTATACAATAGTTTTACTAACTTTGATTTTGGCTCCGATCTTGCGGACAAGTCACACAATAATAAACGAACCAGTAATGCTATTGCTTCAAGCCATATCCTTTCCCTTCTATATGAACACTGGAAATTTGCATTTACACTACGTTATTTTCACAACGGTGGACAATGGAATGCGGGAGAGAAGGTTAACTTCGGAGATGGTCCATTTGAATTAAAAAATACAGGATGGGGAACCTATACTACTATTGGTTATCAATTTTAAATTAGGTGACATTTTAGATATTGTTACTTAATGTCATTTTGTAATTGTCATTAATAACTTCACCATTCACTCTGTTACTTCATCGCTCAACACAAAAGCCCCCTTATTACCGGGGGCACTGACCAAAGGCAAAATGACAATCAATCACCACTTCCCCAGGAAGAGGTTTAGGGGTGACAACAAAAGCTGGCAACTGCCAGCTTTTGTTCAATAATCACTACAACAACTGCGCCAGCCGGTTAATATCCGACTGAATCGCCCCGGCGGTGACGTCGCGCCCTGCACCTGGCCCGCGGATCCCCAGAGGGTTGTCGCGATACCAGCGGCTTTCGATGGCAAAGACGTTATCGCATGGCAGTAGTGATGCCAGCGGATGATCTTCACGCACCGCTTCCACGCCCACACGCGCTTTGCCATTGGCATCGAAACGCGCCACGTAGCGCAGCACCAGCCCCATTTCGCGGGCCGCTTCCAGCCGTTGCACCATCTGCTCGTTAAGTTCATCGCCATTTTCAAAGAAATGGTCGATGCTGCCGCCTTCGCAATGGGCAGGCACCAGTGATTCAACACGTACCTGGTCCGGTTCAATGTTGTAACCCGCTTCACGCGCCAGAATCACCAGCTTGCGCATCACGTCTTTGCCGGAAAGGTCATCACGCGGGTCAGGTTCGGTTAAGCCCTGCTGCCACGCCTGATCCACCAGCTCGGTAAACGGCACGCTACCGTCGAATTGCAGGAACAGCCAGGAGAGCGTGCCGGAGAAGATCCCACTGATCGACAAAATAGTATCGCCGCTGTCGATCAGATCGCGCACGGTGTGGTTGATCGGCAAGCCTGCGCCGACGGTAGCGTTGTACAGCCAGTGACGCCCGGTTTTTTCGAAGGCGTCGTGGATCTGGCGATATTTATTACTGTCGCTGGCTCCCGCCAGTTTGTTGGCGCTGATGACGTGGAAACCGTGGCTGGCAAAATCGAGATACTGATCAGCAAGCTGCTGGCTGGCGGTAACGTCCAACACCACTAAATCATCATACGGATGGGCGCGCATCCACAGGAACAGCGACTCTTCATCCTGCTCGACCGCTTCATCGTTGAAGAAGGCTAACGCGCGGCTGGCGTCCAGGCCGTCATAGCTCAACAGGCTGCGGCGGCTGTCCACCACACCTGCCAGCACAAATTCAAAGCCGGTACGTGCCGAAAGCGTGCTCTGCTCACGGGCGAACAGTTCCAGCCAGCGGGAACCGATATTGCCCTTGCCGAACAATACCAGGCCGATGCGTTTTTCCGCACGGAAGACGGACTGATGCAGCCCCTGAATCAGGCTTTCGGTCGGGCCGGTGCGCAGTACTGCCACCAGGCTGATGCCATCATCAGACTGCCAGGTAAACTCGACCGGCTGGCCTTTCAGTTGCTGCCAGAAGCGGTGGCAATGCAGCGGGTTACGGGTGACGCCCGCCCCAACCATCGCCACCAGCGCCAGCCCCTGACGCAGGCGCAGTTCGCCAGGTAATCCCGCTTCGTCGAGGATTTTCAGCGCACTGTCGGCCACTTCTGAGGTGTAGCAAAATTGCAGCAACTGGCGATCGTTATGCACGCCAACCGCCAGTGGGCGCACCTGAGCACGTTTCAGGATCTGGTCGATCTCTTTATGCGCCAGTTTGAAATCCTGGCTGGCGGGCACCTGAAACTCAATCAAGCAGACATCATCATGGCTGGTGACAATACGCGCACCAGTACCGGAGGCCAGCACGCGTTCAATGCGCGTGGAACCTTGATCCGGCGTGTAGCTACAGCGCAGTTGCAGGTCGATTTCGCTGCCAGAAACGGGCTGTAAAGTACGGGCGTGAAGAACGGGAGCCGCCAGACGCGCCAGTTCGCTGGCTTCATCCAGACGCAGCAACGGCAGCAGGCAGGCATCTTTCACTTTACGCGGGTCGGCGCTATATACCCCGGCGACGTCGCTCCAGATGGTTACGCGAGAAACACCCGCCAGCGCACCGATTTGTGTCGCGGAATAGTCGGAACCGTTACGCCCCAGCAGCACCGTTTCACCGGCGTTGTTACGGCTGATAAACCCGGTCACCACCAGACGTTTGCCCGGATGTTGTACCAGTAGCTGTTGCAGCAACGGGTAAGAAAGTCCTTCATCAACCTGCGGTTGCGCAGCGCGTTCAGCGCGTAAAAACTCGCGGGCATCAAGCCAGGCCGCTGGCAGTCCTTGTTGATTAAGCACCGCAGACATCAGGCGCGCCGACCACACTTCACCGTGGCCCACCACTTCCGCATACACCGCATCGTTAATACCGCTGTCGAGCAACGCCGCCAGGTGCTCAAGATCGCTGACAAAAGCGCTAATGAGGTTATCGGCTTCTTCGGCGGGTAGCAGGCCGCTAATCAGATCGCACTGATAGCGACGCAGCGTTTGTTGAACCTGATGCGCAGAGAGACGATCGGTCTGGCTTAGTTTCAACCAGTTAATCAACTGGTTAGTGGTGCTACCGGCGGCGGAAACCACCATCATATCGTCAGGCTGAGAGTACTCCGCCATAATGCCCGCGACACGCAAATAACACTTCACATCAGCCAGACTACTGCCACCAAATTTATGCAGTTGACGACCTTTCGCCCCTGCCTGCGCAATCACACTCATTTTTACCCCTTGTTTGCAGCCCGGAAGCCATTTTCCAGGTCGGCAATTAAATCTTCGCCATCTTCAATACCGGTGGAGATACGCAGCAGCGTCTCGGAGATCCCGGCGGCAGCACGCGCTTCTGGCGCCATGCCTGCATGTGTCATGGTTGCGGCGTGAGAGATTAAACTTTCCACTCCCCCTAATGATTCCGCCAGCGTAAACAACGACAGCCCGCCCAGGAAACGACGCAGCGTGTGCTCATCGCCATCCAGTTCAAAACTCAACATTGCGCCAAAGCCTTTTTGCTGGCGCGCGGCAATTTCATGCCCCTGATTTTCCGGCAGCGACGGGTGATACAGTTTTTTCACCAACGGCTGGGTTTGCAGATATTTCACAATCGCCTGCGCGTTGCGCTGGGCCAGCTCCATTCGCGGCACCAGCGTTCGCAACCCGCGCAGCAGCAGATAGCTGTCAAACGCGCCGCCCGTCACGCCAATATTGTTTGCCCACCAGGCAAGTTCAGTGACAACGTCCGGGTCTTTAGCAATCACTACGCCTGCCACCACGTCAGAGTGACCGTTCAGATATTTCGTGCATGAATGCAACACCAGATCGGCACCTAATGCCAGTGGATTTTGTAATGCCGGGCTTAAGAAGGTGTTATCCACCACGCTCACCGCCCCGACTTCCCTTGCCAGATGGCAGATTTTCGCAATATCCACGACGCGTAACAATGGATTACTTGGGCTTTCTACCAGTACCAGTTTGGGGTTTTCTGCCAGCGCTGCCCGTAATGCCTGTTCATCGCTTTGATCAACAAACAACACGCGATAGCAACCGCGTTTCGCCAGGCTGTCGAACAGGCGATAGCTACCGCCGTAGCAGTCGTGCGGCGCAACCAGCAGATCGCCAGGTTTCAAAAAGACGGTCGTTACCAGGTGAATCGCGGACATGCCGGTATTAGTAAGTACTGCACCAGCACCGCCTTCCAGTTCTGCCAGCGCTCGCTGAACCACATCGCGCGTTGGGTTGCCGCGCCGCGAGTAATCATGCGCGCGCGGTTCATTAAATCCGGTAAAGTTATAGGTACTGGAAAGATGGATGGGAGGGACAACGCAACCATACTGTTCGTCGTCATTTAACCCGCTACGCACTGCGATGGTGGCCTGTTTACGCG
>OGZI01002887.1_pt1 | contig 12991 bp, 9 predicted proteins | sample 1576711 | NCBI WGS metagenome assembly OGZI01 (sample SAMEA3541482, study PRJEB24748) | human gut metagenome | biome: human gut; feature: human-associated habitat; material: faeces | place: China | collected 2012
GGCAGTGGTGGCAGCCGTGGTCGATACGACGGCTTTGGACTGGGATGACCCGGTAGAGAAATGGCTGCCTGAGTTTCGGGGAGATGCAAAGGGGAGCATTCCGTTGCGAAGGCTGCTTTCGCATACGTCGGGCATCCGGCCGTATCTTCCTGAACCCCGGGTTGACAATTACAATCACTTGGATTCGGCTGTGGCGGAGATTCTGCCGCTGGATACAGTCTTTACACCGGGCACACGCTTTGAGTACGGCGGATTGGCCATGCAGGTGGCCGGGCGAATGGCAGAAGTGGCAGCCGGAAAAGAGTTTGAGACCTTGTTCCAGCAGCTGATTGCGGCTCCGTTGGGTATGCGGCATTCACACTTTACCCCAGTCAACACCGACGGGGGACATGCACCAATGCTGGGTGGCGGACTCTGCACGACGCTGGCCGACTACATGCGTTTCTTGGAAATGATTTCGCACGAGGGAGTATATGAGGGCAAACGTATCTTGAAGGCGGAAACGGTGCGTGAGATGCAGGCCGACCAGGTAGGAAGCGCACAGGTGATGCCCGGAGAATATGTGGAACGGGCTCTTGGAAAGCATCACACGGGAGTTTACGGGTTAGGAGAGTGGCGTGAATTACTGGATGAACAGACCGGAGAGGCGTATCAGATTAGTTCTCCCGGATGGGCAGGAGCTTATCCCTGGATAAACAAACGCGAGGGAGTGTGCGGCTTTTTTATCGCCCATGTGCAGGGAGGCTCCAGCAAGGAAGATGGCTTCTCGTCATTTTACGGCAGTCCGGTCCTGTCGCGTACGGTATCAGAAATTGTAGGAACGAATAATAAATGAAAGAAAGATGAAAAGAGGAGTGTGTATATTATGTATGGTAATGGTCTGGCTGCAGACGGTTTGTGCCGGAGAGTGGCAGTGGGTGGTTGCATTGAAAGGTTTTGTATCGGACGAAACGAAAAAGGAACCGGAAGCTTTCTTGTGGGTTCCGGCACATTGCGAGCGCCTGTCGGCCGTGATGTGGAGCCAGCAGAACATGACGGAGGAAACATTGTTTGAGATGCCGTCTTTCCGTGACTCGCTGGCCGAGATGGGAGTGGGACTGATTTGGATTGCTCCCGGAATAGACCAGCAGTGGGATGTGCGCAAAGGTACACAGAAAGTGTTTGACCAGATGGTGAACGACCTGGCGGAAGTGAGCGGCTACACGGAGTTGCGTGAGGTACCTCTCATTCCTTTCGGACATTCGGCCATGGCCACTTTCCCGTGGAATTTTGCCGCTTGGAATCCGGAACGGACACTGGCGGTGGTGTCTTTCCATGGGGATGCGCCGCGCACCAATCTGTGCGGTTACGGACGTGAAAACCTGGAGTGGGGACGGACGCGGAACATTGACGGCATTCCTGGCCTGATGATTGAAGGCGAGTATGAGTGGTGGGAAGCCCGGGTAAATCCGGCATTGGCTTTTCGGATGATGTATCCGGAGAGCTGCATCTCGTTTCTTTGTGATACGGGCAGGGGACATTTCGATGTGTCGGAGCAGACAGCTCATTACATTTCCCGTTTTATCCGGAAAGCACTGGAGCAACGCTTACCTGCCGATGGCGGGAAGACGCTGAAGAAAGTGAATCCGGCTACGGGCTGGCTGGTACAGCGCTGGTCGCCCGACGAACGTACAAGGCGGGCTACTCCTGCACCGGTAGCGCGCTACAAGGGAGATGTGCACGATGCCTTCTGGTATTTCGACCGGGAGATGGCAGAGCTTACCGAACAGCGCTATAAGGAACATAAACTGAAAAAGATGCAGTATTTAGGTATTTGCCAGCAGGGCAAGCGGGTGGATTATAATCCGAAACTGCATGCAGGGGTGTTGCTGAAATTCTTGCCCGAAGAAGATGGGCTGACGTTTCATCTGAATGCCTGCTTTACGGATTCTCTTCGTCGGAATAGGGTAGAGGGACATGCCGCAGGAGACATTCGTCTGGAAAAAATTTGTGGACCGGTGGAGCAGGTGGATGATACCACGTTTACGGTCCTTTTTTACCGAATGGGGATGTACAATCCGCGCCGCACGTCGGACATCTGGCTACTGGCCAGTCATCCGGGTGACAAGCACTACAAGGGAGCCGTGCAGCAGGTGAATCTGCGTATTCCTTATCGGTTGACGGAAGGGAAACGCCAGCACATTCTTTTCCAGGGACTGGAAGACGTGAAGGCAGGAAGTGCACCGTTACTCTTGAAGGCGGTTTCCGACTGTGGTTTGCCCGTATATTACTACGTAAAGGAAGGTCCGGCTCGCATCACGGCGAACAATACGCTGGAGTTTACCCCGATTCCGCCACGGAGCCGTTTCCCGGTTAAAGTGACGGTTGTGGCCTGGCAGTATGGATTGAAGGGAAAGGTACAGACGGCCGAACCGGTGGAGCGCAGCTTCTATATCTATAAATAATACCTTCTTGTAAACCGACATATAACCAATAGCCCTGACATACTTCCCGTGTGGTGAAGCATGTCAGGGCTATTGGTTTGTAAAAACTTTCAGTCCTTCTTATTTTTTCAGCATCTGGAACAGCTTGTCCAGTTTCGGCGACATGATAATCTCTGTGCGGCGGTTCTTGGCGCGACCTTCGGCTGTTTCGTTATCGGCCACCGGCATGTATTCTCCGCGTCCGCTGGGTTGTATCTGCAACGGGTTGACCTTGTATTTTTCAATCAGGATACGTGCTACGGAGGTAGCGCGGATAACGCTCAGGTCCCAGTTATCCTTGAACTGTGCGGTATGAATCGGCTTGTTGTCCGTATGTCCTTCAATGCATACATCAATTTCGGTCTGCTTGTTCAATACCTCAGCTAATTTTCCCAAAGCCTCTTCTCCACGTTTATCCAGTTTGGCACTTCCGGACTGAAACAACAGCTTGTCGGACATGGCCACATAGACCTTGCCGTTCTGCTCGCGTACGGTCAGCTCGTCACTGCTGAAGCCGAGCAAGGCATCTTTCACACTGTTGAGCAGGCTCTGTACCGTGGCATTCTGCTGGTCAATCATGCCTTGCAGTTCCTGAATGGTCTTTTCACGTTCATCCAGTTCTTTCAGCTTTTCACCGAGCAGAGCGTTCAGCTTCTCCTGTTCGTTCATGTTGCTTGACAATAGCTGCTGGTAATGGCGGATGGAGTTTCCCTGCCGGTTGGTATCTTGCTGCAGGCGGTCAATTTGTCCGCGCATTTTGTCTATTTCATTGTGGCATTCGTTCAGTTGCCCTTGCAGCTTGTCTCCTCTGGACAATGCTTCTATCCGTCCGTTTTCTGCAAGGAGGAATTTTTTCTTGGTGACGCACGAGGTACTGCTCATTATCAGTGCCCCGCCCAGTATGATTAAACCTATTTTCTTCATAATCTGCAAATTTTTTTGCAAAGATACGGTTGTTTGCGTGAATCGTATGTGGATAAGGTATTTTTTTGTCTTTTTATACATGAAAAACGTTTACAGGGTATGTGAACTTTTTCAGGAAATCAACTTGAGTTATTTCTTAAAAATATAGTTAAATTTACCTCGACACGTACGTGACGAGGTCTTGACACGTTCGTGCTGATGTCTCGACACGTACGTGCGGAGAGGTTGACACATTCGTGTCGAGGTATTTTTGTAAGTTCGTTTGCAGTTTGGGGATTAAGGGGTTGGGAAAGTGTGGAGGTATGTTTAGATGGTAAGGTCTGGAGGCTACGAATATTTTAAATTTAACATTGGCTTTTCTTATGCTTAATCATTAAATTTGTAATTATTGCATGCTAATCAATCTTTTAGAGAATATGGATAGAGATAGCTTCATATTATAAGGTAAATTTAAGGTAACTGATGAATAAAAGAAAAGAAGAATAAAGAACATGGCAAAGCAGTTACAGATTTACTGAAACAGGAAGAAGAAAGCATGACAGAGTTGTTGAATCGGTTTAGGAAATTGGGTTATGGAATTGAATGATAAAATAGTAATTTATCGTACCGCTGATGGACAAACATCCATTGACGTTAAATTAGAAGACGAGACTGTATGGCCTTCAGCTAACCAGATGGCCAATCTATTTGATAGGGATGAAAAGACTATAAGAAAACATATCAATAATGTCTTTTCCGAAGGTGAACTGGAAAAAGAGAACAACACGCATTTTTTGCGTGTTGATGGAGTGAAACAACCTGTTGCCTTTTATTCTTTGGATGTCATCATTTCCGTGGGTTATCGTGTAAAAAGCCAACGAGGTATTCAGTTTCGTATATGGGCCAATAAGGTGCTGAAAGAATATCTGGTGAAAGGCTATGTCGTCAATAAGGTTTTGACCGAACAGCGTTATACTGAATTGAAGCAATTGGTAACGGTCTTGGGCCGTACAGTCAAGACACAGGAAGCACTGACTTCGGAAGATGCGCTCAATCTGGTGGAAGTGGTTTCCGATTACGCTTATGCTCTCGATACGTTAGACAGATACGATTATCAGCAGCTGGCGGTAGAGCAGACCACTAACGACGTAAAGTTTCATGCTACCTACGAGGGAGCCATGCAGGCCATAGAAGAACTGAAGGAGAAATTCGGTGGAAGCCAGTGGTTTGCCCATGAGAAGGATGATTCCTTTAAAAGTTCCATCGGGCAAATATACCAGACTTTTGGCGGGCAAGATCTTTACCCTTCTGTGGAGGAAAAAGCGGCTATGCTGCTTTATCTCGTCACGAAAAATCATTCGTTTAGTGATGGCAACAAACGTATTGCTGCCACCCTTTTTCTGTGGTTTATGGCCGGTAACGGTATTCTCTACAATCCGGATGGGAGTAAGCGCATTGCCGATAACACCCTTGTGGCTCTTACGCTGATGATAGCTGAGAGCCGTACCGAGGAAAAAGATATCATGGTGAAAGTAGTGGTAAACCTGATTAATAAGAATAACTACGAATGAGGGTAATTATAGGTGGCTGGGTGATTAATAATGAATAAAACAGAAAGCTGCCTGTATCCATCTTATTCAATTTTACCGTAACTTTGCCGCGCATTTTGAAGAAGGTAAAAAAGATGGATCACAGTGTGACTAAAAAACGTGCCCAAAGCAATGAGATAGATATGCTGAACGGGCCGTTGTTCAAGAAAATTTTGCTGTTTGCCCTTCCGCTGGCAGCCAGCAGTTTATTACAAGAGCTTTTTAATTCGGTGGACGTGGCAGTAGTGGGCCACTTCGTAGGAAGCAGGGCCCTGGCAGCCGTGGGAAGTAATGCGCCGGTCATCGGGTTATTGATAAACCTGTTTATGGGTGTTTCCATGGGAGCCTGTGCCATTATCTCGAACCACATCGGGCAGCAGGACGACAGGAGCATACGCAATGCCATCAGTACGGTGCAGTTGGTGGCGCTTCTCAGCGGATTCTTTTTGCTGGTATTGGGGCAGGTAGCTGCCCGGCCGATTCTGACATGGATGGGTACTCCGCCGGATGTATTGGATGAGGCGGTGACTTACCTGCGTATTTATTTCCTGGGGATGCCTTTTATCATGGCATTTAATTTCGGTGCCGCCATTTTGCGAAGCATGGGCGATACACGGCGTCCGTTGTATATTCTGGTCATGGCCGGTGTGGTCAATACCTTGCTGAACCTGCTGTTCGTGATAGGCTTCGGCATGGGAGTGGCAGGAGTAGCTCTTGCTACGGGCATAGCCAATGCGGTCAGTGCTACTTTAATCATTCGTTTGCTGCGTAAGGAGAAAGAACCTTTCCGGTTGCATTTCGACAAGATGAAGATTCACGGGGTGGAGTTGAGCCGTATGCTGCGCATCGGAGTGCCGGCAGGAGTGCAGGGCATGATTTTCTCCATTTCGAATGTGGTGGTGCAGTCGTCTATCAACAGCTACGGAGCCGATGCGATTGCCGGTTCGTCGGCTGCGCTCAACTTTGAGTATTATTGCTATTTCATTATTCAGGGATTCAACGGGGCTGCCATCAGCTTCATTGCCCAGAACTATGGGGCCGGAAGAATGGACCGGGTGCATCGGGTGTTCTGGATTTGCATGGGTTCAAGTCTGGCTTTCTGTGCAGCCTTCAACTGGCTTTTTGCCTGGCAGGATGATTTCTTCCTGGGCTTCTTTTCGGATGTGCCGATGGTGCATCATTTCGGGGCTATCCGCATGCATATTGTGCTGGCCTGTCAGTTTATTGCCAGCAGTTATGAGATTGCCGGTTCGTCGTTGCGCGGTATGGGGAAATCGCTGACTCCGGCCGTGCTCACGGTGTTTGGAACCTGCCTGTTGCGTATTGTCTGGGTGTATGGGGTATCGCCGGTGTGGAGAGGATACGATGTGCTGATGATGGTGTACCCGGTGTCGTGGGTGGTTACCGGATTGCTGGTGCTTACGGCTTACTGGTTGTTTATCCGGAAAAAGAGATTGGCTTTGAACTAAAAAGAAAGAGGTTGTCTCAAATTTTGAGACCACCTCTTTGCTATACTAAAGGATGAGTGTGTTTCTTATTCCCACTCGATGGTGGCTGGTGGTTTTGACGAGATATCATAGCAAACGCGGTTCACGCCTTTTACTTTGTTGATAATGTCGTTCGAAACCTTGGCCATGAATTCGTAGGGCAGGTGAGCCCAGTCGGCTGTCATGGCGTCGGTACTTGTTACCGCACGCAGTGCTACGGCACGTTCGTAGGTACGTTCGTCGCCCATAACTCCTACGCTCTGTACCGGCAACAGGATTACGCCGGCCTGCCATACCTGATGGTACAAGGAGGTTTCGTTGCCGTTTTCATCTTTTACCTTCCAGTCGCGCAAGCCCTGGATAAAGATGTCGTCAGCATCCTGCAGGATACGTACTTTTTCACGAGTGATGTCGCCCAAGATACGTACAGCCAAGCCCGGACCCGGGAACGGATGACGGGTAATCAGGTGTTCTGGCATACCCAGTTCGCGACCTACACGGCGTACTTCATCTTTGAACAACAGACGCAAAGGTTCGCAAAGTTTCAGGTTCATCTTTTCCGGCAGACCACCTACGTTATGGTGACTCTTGATAACGGTACCGGTGATAGACAATGACTCGATGCAGTCAGGATAGATAGTACCCTGTGCCAGCCATTTCACATCCTGAATCTTATGTGCTTCTTCATCGAATACGTCGATAAATCCTTTACCGATAATCTTACGTTTGCGTTCGGGTTCGGTTACACCTGCCAGTTCTGAGAAGAACTTTTCGCTGGCGTCTACGCCAATCACGTTCAGACCAAGGCATTCATAGTCGTGCAATACGTTCTTGAATTCGTTCTTGCGAAGCATTCCGTGGTCTACGAAGATACAGGTCAGGTTCTTTCCGATGGCTTTGTTCAGCAATACGGCTGCTACTGATGAGTCAACGCCACCGCTCAGTCCTAACACTACCTTGTCGTCGCCAAGCTGTTGCTTCAGTTCGGCTACTGTGGTTTCAATGAAAGAAGCGGCACTCCAGTCCTGCTTTCCGCCACAGATGTCTACTACAAAGTTCTTCAGCAGCAAAGTTCCGTCTTCGCTGTGGAACACTTCCGGATGGAACTGTACGCCCCAGAGCTTTTCGTTCTTTGCCTGGTAAGCGGCGATGGCTACTTTGTCGGTAGAAGCGATGATTTCAAAGTTGTCGGGGATGGTAGTGATGGTGTCACCGTGGCTCATCCATACCTGAGAATGTTCGCGGATGCCTTTCAGCAGCGGGTTCTGGTGGTCGAAAGTAGCCAGGTGTGCACGTCCGTATTCGCGGGTGTTGGCCGGCTCTACCTTTCCTCCGTTGGTGTACGACATGAACTGTGCACCATAGCAGATACCCAGGATAGGATATTTTCCGCGGATGTTGGTTAAATCAACTTTGAAAGCCTTCTCATCATACACTGAGAAAGGACTTCCCGACAAGATTACGCCGATAACCGACGGGTCATCGTGTGGAAACTTGTTGTAAGGAACAATTTCGCAATACATGTTCAGCTCGCGCACACGGCGGCCGATAAGCTGCGTGGTTTGTGAACCGAAGTCAAGAATAATAATTTTTTCCTGCATATTGTGTGTGATGTAAAATGTAATCTATGCGTGCAAAGGTACGCATATTTTTCCTAAATCCGATGTGGCCTTTGATTTTATTTGAGGCCGAAACCTGTCATTTGGAGCTTTGAAAGCCTTATGGTATGCTTTTTTTAAGTTTTATATGTAAATAAGTAAGGAATAAATTTGTACTTTTGTCGCCGTATGAGCAGAATTTTGGCAATAGATTATGGCAGAAAACGCACCGGAATTGCAGTGACCGATCCGATGCAGATTATAGCGAACGGACTGACTACCGTGCCGACACATGAGCTGATGGATTTTTTACTGAAGTATGTGGCGCAGGAAAAGGTGGAGCGCATCGTGGTGGGGCATCCCAAGCAGATGAACAATGAGGACTCCGAAAACATGAAGTATATCAAACCGTTTGTGGCGCAGCTGAAGAAGAAGTTGCCGGACATGCCGGTGGAACTGGTGGACGAACGGTTTACTTCTGTGCTGGCACATCAGGCGATGCTTGACGGCGGACTGAAGAAGAAGGCACGTCAGGACAAGGCGCTGGTGGACGAAATCAGTGCCACGATTATTCTGCAATCTTATTTGGAATCGAGAAGAATGTAACTTAATAAATTTTTGAATAATATGATTTTACCTATTTATGTATACGGGCAGCCTGTATTGCGTCAGGAGGCTCAAGATATTACGCCAGATTATCCGGGCTTGAAAGAGCTGATTATAAATATGTTTGAAACGATGGACCGTGCCGACGGGGTGGGACTGGCTGCTCCTCAGATCGGGCTTCCTATCCGTGTGGTAGTGGTGAATCTGGACGTGCTGTCGGATGATATGCCGGAGTTCAAGGATTTCAAGCGTACGTATATCAATCCGCATATTCTGGAAACAGGCGGTGAGATGGTTTCAATGGAAGAAGGCTGTCTGAGCTTGCCGGGTATCCACGAAAGTGTGAAGCGTCCGGACAAGATTCACGTGACATACCTGGATGAAAACATGCAGCCGCACGATGAGTGGGTGGAAGGCTATCTGGCCCGTGTGATGCAGCATGAATTCGACCACCTGGATGGTACCATGTTTATCGATCATTTGTCGGCTTTGCGCAAACAGATGATTCGTGGCAAGCTGAACGGTATGGTGAATGGTAAAGCTCGTTGCTCTTATAAAGTGAAAACAGTGAAATGATCAAAAGAATCCTATACATATTATATATAGGTATGTTTTTCCCGGTGGTTGCCCTGTCGCAGATTAATACGGACAGGGTTATGACCATCGGGAAAAATGCACTTTATTTTGAGGATTATGTCCTCTCTATCCAGTATTTCAATCAGGTAATCGGGGCGAAACCGTATCTGGCTGAACCGTATTTTTACCGTGGACTGGCCAAGATGAACCTGGATGATTATCAGGGGGCGGAGGCCGACTGTTCGCAGGCGCTGGAACGCAATCCTTTTGTGGTGAATGCGTATCAGATTCGCGGTATCTCACGTATCCGCCAGCAGAATTATCAGGGGGCTATTCAGGATTACCGCAAGGCCTTGAAGATGGATCCGGAGAATATCAGTCTGTGGCATAACCTGGCTTTGTGCCGGATGCACGAGGAGGAATATGCGCAGGCACGTGCGGATTTGGATACGCTGATTCGTATCTCTCCGCGTTATACGGATGCGTACCTGATGCGTACGGAGGTGTCGCTGAAGCAGAAGGATACGCTGCAGGCTATGAACGATGCGGACAAGGCCATCGAGATGGACCGCTATAATCCGGATACATGGTCGTCGCGGGGTATGCTGTTCTTGCAACGCGGAAAATATAAGGATGCAGAAACGGACTTGACGGAGGCGATTCGTCTGTCGGTGCGTAATGCGGGCGTGTATATCAACCGTGCGTTGGCAAGATACCATCAGAATAACCTGAGAGGGGCGATGTCGGATTATGACCTGGCACTGGATGTAGACCGGAACAATTTTATCGGACACTATAACCGTGGCTTGCTGCGTGCGCAGGTGGGGGATGACAACCGCGCGATTGAGGATTTTGACTTTGTGCTCAAGATGGAGCCGGACAACTTGATGGCCCGTTTCAACCGGGGCTTGTTGCGCGACCGCACGGGTGATTATCCCGGAGCTATCGAGGACTATTCGGCGGTGCTGGAAGAATATCCCAACTTCTTGGCCGGATATCAGTATCGTGCGCAGGCCAGAAGAAAGGTGGGTGACCTGAAAGGAGCGGATGCCGATGAGTTTAAGGTACTGAAAGCGCAGATTGAAGCGCAGAACGGTACGAAGAAGCAGACGGCTTCGAACGACAAGACGCGTAAGAAATCGGATAAGAACGTGGAAAACTACCGTAAGATTGTGGTGGCCGATAATGATTCGGAAGACGATCGTTACAAGACGGATTACCGTGGAAGGGTACAGGACAAGAATGTGACGATTTTGCCGCAACCGATGTTTGCCCTGAATTACTACGAGCGTCCGGAAGAGGTGAAGCGTCAGGTCAATTATTATAAGGGTATCGACGATTTGAATGCACGCAGGGTGCTTCCGCATCGCCTGCTGATTACGAACAACGAGGCTTCGTTGTCGGAAGAGCAGGTGAAGCAGCATTTCGCTTCTATTGATGAACAGACGGCTGCCATTGTGAAGGAGTCTGGTAATGTGCTGCATTATTATGCCCGGGCACTTGACTTCTATCTGGTGCAGGACTTTGACAATGCGTTGAAGGATTTGGATGAGGCTATCCGCTGTGACTCTACGTTCTTCCCGGCTTATTTCAGTCGTGCGCTGATTTATTACAAGCAGTTGGAATACCGTAAGCGCGACCGGAAGTTTGAAGTGGAAACGGTAGAGTAACAGAACCTGCAGGTGCGTTCGTATGACTATAATAAGGTGCGCGAAGATTTGGACCGTGTGATTGAACTGGCTCCTGACTTTGTGTATGCATATTATAACCGGGGTAATATCCTGGCGGTGATGAAAGACTATCGGGCTGCACTGGTAGATTACAACAAGGCCATTGAACTGGATCCCCGTTTTGCGGATGCCTATTACAATCGCGGATTGACGAATATCTTTCTTGGGAACAATCGCCAGGGTATTCAGGATTTGAGTAAGGCGGGTGAACTGGGAATATTCTCGGCCTACAATATTATCAAACGATTTACGACAATAGAGGAGAAATAATTGGATGCAATATTTTTCTTTAACTAAAAAGTTTATATTTTTGCGTCTCAATAATAGATTAATACAAAAAGACTATGGTTAAGATAACTTTTCCTGACGGCTCCGTTCGCGAGTATAACGAAGGAGTTACTGGTCTGCAGATTGCAGAAAGCATCAGTTCCCGTTTGGCACAGGATGTATTGGCTTGTGGGGTGAACGGTGAAACTGTGGATTTGAATCGTCCTATCAACGAAGATGCAAACTTCGTTCTTTATAAATGGGAAGACGAACAAGGAAAGCATGCCTTCTGGCATACAAGTGCACACTTGCTGGCTGAGGCATTGCAGGAATTGTATCCGGGCATTCAGTTCGGTATCGGTCCGGCTATCGAAAACGGATTCTATTATGACGTAGATCCGGGTGAGGCTGTGATTAAGGAAGGTGACCTGCCTGCCATTGAAAAGAAAATGGCTGAACTGGCTGCCAAGAAGGAAGAGCTGGTTCGCCAGAGTATTTCAAAGGAAGATGCCTTGAAAATGTTCGGTGACAGAGGTGAGACTTACAAGTGTGAGCTGATTTCTGAATTGGAAGATGGTCACATCAGTACATATACTCAGGGTGCGTTTACCGACCTTTGCCGTGGTCCGCACTTGTTGTCTACTGCTCCTATTAAGGCTATCAAGCTGCTGTCAGTAGCTGGTGCTTACTGGAGAGGTCAGGAAGACCGCAAGCAGATGACACGTATCTATGGTATCACTTTCCCGAAAAAGAAGATGCTGGATGAATATCTGGTAATGCTGGAAGAAGCCAAGAAACGTGACCACCGTAAGATTGGTAAGGAAATGGATTTGTTCATGTTCTCGGATACAGTCGGTAAGGGACTTCCGATGTGGTTGCCGAAAGGCACTGCTTTGCGTATCCGTCTGCAGGACTTCCTCCGTCGTATCCAGGCACGTTATGACTATCAGGAAGTAATGTGTCCGCCTATCGGTAACAAACTGTTGTATGTGACTTCAGGTCACTACGCAAAATATGGTAAAGACGCATTCCAGCCTATCCATACTCCGGAAGAAGGCGAAGAATACTTCTTGAAACCGATGAACTGTCCGCATCACTGTATGATTTACAAGAACTCTCCGCGTTCTTATCGTGACCTGCCATTGCGTATCGCTGAATTCGGTACGGTATGTCGTTACGAACAGAGTGGTGAGTTGCACGGATTGACTCGTGTACGTAGCTTTACACAGGATGATGCGCACATCTTCTGCCGTCCTGACCAGGTGAAAGATGAGTTCCTCCGCGTGATGGACATCATCTCTATCGTGTTCACTTCTATGGGTCTGGAAAACTTTGAAGCACAGATTTCTTTGCGTGACAAGGAAAACCGTGAAAAATACATCGGTAGTGATGAAAACTGGGAAAAGGCAGAACAGGCTATCGTGGAAGCTTGTGAAGAAAAGGGTTTGAAGGCGAAAGTGGAATACGGTGAAGCTGCATTCTACGGTCCGAAACTGGACTTCATGGTGAAGGATGCTATCGGTCGTCGCTGGCAGCTGGGTACCATTCAGGTGGACTACAACTTGCCGGAACGCTTCCAGTTGGAATACATGGGCTCAGATAACCAGAAACATCGTCCGGTAATGATTCACCGTGCTCCGTTTGGTTCAATGGAACGTTTCGTGGCTGTGCTGATTGAACACACTGCTGGTAAGTTCCCGTTGTGGCTGACTCCGGATCAGGTGGCTATCCTGCCTATCTCTGAGAAATTCAATGACTATGCCGATAAGGTAC
>OGZI01002892.1_pt1 | contig 12970 bp, 13 predicted proteins | sample 1576711 | NCBI WGS metagenome assembly OGZI01 (sample SAMEA3541482, study PRJEB24748) | human gut metagenome | biome: human gut; feature: human-associated habitat; material: faeces | place: China | collected 2012
AAATTACCTAGCTCTTCCGCGTTACCGCATTAACGTATTCCCCCATTAACGCGTTAGTGTGCTAAAGTATTGAAGGTGAACGGGAATCAACAAGAGGAATTGTCAGACAATAAGAAAAAGGCCGCTTGCGCGGCCTTGCCTAAAATTATTTAATTTTTGGATGGAAGTTATTCAGTTTAGAATATCCATACCAAACACCAGGCGAAGTTTCATCTGTTGATGATACAGTAATCCAGTTACCTGAAATTGATGTTTTTAAAGTGCTGCTGTTGTTTTCGACTATATACCGGTTGATATCTTTGACATATGCAACCTTCAGGCTGTACATTTTGTTTGCGGGTGTTATAACGGAAACATCACATATAAACGACGAGGATTTAATTGGTGCTTCTGCTATACCGTCAAGAACAGCGGCTAGCGGAATTCGTATTGATGTAGCATTTGATGCCTTACTTTCATTAGAGTTGATTCCAAGTTTTGTATACGCATCTAAAGCCGTTGAGTAAAAGTATGGGATATACATCTTGTCGACTTCAATGTAGTAGTTGTAAAACCATTCCTTGCTGTTCGCGGCATAGAATTGGTCGTATGTAAATCCTCCGCCCGTCGCGACAATCTGTCTATGTCCTCCCAGCATACAAATGTCTTTAAAAAACTTATACGTTGGCGGATATGTGTAAAAGTTATCGCGAAGTGTGAGAACGGCGAGCGGTAAAGCTAAGGCGTTTCCGTCATGCTGCGCGGAAGTGTCTTCAAGAAACAATGTTGCGGGTTCAAACCATGAATGACTGATACAGTTGTTTATGTTGTCTAACCCCAGCTGATACGCTGAGAAATAACAAGAACTTTCGGCAAAAACACATGATTCAAATGTATTATTCTGAGCGTTTGCTAACTCGAACAAATAACCGTTGGGGTTCGCAAACCAACATCGCTCAAAAAGATTGTTATTAGACACAATTCTTGATTTTTTTCCACCGGAAGCACCAATATAGCACGTTCCGCTATAGAAAACTAAGTTATTTATTTCGCACTGGTTTCCGTTTATGAGATATAAGTTATATTTTTTAAAGTTCTCTAGGCGGACATTATTAATATGTATACAACTCCCCCAACCGGATTCCAGAGCAGATTCGGATACATAAATAGCATAGGGTGATTCATCCTGGGCCAACATCGCAAGGTCTGAAATCTGACAGTAGCGGTTATATGTTGAGTCTGGACAGTTAAAGTATGAATTGTTTTTCATTTTTAAAAGCGTCTGTCCTGGCCCGTCTCCAAATATTAGTTTTTCGTTTAGGGTGATGATATCTGAGATTATATATTCCCCTTCCGGAATATATACGCGGTCAGATACTGCGAGGGCTTCTTTTAAGGCTGCTGTGATATCTTCGTTATCGGTTAGGGCCTTGATATTGACGGCTGACGTGTTTTTTGTTCCGTCTTTTTTCGGATTCTGCACCAATACGTTATAAGGAGTGTTGGTGTCAGGGGTTTTTAGTGTGATCGTTCTATACCAATCCTGGGCAGTCAATGATTTGGGCGTCTGGTAGGTAACTGGTTCACTGGTGTTGATAATTGTATCCTTTCCGTTTATCATATGCTTTCCGTTATACGTCTCCGTGACAGCCCCCGAATACTCTGCCGTATACGTTCCAGTGACTCCCACGTCTAAGCTGGAGCCATAGGCCTCTGTAACGGCTCCGCCCCTGTTAACGGTTGTCACACCGTCGACATGGTCTGATAAATCCCCGTCAACGTCGATATGGTAGTCAGCCGTTGCCTTGATGGTACGATTCGCAGATGTCTCTGCAATGTCTCCCGCGGTGACGGTCTGGTCGCCTGTAACATTGATTACCCGGTTTTTTGCACCGATTGTCTGCGTCTCTGAGGCTGTCAGGGTGTCGTTGATAACCTGCGCCACACGGTCGCGGCCGTAGTAAGTCGCCAGCGCGTTCGCGATGGTCGTCGCTACGATGTTAACCCCTGGAACGTATTTGCTGCCCTGCGGAATGTCCCGCTGCGCCTGATATAAATCGCCGCCAAACCATACAAAATCATATTTGCTGATATCCTTGCTCGCTGTCAGATTCTCCTTGTCATTGAACGCCACTCCAGACATAATCTTGTCGTAAATCCGCTGATAGTTAAATATTACGACCCAGTAGTCCGTGTTATCTAACTGAATCCCTGCCGGAACCGGAACCTTAGACATATATGCCGTACCTGTTTTTGGGTCTACAACGACCGTGTTAGGGCTGTACTGGGTCGTGATATCCCACTGAATTGGGTCGGCGTAATGAATAGTTTTTAAATCAATCGCTGTATCTAGTTCTTCCCGGAAAGACAGAATTGTTTTTACTAACCATCCCAGGTCGTACATGTACATATGATTGTCTAAAGGGCCGTAGCCTCTGTCAGTTTTTGCCATGGTATACCTCCTTAATATAATCGAAAAATCGCATATATTTTTGATTGTGAGTATGCAGCCGTGCATATTTTGTCGGATTGATTTCCGCCGATGCAGAACACGTTCTGCGTGGTGTCGTAATCGGCGTTATACTCGGCCAGTCCGACATGTTTACTGCTCCCCGCAGTCATTGTATTTCCGTCCCAAAGAAAGAAAAGGATATCACCCCGCCGGATGTTTTTAATAGCAGGGCGGTCAATCATCACTCCGTAGGTTGATGTTTTCAAAGCCATGTATAACTCATAGACGTTGTCCTTTTTAGGGAACCCTGACAGTCCTGCCATAACACGGGCGGCGTAGCATAGGGAAGTGGCACACCACGCAGCCTTAACCAGATGCCCGTAGTACCACCGCTGGATTGTCTCAACAACTCCTGTGTACTCTTTTACGCCCCGGTTGGCCTGAAAAAACTGAACCATCTTATCAGACGGTTTTTCTACTGCCGGGGAGAAGGGGACGCAAGTTCCCGCCTCCGTGTCGATGATATATTTACTCATGCTCTTCGCCTCCCATCTTGTCGATTAAACGCTGGAGCGCCAGTGTGTTATTCTGAATCACTTCGGTTAACTGTGCCACCTCTTCGCGGTGGCGTTCGCTCTCTGCGATGCGGTCGGCTCGGGACGTTTCAATCTGAGTTTTGTAAAACTGAATAAAAACCCCCGCCATGATAACGACAATCGCCCAAGGGCCAAACTGGCCAACTAGAAACTCTAATGCTTCCATAAAATCCTCCATTACCATACATACAAGCAGAACTGGTCGACAAAGTCCTCCGCGATTTTTCGGTAAACGGAAAAATCAACAATATCCCGCTCCGCCTGAATCATCTGCTGGGTCGTCGTGACGCCGATGTTTCCTTCGGTTCGGTTGCTGTGCGTATATACACGTTTTAGACTGTCCGTTGTTGCCTGGGTGATATCCTGGGACGTGTTGCCCCGGATGGAACTATCCCGCGTATTATCCTGACTGTCTCGTCTAGTGATGTTTTGCTCCGGCTGATACGTTGACACGTTTTCTGCCGATACCTCTGTCTCTTCGCTTCCGCTGTTGTCGACCGTCTCAGTCGTTTCTTCGGTCTGGGAATTTGTTCCTTTATTGCTCCCTGTCAGACTGCCGCTTCTGGTGTCTTCGGTCGTTTCCGTGATGGTTTCCATCCGGTCGTAGTTGTGAATGGCGTTGTATTCATACTGCGTTGTCTGATACAGTTTTTCCCAGATTGGCAACTGGATTGTATTCCAGACGTGGATGTAAAACTTCATGTACTCGGGGTCGGGGTGCATCAGGGGCGTTTTGCCGTGCGTCATTAAAATATAATTAACGGCGGTCGTGGCATCCAGTCCGTCAGGAACGGTCAGGCCGTCAAACAATGACGGGTCGTACTGTAGCAGAGATACAATTCCCTGCCTAGTCCCCAGTTGGTCGGTTATCAGGTTCGGCAGCACTTGGTTCGCCTCCTTTCGGGTCGTTGATGATTACCGAGAACGTCGTTCCATACAAGGCGTTGACACGCTCCATGGATTCCTTTAGACATCTATACCAGACCTCTGTCCTGGTGTAGGTTTCCGCCTTATTGGCAGAAACTTCGGACGTAATCATGCGCTCTTTTTTCTCTGGCATCTGCTCCACGCCAATTTCGCGATAAAAGTCCGTTAGGACAGTGCGGCGTGCCTCCAGAAGCTCCGGAAGCAGAAAGTTTTGTTTCAGGTCGCGGTCAAACTGATGCCAGGGCGGCGCGCCGTTGTCAGCATCCTGTCCAACCTTTTTTCCTAACTTAGCGTTGTATGCTATAGCGTCCTCGCCGTTGGCCAGCTTCTCCATGATGGCGTCAATCGTTTTCTTGTCGCGGTCGTTCTCGACCGCCACGGCATAGGTAAACCTTGCGTTTTTGCTGGCCTGCCGGATGGCAATATCAAGCATCATCAACTCGTTGGCATACTTGTTGATAATATCCCAGATACCCCGAAAGTCGGGCGTCAGCTTGATAACCTCGCACTCCCGGCCAATTATCAGGGGGCGTGTAAAGTTAAAAAACCGCGAGGCAATCGTCATGCCGACTGGCTGATACTGTAACCCGAACCCATAGGGCGTCGCTGGCTGCGGAACCAGGCCGTAAGTTTTGCTGTTAAATACAGTGACGTAGCCGCAACGGAAAAGCTGATAGTAAAAAGCGTCCCTGTCCCAGCCGTACTGTGACGGCGACGCCTTCGGCAGGCCGTCAATCAGGAACCGTGTCTGCAACCGCTGAAACAACGACCGCTCCCAGTAGGACAACGACAACGCATTAAATGTCGGCAGTTCTGCCCCGCAAGGCCTGTCATAAATTCCGCTGTATAGTGTGTACATGCAATCACCTCCTATTCAATAAACACGCCGCTGTCCATAAATGCGGCAACCTGTTGCAATTCTTCCAGCCTGGCGGGAGCCGCCAGGGAAAAGCCCCGAGTTTTGCAGAAACCTGCAACAGGCGTTCCCATCCGCATGACAGGGAACCCATAGGCCGCCTGGAAAGCGTCGTCATTTAACGGCGCATAATATAGTAGGCAGAGCGTTGCCTGCATGGACTGGCCGATGGCAGCAGAACCTCCCAGGGTTCCCGCACATTGGACGACAGGCTGTAAGGTCTGCATAACCCCCGACGCCATTTGTCCCAATCCGCTTGCAACGTCGCGGATCCCCCCCTTCATAAACGTCGCTAGTCCTCCGCCTACACTCAGTGCTCCTGCCGTGGCTGTCACTGTTCCGGCAATCGTATTCTGAATTGGCACGTTACTGGAACCGATGGCATAGGGCGCGCCAATATTACCCAACCCCGCGTACACGGTATAGCTTCCGGCGTCAACCTTGACGGAGATTCCGCCCGTAATACATTCCAGGGACAATGTGACAGTTAGTTCAGATACGTTATTACACTGGTCGACCGGAACCGATACTGTCCCGATAAATGGGAGGTACAACAGCATCTGACAATTCATCCGCTTCCAGTCCTCCGCGGGCCAGGGGATAGCAATATTCGTCTTATGGACATAAACGGGGGACGTTCCCAGGCGTTTGCCTAACACACCCGTGTCAAAATCCCCCAGATACACCTGGACAATGTCTCCTGCGAATACGTCATGATTGACTGGCATCCAAACGCAGGAACGGATCGCCTGAATGGCGGAACCTTGTGCCAGAGAGTTGGCAGAAAAATATTTTAAAATTTCCTCGACGGATGAAAAATCCTTGACAGCGTCATTGATGGTCTTGTTTACATTATAAATCAGTTTTTTAATGTCTAGCCCGCCCATGGCATAGGCCCCGACACCCCCGCCGGCACCTACCGCGGTCAATACGTATGTCCCATATTGTGTGTTTATTTTTCCGCCCGTGATATCCGCCGACGCCGTGAATACCTGCGGAACCTGTGATACATTCTGCCGAGTGTCGGGCAGCCGCGTCTGCGCTCCTGATGCATCCGCGTTTTTTCCATATTCAATGTAGCACGGCGTCGCCATGATTTCCGTTTTAAATGTCGCCAGTACGTCCATGGCAGCGGACACCTCCCACACCCCAGACCTGACGGAACGGATATTAGTTACCCAGTAATATCCGGACGTTTCTGCGATATACATGACGTTCCAGGCGGGCGTCCCTGAATACTCCAGGACAAACACGGGGAAATCCAGGTCAGTATCACGTTTGAATACAATGTCAAAAGACTCCCCGCCGGAATAGTCCCAGCGGAGAGTGGAGTTGATGCGTTTGTTCGCAGTTCCTAAATAAATTCGATATGCCATATTAGCCTCCTGGAAGAGCGTCCTCCATGTAGTACAGGATGGTATTTTCTGTCAGGTCGTCCTGGTAGTCTTTCGCCCAGTGATAAAAGGTGTTGTAGTATTCGCCCTTGGCGTTTAACGGAGTTGTATCAACGTCCTCCACATGGTAGGCCGTCGCCAGGGCGTCATAATCATACAGGAGTCCTACAACATACGGGATAGTGACGGCCTTGCCCTTTTCGCTGGCTCCGGAAGTTACGTTCAACTGGTTCGGTGTAACCTTTACACCGCCCTTGTCAACGGGCGACTGCCAAAAGTCTACTCCCTCGTACTGTTCCAGTTTGAGGTATCGGTCATTAAAAATTTCCGGCATAACGTAGGACTCGGCCTTGTACCAGAATTCCCGCAGCATCATTAGACGCTGCATTGGCTTCGGGGTATGGCGGAGTAGGTGCATTGGCTGGCCTCCGTCGTCGTTCTTGACTGGGGTCAAATGGAAGAGTTCAGTATTCCGCTCCATCATGTCGGAATCCGCCTTAATGCGCGCCACCATAAATGCTAAAAACTCCTTTAGATGAACAGTCCGCAGTTCATTTGATTTATAGGTAGTGCCGAACTCCTTATTAAACGCATCCGTCAGGTTTACTTTCATACCCGGCTTGCCTGTATTGTACACGGCCCCGATATGGTTCAGAATCTGGAGCTGGTTCTCGGCTTCCTTATTCAGCTCAATCTCGTTGTTAATCTCAACAGCCAGACCGTAGTAAAACGCCGAGAACTCCTGCTCGCTCCGGAAGGCTTGTTTCAGCTGATATTTAAAACGGGTATAGGACTTTTCAAGGACTTTCATTCCGTAGAACTGGACTTCCAGCGGATACTGTTTATTGATAGTGTAATGGTCAATGCTCTGGCCGTCCTTAATCTGCTCTGCGTTGATATCGGTGTTCCAACTTCCTTCGGCCTCGTTCCCCTTGTAAAAATAGCTGATTTTTCGGGTAATCATGCCGAACTCCTGTTCGGTACGCTCAATCAGGCCGTAGCGGGCGGAATAGGGGCGGATGGCTACCAGGGTGCGAATAACCTGAGTAGACAGAGCGTTCAGAGTATTTTCGTAACCAGATCTTAACAGTGCCTCGCCAACGGTGACAAAACTGGACGTATCAACTGCCTGTAGGGTCGTCTGCGCGCCGAAAATCTGCTGTGCTGCCGCGTTTACGATGGTGTAAACGTCGGTCGGAATCATACTGTTAGGCATATTGCTCTCCTTTCATTATTTAAACAACCCTGTGATAATGTCGTCAATCCCTTTCGGGGCAGGGTCTGTAACGGATGGCTGCGGGGACTGCATCCCCTGCTCAATCAGTTTATATACATCGGCCCAGCTTTTCGGCACAGTTGGAGCTGGAGCTGGTGCTGGAGCTGGAGCTGGTGTTGGTGCTGGAGCTGGAGCTGGAGCTGGAGCTGGTGCTGGTGCTGGAGCTGGAGCTGGAGCTGGTGCTGGAGCTGGAGCTGGAGCTGGTGCTGGTGCTGGAGCTGGAGCCGGAGCTGGTGCTGGAGCTGGTGCTGGAGCTGGTGCGGGTACACCTTTTAGATATTCTCTGTAGGCCTCAAATATGCGGCAAAAATCGGTGAATGTTAATTTCTCGTTCATTTTCGTTTTCCTTTCTCTGTTTTCCTATATGAAAAATGAGGGGATATGGAAAACAGAAATCCCACCCCTCACCCTTCCGAGGTGTCTGCTTTGTGGGGCCTCCCCTCTCTTATAATTTACTACACTAAATTCTAAAAGTCAACGCTTAATATCAAAGTATGCCAGGAAATCCAGCATAGTCTCCACCGCGTCAAACGTCAGAAGGCCGTAGTTAAACAGCTGACGAATCTCTGGATTTTCCGCCTGACAGATAACGCGCTGCTCAGGTGTGTCCTTATAGCGATTCCTGGAATTATGCCTGGAACGGCAGGCGTAGGCACTGGTTCCGTTATCCCAGATATAAATTCCGCCGCAGGACAGTAGTGGGGAATACCCCGCCAGTGACTTGGGCCGTACCAAATCCAGGTTATCGTACGCAAACTCGTTCTGCATCGCGACGCGGTAGGCTTTGGATTTTGGATTGTACTTAGCCATATGCCTGGCCATGGCGGTCTCCTGACGCTTTTCAATAACCTTCTGGGACTTCGGCAGCGCGACGAATACACCAGACGGAAGCATCTTGTACTCTTCGCCTTTTCTAATCATGCGGGATACCTCGTTAACCAATCCCAACTCCGCCAGAATTGGGGAATCAATCCGGGCGGCGTTGGATAGCAGCCAGCAAATCAGCGGTTGCTCCCCTTCCAGCTCGCGGTTTCCGCAAATGGTTGTGTATCCATTGTAAAAACCGCCGCCCTCATCCGCTCGGGTAACGACTATCTTTTCCGGGATAAACTCATCAAAAACCCAATCCGTGAACCTCCTTCCGGAAAACCCTTTGATGCCCGCTATCTGATACAGTGACAGGGCTGCACCTCGGCGTTTATTTACCACTCGCTTTCCTATCTCGTCCTCGGCGTCTTTATACTCGACGTTGTAATCGGCAATACTATAGGTATCGCCTTGTTTAAAAAACGCCGTTTTATACCCCTCTTTTTCCAGGGGGATAAACGGGTCATAATCAGGGTTAGTCGCGCAGCGGTCTAGCTCCGTCCCCGTGCGTCTTGAAAAGATAAAGTAACGGTCAGAATCTAATAAATCTTTCAGAACTCCATAAGTTTTTCCAACCTGACGGGGGCCAATGATAACGTGACACCATGCACCCAGGGAACGGATGGCTGGAATATCCAGCCACCCGTCTGGGGTGTAAATGCTACACATTTTTCACCACCTCAAGCAGATCCTCAATCAGGGCCTTTTCGTCCTCTTCGGACAGATACACGGAGTATTTATTATAGTACGCTCCGTTCGTTCCCTTATCCTGGGGGACGCGGATAAAGTAACCGCCAGCCTTCTTTTCAATCAGGCGCATATTGTAAAGCGCGAAGCCTCTGCATGACAGCGTAAACGTCACCAGGTTGTCGGACACAACGCGCACATTATTCACGCTATAGCCTACGGCCTCCAGGTCAATATAAACTCTCTCTGTGTTGTTGTTGTTGTTGTTGTTCTTGAATCCCATAATGTTTATCTCCTTTTCTAGTCAACAATAATTTCAGCCACCATGTCCTTGATAGCTTCGGGTCGTTCCGCGTTTACCAGATACTCGCGGGGCCTCATAATAATGTAACTCGCCGTTCTGGTACGGCGTTTAAAATCCGTGCGGCTCCTGACTGGGACGTCAACGTAGGTCAGAGCCTGGCCTCCGGCGTCGGCAATATATAGTCCGTCCGCCAAGGTGTCAATATTTCCATTCAGGGCTTTCTTGCCCTGCTCTTTTCCGACGCCTGCGATGGTCGTCTCGATGGTATAGCATTCGCCGTCCCAAGCTTCCGCGGCGTAGCACTTGGCGTGCAGGAACCTGAACCGCCGATAACCATAGTCAACGGTCGGATGCTCGTCTTCTGCCACACCAATGTAGACCGTTTCACCCCTGCGGTTGACGGCTACGGCATTCCGTGCGATACACTGGTCAACGATACGCTGGTTGTAGCGGTCAACGGCGGGCAGTTTCGGCCCTTCATACTTGACACTGTCCGTATCCCAGTAAATCAACCGCTCCCAGCCTACCGCTTTTTGCAACTCCCATAACCGCAGGCGAGACAACGAGGACGTCCATAGCCCCCACAAAAACGGGAACTTTTTCTGCTGCGTTTTTATGACTGCCTCGTCCTCCATAGCCGCCAGCTTATCCTCCCACTTAATTTTGCTGCGCTCCATCACCTCCTCAAAAAGAATATCAAACTCGTCCCGGACCGTTTTCTGGGCGCAGGCTCCAAAAATCGTGTTTACGCATACCTTTGCGAATACTCGCTCAGGGCCATCCTCTGCGGACTCCTTGACTCTAAACTTATCAAATACCGCCTCGCGGAACTCATCAGGCAGATATTCCAGCTTAAACACCAGGATGTCAACGCCGCAGAAATCCGTATAGGTATAGGCTTCACGGAATCGCTGATAGTCATTACTGTCCAGGTAGGCAAACGCCGCGTCGGCTCCCAGGACGCGGCCGTTATCCAGGCCGCGAAGTCCTTCGACGGCTTCCGTCTTGGACAACGACAGGGTGGGGTTTGGGCACTCGGGGCGAACCTGAATATCTTCCAAATATACCTTTCCCAGCCACCCGTACCCCTCATCTATCAGTGTGTTTAGCTCATCCTCTTCAACGTCTTCGGGCAATAGGAACGGTTCCCCGGCCGGAAACTTCCATAGAGCCTGCTCAGACGGGTGCGCGCTCTTTAAATCGTAGCTATTGCAATTCTCATAAGTACGCGACGCGCGCCAGCGCGTCCCGTGGGTATCTCCACCCGCCATGCAGTGATAGGCCAATTCCAACTCATGTTTTCCCAGGGACAGGGCGCGCATGGCGCGCTGTACTTCTCCTGTATGTAAGTGACGATTCACCTCTTCAATAACCATTGATGTGTTGGTTAATGGTATCGTAGCCGCATTATAATTTTGTTCCGCCTTTAATCGCTCTATGGCCTCATACAATCCCTGAACGTCATTCACGATATAATCAAATTCCTGCTGTGTCAGGGGCGTGTCAGGTGTACGGTATACGCTGTAATCTAAGTCACCTTTCAGCTTCGGATGCGGGCATCCCTTTGTAGCCCCTGCCAGGGACTTCTGGAATAGCTTGAGGCTATCCCGAAACTCAATACCGTTGCCAAACCGCAGATACAACGCCTGTCTGGCTTTGGTGTACAGGGCGTTTTTAATTGTCCAATCTTCGTGCAAAATCTGGGCCATATACTGATATTCATATCCCAGGTTATGGATATAAATGGACAGGTAATCACTACCTCCCAGCGACCAGGACTCTATCAGGCCGTCAATCACTTCCTCCAGTTCTTCGATGTACCGGACTACCGTATTAATGCCTCCTATATTCATGGCAAACGAATAGGCAAAACCGTCCTCTTCTGTATTAGTCGTTTCGATATCCAGCGTCGCGGTTAAATTAACATAGTAGCGTTTACCCCGCCGCCGTCTGACCTTGACGGGCTTTAGCCTCCTAAATGCCTCCAGGGCTTCGGCGGCGGTCGTGCATACCTGTAAATCTTGTGATTGCCGCACAATGCTAGCGCCTCCTTCGTTTTTTCATATATGCCAGCAGGGCCGCCCCCTTCTGGCGGGACTCCTCGACCCCCCGTGCCGCCTCGGCGGCTTCGTCCAGGGCCTCGGTTCGGTTCTCGGTTATGGCCTGATATAGTACGTCGGACGAATACAACCGCTCAGCGGCATCCGTAAAATAGCGTTCTATCTGCTCATAAAATTCTTCAAACGTCCCGACAAATCCATGATTCACCGCCGTGGCGTAACGCTTCCAATCTGTCTCACGCTGTCCCTGAACGGTTGACGTCTTTGCTGATAAGAATTCCCGTATTGACGTATATTCAGCTCTTAACTGGCTCAGCGTCATTTTGTCGGGTCTCTCTTTAAACCTTCGGCGGCCTCCCAGGTTAGCCTGCGCTGTCTTGTATACTCCGCCAGTTAGTCCGGCGCGTTCTAATCGCAGTAGTCTCTGATTAGCGGATTTAGCGGCGCGCCGGACGGCCTTCACTAGCTCTGCCTTGGGTAGTTCATTAACGGGGCCGACGTCATAATCGGCCCAGGTTTTTTCCTTGATTCTTGCCATTATTTACGCATCGCCCTCCACATCAAAAAACAAAACACTCCATACCATATCATTACTAATCGTTCCATCAGCGACTCCTATTAATAAGCGGATCCATCTGTTTCCGGTTAACTATCATTTCAGTAGTTCCCCTTTCTTTATGGTTAGCTTTTCGTCCGTGTCCTCGCCTATGATATCAATATATTCATAGATGAGGCGGCGGACGTTACCCTGATAAACGGCGACCATAGCCGCCTGGCGGATATTGGCGGCCCTAATGTAGTAGTCCGTCACCTGAATTCCGCCGCGGAAGATAGCGATATAATAGTTCTGAGGGATTTTAGTCATAATTAACAGCCTCTCCCCGCGTCATAAAAAAGTGAATTCCGGGCGCGCACTCTTTCCATCTATTTGTACTAAAATTCGGCTCTTCTACTACAGAACCAATATGATATATAAACGTATTATTCCAACTACTACAAACACTATCTACCCCTGCATCCTGTCCGTCCATGTTAGTGATGGACAAGACCCTAGCTTTATCGCAACGACACTTTCGACTCGTCGCACTGCTTCGCCTTGCATCTTCCAATATTAGCAACTCCACTATATATCCGCATGCTTTTTTATAGCCAATAAATGCCCCCTTTTCAGGACATGCCATAGCAAACATGGCGGTATTTTCATTATATCGCAAGCCTGTTAAGCGTGCGCAGCTCAAGCTGGCGTCGCGCAGGTCGGCGTTGCTCAGGTCGGCATTGCTCAGGTCGGCATTGCTCAGGTCGGCACGGCGCAGGTTGGCGCTGCGCAGGTTGGCGTTGCTCAGGTTGGCATTGCGCAGGTCGGCATTGCGCAGGTCGGCATTGCTCAGGTCGGCATTGCTCAGGTCGGCATAGCGCAGGTCGGCATTGCTCAGGCCGGCGCTGCTCAGGTCGGCATTGCGCAGGTCGGCATTGCTCAGGCCGGCATCGCGCAGGTTGGCATAGCGCAGGTTG
>OGZI01002902.1_pt1 | contig 12941 bp, 15 predicted proteins | sample 1576711 | NCBI WGS metagenome assembly OGZI01 (sample SAMEA3541482, study PRJEB24748) | human gut metagenome | biome: human gut; feature: human-associated habitat; material: faeces | place: China | collected 2012
CCTCCCCCGCACTGACGCCGGGCGAGATCGAAGGGCTGGCGGGAAATGTCCGGGCACGACTGGATGACGCCCTGCACTATACGGCGGCGGCCCTGCCCCAGGGCAGCGTGCATCCCGTCTGCGAGCGCCTGCGCACAGCGGCGCGGGCCATGCAGCAGCTGGCCGAGGCCGCCTTGAATGCCCGGCCGCCCCTGGCCTCGCGATTCGCGGAGAGGGACTGCAATTTCCACTTGCTGGCCCACCGCCTTTACGGCGACTTCACTCGCGCGGACGAACTGCGGCGCATCAATCCGCAAGTGCGCAATCCCAACTTCATCGCCAAAGATCAGGAGCTACTCGTCTATGTCCGTTGAGCGCACGGAGCGCCCTTTACCCTACCGCGTCGGCCTTGCTGTCGCCATCCGTAACTTCCTTCGTCGTAACGGCTGGCGCATCGCCAAAGATCAGGAGCTGCTTGTTTATGTCCGCTGATATCGATGCCATCACCCTGGTCATTGCCGGGCATGAGCACAGGGACTGGGAACGCTACAGCATAGACAGCGACTTTTTCACGCCCGCCGATGCCTGGAGCCTGTCCCTGGGCATCCCGGCTACGGCCATCCCCGACTATGTGAAGCCCTGGGCCGAGGTGCAGGTGCGTCTGGGTACGGACGTGATCCTCACGGGCCGTGTGGACGCCGTGCGCCGCCGTCTGGACAAGGGCGAACATCGCCTGGAACTGCACGGCAGGGACCGGGCGGGCGTCCTGCTGGACTGCTCCGCGCCCGTGCTGGCCCGGCGCGAGCTGACCTTGGCGGAGATATGCGCCACCTACCTGCGCCCCCTGGGCGTCGACCGCATGGACGTACAGGGCAGGGACAGCCGGAAGAAGGTCACCGTGGAACCGGGCATGAGCGCCTGGGAGGCCCTGGAACGGGCCGCCGAACTGGCGGGCCTGTGGCCGTGGTTCACGCCGGACGGTGTGCTGAAAGTGGCCGCCCCGGACTATGGCCGGGCCGTGGACGCCGAGCTGATCTTGGACACGACGGGCACCAAAAACAACGTGCTGGACCTGTCCCTGGAGGATAACTGCCAGCGCCGCTGGTCGGAGGTGACGGTGCTGGGCCAGGGCACGGGCGACGAACACGAGGACTCACAGCCCGCCATAAAGGCCGTGGCCCGTGACGCTGAGGCGGGCTTTTCCCGGCCTCTGATCCGCGATGCCGCCCACCTGGAGACCACGGCCCAGGCGCAGGCCAGGGCCAACAAACTGCTTTCCGATTCCATCTTCGAGAGCTGGCAGGCCGTGGCCCGCGTGCGGGGGCATCGCACGGACAGCGGGGCCGTATGGGAGCCGGGCATGCATATCCGGCTCCTCTCCCCGCCCCTGGGCCTGGACGTGGACACCATGCTGGCCCGGCGTACCCTGTCCTGTGACCGCCGGGGCGGCACAGTCTCCACCCTCTACCTGCGGCCCTGGGCTCTGTGGCTGCCGGACACGGCCCCCAAGGCCAGACGCAAACACCACAAAAAGGGCGGCGACTGCTGCACCTGCGACCTCTGCGCCGGATAGACCGCCATGAATATCATCGAGATCATCGAAAGCCGTATCGCCCGTGCCCTGCGCGGACTGCGCTTCCCCTACCGCGCCCGCCTCACGGCCCGTGATGACGCGCCGGGCCTGCAACTGGCACAGGCCGATGCCCTGGCCGGGGAACAGGCCCAGGCTGTAGAGGTGCTGCAACAGTTCGGCTTTTCCAGCGGCGTGCCCGAAGGCAGCGACCTGATCGTGGTCCCCCTGGGCGGGCGCACTTCCGCCAGCGTCATCATCGCCACGGAAAACGCGGCCTACCGCCTCAAGGTAGCGCCGGGGGAAGCGCGCATGTACAGCCGGGACGGCGCGTATATCCATATCAAACAGGGCCGCGTCATCGAGATCGACTGTGACGAGCTGGCCATCAACGTCAAAAACAACGCCCGGCTGACGGCGGGGCAGCAGGTGACGGTGGAAGCGGGCAGCGGCATCGTGCTGGATACCCCGCAAACCACGGTGACGGGCAACATGACCGCCACCGGCCAGAAGGGCGACCGCGTGGAGATGACGGCGGACATGACGCTGCGCGGCAACATCCAACAGACCGGCAGCATCACCTCGTCCGGCGATCATACGGCGGGCGGCATCAGCCTCACCGGGCACACGCATACCGGTGTCCAGACGGGCGGCGGCTCTACCGGCAAGCCGCAATGACGAGAAAATTATTTTAGGTTAAGCGTATTCATCTCTCCTTTTTCCTTAGCCTTTACAGCTTCCCATTTTTTGATTTCTTCATCAAAAATTTCAGCATAATGACGTATTCCCCAAACTCTTCTAAAATACAATATGATTACTACCAAAATAATAATTACAAATGCCACAATTATACTTCTGATGCTATCATTTTTATATGCATACAAAATAACACATATACAACTTAAGATAATTGCTATAATTTCAAAAGGTTCATATTTGACACCTTTTTTTGAGGAAAGTTCTTTTAATATGTGTTGAGTGTCTCTTGATATATAAAGTCTATATTCCCAAAGAAAATCATTATCTTTACCATATACAATACAGAAAGCAGCTCCATTCCAAATATGCTTTGATGCATCATGCCTTATGTACACAAAAAGTAAAATAATGGGAATTGGAATAAGAAATCCAAGAGGATCAGCATGTTCTTGTGATAGTAAATAAGCAAAGAGAAGACCGCAAAAACTAAATAATGTAACATCAAGTTTCCATTTACGTTCAGTGAGGCATTGCATCTCCTGCCGCAGTATTTTGTATTCCACTTCTGACAATTTCATATTAATCCTTCGATGTTATTGTAATATTTTCTATCGACTCATTATTGTTTAACCAGCGTTCAATCCAAATTTTATGTAGTTTTTGAGATGAATAATTAACAATCATTTTATATATAATATGAATAAGAAGACAAGTAGCTATAACTAGTGCTAATAGATAATATATATCAACAATATAATTTTTTAATATAGATTTATATATAAATGCTATCATAACATACAAATATACCATGATATATTCAAAATATATAATTTTTGATTTTTTATTTTTTAGAAGAATAAATAAATTTTGTGTTTCCCATTGAATTCCCGGAAGCGAAGGTTCAAGATTGACAATCATATAAGTTGAAATTTTTATTAGAGATTCTGAATAAAAACATGATTGATAGTATATATAATAAACTATTAAACATGCAAACAATATGTATAAAGGCTGATTAAAAATCTCTATAATCAATGAAATATATGTTGGCACAATTGTGACCAATATAAATGATAATCTTTTTTGCAATCTCATTATATATACTACTTCATCCCTTAACATCTTATATTCATACATTTTTCCATCAGAAACAGTTAACATATACCCCTCCTGTTTATTATTTTATAAAATAAGATAGAAACTAGCAATAGGCTTATAGGGTGGAAGCGCTGAACAGCTTCCACCTTTTTTTTGCGCCCATGCCCGCTAGTCTTTGAGGCATGGATACCTGGATAGACCCTGCCACCGGCGACTATACCGGCGCGCGCATCAGCCGCCTGGAAAATGCCGTCTACCTGCGCCTCATGACCCCGCTGGGCTCGTGGTGGGCCGACACCTCCCTGGGCAGCCGCCTGCATGAGCTGGCGCGGGAAAAGGACGTGCCGCGCATTGCCCTGCTGGCCCGCCAGTACGCGGAACAGGCCCTGCAAGGCCTGCTGGACGACGGCAGGGCGCGGGCCGTGGAGATCAGCGCCGAGCAGCCGCATGACGGGCGCTGCCTGCTGCATGTGACCGTCACTGACGCCACGGGCCAGCGCTACAGCTATGAGCATTTCGTCCCTGTGGGAGCCTGACGCCATGCCCTACACCATTCCCAGCTTCCCCGCCATCCGGCAGCGCATGCTGCGCGATGCCGCCAACCTTGACCCCACGGCCCCGCAGGACAGGGACAGCGATCTGTACGTCCGTTCCAGCGCCACGGCCTCTGCCGTGTCCGGCCTGTACGACTTCCTCGCCTGGCAGGCCCGCCAGCTGCTGCCGGACACGGCGGACCCCGAATATCTGGAACAGCATTGTGCCCTGCGCGGCATCACCCGCAAGGCCGCCACACGGGCCACGGGCACGCTTACCCTGACGGGCCGTACCGGTGCCGTGGTGCCCGCAGGCACGCAGGCCAAGGATCTGTCCGGCGTGCTGTACCGCACCACGGCCGGTGCGACGCTATCCGGAGCGGCAGAGGCCGCCACGGCCGCCGTCCCCTGCTAGGCCGTGGATGCCGGGGCACTGCACGCCGGACGATGCCCCGGTGACCCTGCTGGCCGCACCGTCCGGCGTGCAGTCCGCCGCCCACCTGACCCTCACCGGCGGCAGCGATGCCGAGGACGACGCCACCCTGCTGGCCAGGCTGCTGGAATACATGCGCAACCCGCCTTCCGGCGGCACGGCGGCGGATTACCGGCGCTGGGCGCGGGAAGTGCCCGGCGTGGCCGATGCCCAGGTCTACCCGCTGCGGCAGGGCGCGGGCACGGTGGATGTGGTCATCACCGGCCCGGACGGTATCCCCGGCGAGGACGTGGTGGCCGCCTGTCAGGCCCATATCGACGCCGAGCGGCCCGTGACGGCCCTGGCCACGGTCTACGCTCCTCTGGCCCTGTCCGTGGACATGACCCTCAAGCTCCGCGTGGCCGCTTCCGCCACTCTGGAGAGCTTGCGCCCCGACGTGCGGGCCGCCCTTGAGGCCGAGATCGCGGACCTGCGCCCCGGAGAGCCCCTGGTGCTGCCCCGTTGCGCCGCCGCCGTATCCGGTCTGGCTGGCGTGGCTGATGTGGTCATCACCGCACCGGCCGCCAACGTGCAGCCCACTGACCTGCAATGGTGCCGCCTGGGCACCCTGACGCTGGAGGCCCTGTAATGCCGCACGCCGACCTGCTGGCGGCCCTGCTGCCGCCGGTCAGCTATGCCCCATCCGGGCCGCATCTGGCCGCCTCGCTGGCCATGGAAGGCCGGGAGCTGGATCGCGTGCAGGCCGATGCCGCCCATGCCGTGGGCGGGCTGCGGCCCTTCCTCTATCAGCAGTGGCTGGAGGATTATGAGCGCGTCTACGGCCTGCCCGGCCCCTGCGCCTTGAGCGGCCAGCTGTTGCAGGAGCGCCTGGCCCTGCTGGCCGTGGCCTTGCAGGAGCGCGGCGGCATCTCTCTGGCCTGGCTGCGCCGCTATGCGGCCCTGGCCGGATATGAGGCCACCGTCACCGAATACCGGGAGTTCAAGGCCGGGCACAGTGCCGCCGGGGATGCCCTGACCAATGGCGGCTGGTGCCATGCGTTTCTGGTGACGGCCCCCGGCGATGCCCCGCGCGAGTTCAAAGCCGGGCAATCCGTAGCGGGCGAGGCTCTGCGCACCTGGGGCGACCCCATCCTGGAATGCATCATCAACTGGCGCAAACCCGCGCATACCGTGGGCCTTGTGGCCTACATCGAGGAATAGCCATGCATCGCATCGACACGTCCACGGCCACGCCGGACCACAAGTTCACCGAGGGGGACCCGACCATCCCCGTGGCGGCCACCACTGTTTCCGCTCCCTGGCTCAATGCCGTGCAGGAGGAGCTGGTGGCGGTCATCACCGGGGCCGGGCTGGAGCTGAAAAAAAGCGACAATGGCCAGCTCTGGAAGGCCATCAGCCAGCTCATCACCAACGCCAAACCCGGACTGGCCACCAAGGCAAAGCCCGGCCTCGTGCAGGTGGGCGGCGGGCTGAATATCACGCCGGAAGGGCTTCTCTCCGTCCTGGCGGCCAGCGTCACCCAGGCGGGCATCGTCCAGCTGGCGTCCGGCCTGTCCAATTCCACAACCACGGCCCCCACCTGCAAGGCCGTCAAGGACGCCATCGAGAGCAAGCTCGCCGCCGTCAATGTGCCTGTAGGCGGCATCATAGCCTTTTCCGGTACCTTCGGCGGTGACGGCAACCGCTTCCCCATCCCGCTGGGGGAAGATGCTCCGGACATGCACTGGTGCCTGTGCGACGGCACCACCACCAATGGCCTGCCCGTGCCTGATCTGCGCGGCCGCATGATTCGGGGCGCGTCGGATTCCGTGCCCGCTGGCTCCACTGGCGGCTCGGAGAAGCATTCGCACAGTCGGGGACACGACGCTGACGGAAGCACAGCTGGCCAGTCATAAACACTACGTCAGCCGCAATAAGGACCTGAATAATGCCAACGAAAATGAAGGAGCGAGCGGCAATCATGATACTGTGGGCAACTACAGTTCAGCTGGCTGGAACTACCTTACATCGCCGGTAGGAAGTTCGCAGGCCCACACCCATGATCTGGCAGGGGCGTCCGGGGATGCGTCATCTCTGCCGCCGTACTACGTCCTCTCGTTTATCATGCGATGCGCATAATAAAGGACAACGCGTAGTACGGTGGCAGGTTGCTGGCCTCTCCAGCTGTTCCATCCAGTGAATGAGTGTGGGGTTGCGATCCACCGGTGTAGCCGGTGTAATTTGTTCCACGTTCGGGGTTATCACGCGCCTGCACTCGTTTGTTAGTAACATTATTGCCATCTCCCATGGACATCGAGTGCCGATGTTTAGCGACCTGCGCTTCCGTCAGCGTCGTGTCCCCGACAGTGCCGGACAGACATTTTTAATCGCCGCCATGCGGCATAACCAGGAGTTTTTCCATGCCTCAAGTTACCGTAGTTCCCGCTGACCATTTGATCATCGTCGATGGCGCGGCCCTCGTTTTTACCTATGTGGCTCCTGAAAATCTGCATGCCCTGCAATGGCGTGGGGACACTGGCCATACCGAGTGGACGGACGGCCCCAACAAGCCGCTGACTGCTGAGGATTATGACGAGCAGGTCGTGCCGTATGTGAAGCTCTGGCAGGCGGAAAAAGCACGCCTGGAGAAGAAATCCGCCGAGGAGGCCGCCGCCCGTGCTTTGCCCGATGCCAAGGCCGCCAAATGCACCGAAATCCAGGGCGGCTACGATGCAGCCCTGGCCGCTTCATTGACCATGCCCGCCACTGCCCCTACTGCGCAGGACGTAGCCGTGGGCGCGGCCCTGTTGGCTGTAGAGGATGCGGAGGGGCTGGCTTATGTGCAGGCTCTGCACGCCGCCCGCCGTGACGAACTGCTGGCCGCTGTGGATGCCGCCGAGACCGTGGAGGCCGTGCAGGCCGTGGTCGTAGACTATGACGTATAGACTAGCGGGCCAGACCATCACCGCTCTGGACGCGGGCGGACAGGTCTGGGCCGAGAACTGCCATGCCACACGCTGGTGGATACGTCTTGAAGGGCACCGTGGCCCGCGCATGGGGCGGAAAGAGGCTTCAGCAGTGGTGGAGAGACGGGAAAGACTGCGGGCGGAGCTTACCGGCCGTTTCCCGGCGGCAGCATGCCTAGGGCGATGAAGGCCTGCCGGATAAGCGGCAACTTTTCTGGGGGACAGGGCTTTTTTCGAGGATTTGGTGAGGTGCGGGGCCGCTTGGGCATGCCAAGCAATTCCTTGGCATGGGCGATATGGCACGGGGCTACTCCTGGCCCATGCCGAGACTCGGGATTCTGCTTTGCGTACAACTCCTTGCACATGGCCAGAACTTCCTTATAGGTCGCCATACCTTCCTCCTGGTGACCGGATGACAGTGGCGGGGGCGCGGCAACGCCCCCACCGGCCTGGTGTCACAGCACCAGACCACGGCCCCACACGGGAAGGGGAATCCCGTGCGGAGTATCCGCCGACTGTAGTGCTCGGGACGAGCGCGCAACAGCCTATCAGGGCGGACACCGGGGCGCAACCCATAACCGTTAGAGATGGAGACCTTTACCGAGATCCGGTGCCGCCATTGCGGCAAACTGCTGGCCAGAGGCCGGGCCGAAGATGCCCATATCGAGTTCAAATGCCCCCGCTGTGGGGCGTACACCATCCTGCGGGCCACGCGCCCCGATCATGCAGGCCGTGGAGCCTCTCCTGTGGAGGCACTGTGGCCGCAAAACGCAGACCATACCATCCGCCGGTCCTGAGCGACTGGCTGCCGCCCCTGGCCGGGCCGCCCGGCTACATCATGGGGGCAACAGGGCCGCAGGGCTTCGGCACGGCCGACTTCTATGTGGCCCAGATTCCGTGCGCCACGGCCCGTGAAGTCATCCGGCGTGAACACTACAGCCATAGCGTGGTCAACAACAGTTACCTGCACCTGGGCGTCTTCCGTGAAGGCGCGTTCGAGGGTGTCCTGCAATGGGGCTATGCCCTCAATCCGGCCAGAGCTGACAAAGTGGTGGCAAACACTACACAAGGACAATACCTGGAACTCAACCGGATGTTTCTGTCGGACGATGCTCCGCGCAACAGCGAGAGTCGGGCCATCAGCTATGCTTTGAAGTATATCCGTCGCGCCTGCCCGTCCGTGGCCTGGGTACAGTCCTATGCGGACGAACGCTGCCAGGGCCTGGGCGTGGTCTATCAGGCATGCAGCTTCCTGTACCTGGGATTCCATGAAAGCCCGTTCTACGAGCTGGACGGCGAGGTCTACCATAAATTGCTGCTGACGGCCCATAAGCTGACCAGCAGAAGAGGCGCATACCTGGCAGAAAACATAGACCGCGCCAAACAAATCAGTCTGCGCCAATACCGCTACATCCGCTTCTTAAAAACAGACTGGATCAAGCGCCTGCGCATGCCGATTCTGCCATACCCCAAACGACAACCTGACTAACAAAAAAAGGCGGGAGAAATCCCGCCTTGATTTTCGTATTTCTGCTGCCAATACGCGCGCAAATTGCTGCCAATAGCGCCGCTATAGGACTCATGCGGCCCATGTCCGTGGTCTTGAAGACGCCGCTATCGATAAGGTAGAGCCGTAGGCCTTCGGGGATGGGCGGTTGTTGTGCGGCATGAATTCCCGAAGGATTCTGCGTACTGGCTAGCCTGCGGGCGCACAAAAAGATGCCGACCAAATAAGGAAGGGAAGGTGGGCGCACCTGGGCACCATATGGGCACCAAGGTGGCCAAAAAGGGCGGGAAACAAAAAAGAGGATACGGGCGTAGCGCACGTATCCTCTTGATTTTGTTGTGGTGCGCCCGGCAGGAATCGAACCTGCGGCCTACTGCTTAGGAGGCAATCGCTCTATCCGACTGAGCTACGAGCGCGCGTCGTATCTTGTAAGGCAGTCTGACGCGCGCTGTCAAGTTGAAGCTGGCGGCGGAAGGTCCTGTATTCCCGGGGCTGAAGGCAGGCTGTTTTGCGCCGCCAAGCAGGAAGAATCCTTTACAGAATCCTGCCGTATGGCGTGCGATCGGTTCAGGATCGCTTGTGCGGCAGGTGCAGCATGGGGCCAAGTGCGATGCCCATGGCACCCAGCACCACGACGACGGCCCCCAGCAGGCTGAGCAGGTCCAGATGCTCCAGGGGGAAGACCTGGGGCAAGGCCATGGAGCCCAGGGCTTCCAGCCCCAACGTGAACAGCGGCGTGGTGGTGACCACAGCGCTGACCTTGGCGGCATGCCAGTTCTTCATGGCCGTGGAAAAAGCGCCGTAAGCGACGATGGTATTGATGCAGGCAAAAATCAGGCAGCCCGTCTGCAACGAATCCAGCTCAAGGAAGGCCGAAGGGGTGGAGAGCGGCGTCAGGGCCAGGGCTCCGGCAAGATAGATGAAGCGCATGATGCGCCCGGGCGAGATCGTGCGCAGCAGGACTTTCTGGGCGATGCCGTAGCTGGCCCAGACCACTGCTGCCATGATCCCCAGCGCCATGCCGATGAGCATGTCACCGTTGGCCAGCTCCAGCAGCCGGGTATTGAAGAACAGCAGAAGACCGCCAAGCAGGACGATGACGCTGCCCCCCTGGATGGGGAGGAAGGGCTCGCGCAGGACGAACACGCTGCCCAGCAGCAGGAGGACGGGGCCCGCCTGTGCCAGGATCTGGCAGGCAGAGGCGCTGAGATAGCCTACTGACGAGTTGAAGAACACGAAGTTGCAGCTCAGGCCCGCAGCGGCCAGGACCAGCAGGATCTTTTCCCGGCGGCCCAGCGGCGTGCTGTTGCCGGGATGACGGCAGGAAAGGCCCCAGGTCCAGAGAGCAGCCACCCAGAAGCGCAGGCAGACGATGGAGAGCGCGTCCACCGTGGAAAGCAGGTGTTTGAGGGCCAGCGGCAGGGCCCCCCAGAATAAAGCCGTGAGCAGGGCCAGCATCAACCCGGTAGCGTTGGAACCCGGCATGGTCATCCTCCATTGAGCGTTACGGAGGGCACCCTACAGCTTTGGCATGGGCTTGTCATGCGGAAATGGAGGAGGGGATGCGGGAGACTGCGCGAAAGAACGGGAGCGGGGACCACGGGCATCCGGTGTGCTCCGGCTCCCGCAGACATTACGTTCCAAACAGGGCGGAGTTTTGCAGCAACTCCCTGAAAAGACGCATGGCAGGCGTGCTTTCCCTGTTTTTATGCCAGACGCAGATGGCCTGGACCAGACGGCCGGACATGCGTGCCGGCAGTTCGATCAGGCTTCCGGCAGCCAGTTCCTTCTCCACGGCAAACGTCGGCAGGAAGGAGACCCCCAGGTTGGCGGCCACGGTCTTTTTGATGGATTCGATGCTCCAAAGCTCTATGGTGTTGCGGAACAGGATGTCCCTGGAGCGGAGGTGGGCTTCCATGCGTTCCCGATAGATGCTGCGGGGCTCGTTGATGATGAAGCTGGTCTCTTTCCTCTGGTGGGACGTATCGAAATCCCGGAGCCCGGGAGCGAGCAGGGGCGAGGCGACGATGATCCCCTTTGCCTGGCCGAGCGGAAGTACTTCCAGCGTGCGTGGATGGCCGCCCACATCATAATAGACCCCCAGATCATAGTGGCCGGAGAGGATGCCTTCCCTGATGTCGTGGCAGTTGAGGCTGTGCAGCTGGATCTTTACGGCCGGAGCCCGCTCCACGAAATCGCCGAGCAGGGCATGGAGCTTGTAGGAGAGCAGGGATTCCGCCACGGCCACACGCAGCTCCCCGCGCAGGGACGCAGGATCGCTGCATGCCGAGATGGCCTGCATGGAATGCAGGATGGCTTCCATGTGCGGCAGGATGTTCTTGCCGGCAGGGGTGAAGACCATGCGTCGCCCAAGGCGTTCGAACAGTCGCACGGAAAGCTCGTTTTCGAGCTGGCGTACCTGAAAGGTCACTGTGGACTGGGAGCAGTTGAGCCGCTGCGCGGCCTTCTGGAAGCTGCCTTCTTCCAGGATGGCCTTGATGACGACGATGCTGCGCGTGTCCATGCTCTCCTCCATGATATATCGAAATAATAGAATCCCTACTGCAAATATATTTGCTTTTTTGAATCATGTCATCAGCGTACCCTGCAGGGATGTTGCGTGGCCCGGCACAGGATCAGGCCGCAGCCGCGACGGTCATCCCAAACGTTATGGAGGGGCGCATGCCTGCATCGGTACTTTCGGCTTTTTTCGTCTTCACCTTCATCACGGCCATCACGCCCGGCCCCAACAACATCCTGGCCTTGACGACGGGCAGCCGGGCAGGAGTCAGAGGCAGCATCCCCGTGCTTGCCGGGATCTGCGGTGGCTTTTTGGCGGTCATGGCCATTTGCGGTGCTCTTTCTTTTTCGTTTTCCGTGCTGTCCGCCTCGTTCCTGCAGGTGATGCGCTATGTGGGGAGCGCCTATCTGCTCTGGCTGGCATGGAAGACAGCCATGCCGAAAGCGGGAGACAGTCATGGCGGACATGCCGGTGCGGGATTCCTGACCGGATTCGTGCTCCAGTTCGTCAACGTCAAGATCATGGTCTACGGTATGACGGCCTATTCCGCGTTCATCCTGCCGTATCACGATTCTGTAGCGGCGCTTTTTGCCGGAATGTTTTTCCTGACCATGATGGGCAGTCTGGGGACTGTCGTGTGGGCCGTGGCCGGGGCCAGGTTGCAAGGCCTCTTCCGGCGGCATGCCCGCATGACGAACTGGCTGCTGGGTGCGATGCTTGTCGGTTGTGCCGTGTCCCTGCTGGATCAGTGATGCCTGCGGATGTGTCCGCAAAAGCCGGGCGGGGCATCCGGTAAGATGACTCCATATTATGCTCAAAAAGCATGGATAGCTATTTGATATAGGTATTTTACCAGATAAGTCCCTTTCTGCTATCCCTTCTGGAACGGCAGGCGGTCGCCGGCAACCTTGCTGCAGCGGTCAGCCTGATCTTCGCCATGAGGGGAGAATGAGCCATGATGTCTCTGGATACGTTGCTGGAACACCTGGATGCGGGACAGCCGCTGGTCACAGGTACGGATGCTTTTGACTGCATGCACGCCTATTCGTACGAAGCCATGCGCCTGACCGCGGAACTGAACAATGCCTTCCATACGCCTGAAGAGATCCGGGAGATCATGGGGCGGATCACGGGACGTCCGATAGATGAGACGTTCCGTTTGTTCCCGCCATTCTATACCGACTTCGGCAAAAATATCCGTATCGGGCGCCGTGTCTTCATCAATGCCTGTTGCTGTTTCCAGGATCAGGGCGGGATCAGCATCGGCGACGGGACGCTCATCGGCCATCGGGTGACCCTGGCCACCATCAATCACGGCCTGCCGCCGGATCAGCGTCACGTTCACAATATCGCGCCCATCGTTATCGGCAAGGATGTCTGGATCGGTTCCGGCGCCATCCTCCTGCCGGGAGTGCATGTGGGCGATGGTGCCGTGGTGGCGGCCGGATCTGTCGTCCGTGAGGACGTTCCGCCCCGTACCATCGTGGCCGGGGTCCCGGCCAGGGTCATCAAAACTGTGGAGCAGGACGCGTAGGCCCATCGTACCGATGCGCGCAGGACGCCGCCATGGGGGCCGTCCCGCCGGATCATGACACCGGCCCAAAGCCGGACAGGGGAAAAAGACTATGCAGTACGTGACGCATTACGAAGAAGGAA
>OGZI01002911.1_pt1 | contig 12916 bp, 9 predicted proteins | sample 1576711 | NCBI WGS metagenome assembly OGZI01 (sample SAMEA3541482, study PRJEB24748) | human gut metagenome | biome: human gut; feature: human-associated habitat; material: faeces | place: China | collected 2012
AATGACATTGGAGGCTGCATCTAATATCTGCGGTGTAGAGCGGTAATTCTGTTCCAGACAGATCGTGGTCACGTTCGGCCAGTCTTCTTTTAGCTTTTCGAAGCATCTTTCGTCAGATCCCCGGAACGAATAGATCGCCTGATCAGGATCACCGATGACAAACAGCTCTCTCCCTCCCTTATTCCATTCCCGGATCAACCGGTACTGCACCGGGCTGATATCCTGAAATTCATCTACCAGCAAATAAGAAAATCCCTGACGAAGCGTTTTATTCTTTCCGTCCTCTTCGAAAAGATGGAGTGTTTCCAGAAGCAGATCGTCAAAATCCAAAATCCCCTGCTCCTTCAGCCTTTTCTGATATGCCTGATACGCCTCTTTCGGGCATGTCTCTGTTTGTTTCTCCAGTCCGCATTTCTCTGCGGAGATCTGCCGCAGAAACTGTCTGGCGGACAGATTCAGCTGCATTTCTGCAATAATCTCCTCTGCGGTATCCTTCATCTCCACTTCATCAGCCAGTGTAAATTCCATTCCTGATTTTTTCAGTAAATCGTAGCAGATCGAATGGAACGTGCCGATTCTCATACGGCTCACAAAACGTTTTCCACCCAACTGCCCTTCCAGACGGCTGTGCATCTCCCTGGCTGCCTGATTGGTGAATGTAACTGCGGTCAGTTCCGTCGGCTTTACCCCTCTTTCCTTCAGAAGATGAAAGGCATGGGATACCAGTGTTTTTGTCTTTCCGGTTCCAGGCCCCGCAACAACATTTATGGCACGCCCAATAGCTGTCACTGCGGCTTCCTGCTGTAAATTCAGGCCGGGAGCCGGCTGGTCTGATTCCGGCTCCGCTTCTTTCCCATGGATCGCACCTTCTGCCGCTGCAGTGCGGACAGCAACGGCGGCGGAATCAGCGGCAACAGCAACGGCAGTGCAATCGGCAACAACCGCGGCAGCCGTCTCCATGTGCGACAGTTCCGCCATCTCGGCACCTGTAAAGAGACTGAGCTGTCCATCGATTTCCTCCCGCTCCATCTGGTCAAATAAACGGATGGTACCGTATTCTCCGTCGTATCCCGGGAGGCGCTCTACTTTTCCTTCACGCAGCCTGCGGATTCCTTCCGCCGTCAGACGGCCGGAAACTTTCCGGATATCTTCGATCGGAAGCTCCCTTAAGATCGCAAATTCGGAGCCCAGCGCGGAAAGCATGTCACGGTACTGGTTTTCCACCTTCCGGCTGGCCGCCGAATGTCCGGTGGAAGCAGCGATCACCTCCGGCAGCGGAACCAGACTTTCGAATGCCTTCGCTCCCGGCAGCACGAAACCTTCTTCCCGGTCAGCCAGCTGCTCCACGCGATGCGATACGCCTATCGTCAGCTTCCGACCACAGACAGGGCATTTCCCGGAGTATTTTTCTGCTTCCAGAGGGCTTAAGCAAAGATGGCATTTTCGATGGCCGTCATAATGATACTTCCCTTCTTCCGGGAAGAATTCGATGGTTCCTGCCAATCCCTCGCCTGTCTGTATCGCCTTCTGAAGTCCTTGATAGGACAGCTCCATATCGAGCAAATTAGCTTCCCTGCCCAGCTTTGCCGGAGAATGAGCGTCGGAATTCGATACCAGCTGATAGCTGTCCAGCGCGGAAAGGCGCCAGTTCATGGGCGGATCAGAGGAAAGCCCCGTTTCCATGGCATGAATATACGGTGTCAAGTCTTCATAGCATTCCTCTACCGTGTCAAACCCTGAAAATGCACCGAACAGGGAGAAATGCGGAGTCCAGATATGCGCCGGGATGTAGATGGATTCCGAGTTGAGTTCCAGCATGATTTCCAACAGATCATGGCAGTCCAGCCCCAGAATCGGGCGCCCATCGGAGTGAATATTGCCGATTGTCTCCAGCTTTCGTGACAGACACTCAGCCGCCTCCAGTCCTGGCAGAAGAATCACGCTGTGTACCTTTCTAACCCTGTCATGTTTCTTGTAGATCGAACTGATTTCTCCAGTAATCACAAAGCGCGGCGTAACCGAAGCCCCCACCGTCTCATCTTTAATCCGGTATTCCTCTTTCAGCACGTAAAGCCCATCCTCCGCCGGCTCCAGCTTCTCCTCCAGCTCCTTGCGCCAGGCCGGATGGGTAAAGTCTCCGGTGCCGACAATGGAAATCCCTTTTCTCCTGGCCCATAAATCCAGGTATTCCGGTGTGCAGTCCCTGCTCGTTGCTCTCGAATATCTGGAATGAATATGTAAATCCGCAATATACATCATTTTTCACCTGCTTCTTGTCAATATATGGTATATTATAGCCTTCTTTGGCGGACGGCGCAAGAAGGTTTCATGGTAGAAGTTCCCATGAAACAGAAGCGTGTAAAATAACACTGGCAAAACATGGCGATCTTTGATACAATAAAACTATTCTATGATAAAGGCGTGGATAATCGAATGAAAGCCTATATTCCTACATATTTAAAGAAACAAAATCGCACCACTGTGCTGGATCTTTTTTTAGAACATAAAGAGCTTACCCGTGCAGACGTTTCCAAATTGACCGGCATCAGTCTTCCTACTGTTTTAAAAATCGTGGATTTTTTACGTATGAAACAGATTCTTATTGATAAGCCGGATGCATTGACTCTTTCAGACAGTGGTCTGGTCAGAAAGAGTCAGCTGCTTCAGCTAAATGAAGATTCGTACAGTACCATTGGTATCTATTTTGAGGGAAACTATCTGCATGTTGGACTGATCAATTTGGCCTACTCAATTATTGACCAGAAAGCATTTCCCCTTAATTCCCTGAAAGTATCGGAAGACCATTTCTCGTCCCTTTCTTATATGCTTGTAGATACTGTTCGCTACTTATGTTCCCAGCATCCAACAACAGAAATTTTAGGGATTGGATTCGGTTTACCTGGAATAGTCGACTATCTGAATAAAAAGATTATGAAAAAGAATTACCAGTTCTTTATAGAATTTTATGATCTCTTTCCAGCTTTCAAGGAATTAAAAGAGTTCCCTCTGTTTATAGAAAATGATATTAACGCCGCATCACTTGGAGAAATTCTTCTTAGGAACCGATCCCACAATGGCAATCTTATCTATCTGTCTTTGGGAAGCGGCTTCGGAAGTGGCATTATTATTGACGGTGAAATCTGGCACGGGGCTAATAATTTTGCAGGTGATATCAGTAACTCCATTCTTGTCCTTCCGAAACCTTCATCTGCGGTATCTCCGGAAGACCTGCGGGTGGAAAAGAATGTATGTCTGGAAACACTGCAAAAACAATTTGATTTTGACATACGCTATAAAGAAACATGTGATGACCGGAAAAGGGAAAAGATCTGCCAGTACCTCAGCTATTATTTGATTCCGCTGGTAAATAATCTAAGCTATACTCTCGATATTTCAGATTTTGTGCTCGCAGGTCTTACCACGAATTTTTTAGGAAAGGAACTGTTTACTAAACTGGAAAAGGGTCTGGAAGCCCTCAGAACGCCTGCCATTCTGGGACCTGAAACACATATCATGCCGACCATCAGCGACAGCACTGGCATCGTCGGGGCCGCTGCAATCGCGTTTTCCAACTGTCTGCCAAAGCTGCTGGAAGAAAATGTATAATTCAATACATCTCCTGTCACAACAAAGCTGCAACACTTTATAAGTGCTGCAGCCTTGTTCTTGTCCCGCTCATACTGACCATATTCACAATTACTGTTTATCGTCCATAAACTTCTTTTATCTGTTCCAATTTTCCATCAGGAATCAATACTGCATAATAAGGCCGCCTCGCCTCCCTGATCTCTCCCTTTATTTCAATCTCCTCTCCCAAAATGATCTCCCGGTCAAAATCACAACAGGTAAGATTAATCATATTCAGTTTAATCCTTGCTCTTCCGCTGCCCTGTGTTCTGATCACAAGAGTTACTTCATTGCCTTCTTTCCTCGCCTTTATCTGATAATCATAAAACGGCGCATCCAGGCGATAGGAACGTGAAGCCAGCAAAGTCATATGTTTTATCTGACCACAGCAGCAAATCTCGTAATTCCCCGCCGGTAATTCTCCTTCATACCAGCCCGTTTCGGAATTGACAGACAGCTCATAGATACAGCCATAATCCATATTGGTAAAAAGTACTTTCCCATTTTTCTGCGGCATGATTCCGCTGATTTTTGCTCCTCCATGCAGATCGGATGCCAGCCAGATCCATTGAAGAACCGAACGAATCCATACCTCCTTATAAACGCAGGTATTGACCTGTGGCCAGAATGGAGAATCATGTTCATCCAGTGTTGCAAATCCAACTCCCAGTTCCCCAACCATTTCTCCCGGCAGTACTGCATATTCCTGACAATAATCATACCCTTCTCCAAACATCACGGATTCTGCAAACGGATTTTTTCCGGATATCCACTCAAACTGCCGTTGCGCCAGTTCAGCAAGTGCATAATCATTTTTTGCGGCTGCAGCGCAGGCCACACCTTTTCCTCCCGCCAGTGTCACATCGTGATTTCCTCTATGTTCAAATGCTACCGGTTCACGGCGCAGATAATACCCATTTCCCAGCGGTACTCCGTTTTGAACCTGAAGACGGTAATTCTCTCTGCGCTCGTCATCGGTTAAATACTTTTTAATCATGCCCATATCATATTCGTTATCGTGCATCGCCTCATCCTCGTGATAGATGGAAGCAGGCACTACATAGTATGGCGCTGTTGCTTCACTAGCATTCTGAATATAATCACTGTACAGGTTAACAGCATACATCCATTTTCCAAAGTTTTCATGATCCGGCATGCAGGCAGCCAGACGAGCCAGCGACTGTATTGGTTCATTATCATGGCTTCTATGACTGCAGTGAGCAATCAGCTTATGGCTTGCATCATCGTAGAAAAAGCCAACATACGGTGTATCCCAATCTGTTATCTCCTGCTGCTGACAGGCAATGATTTCATCTGCAAAGCAGATTGCCATATCCCGATAATAAACCTCCTCCGTAGCCTTATATAAATCTACAGCAGACCAGCAGGCAGCCGATGATTTCAGCAGAGGGGTGCAAATACGGTTGGGGTCATCAAATTTACAAAAGTCCGGCATCTCGCGATTTGTATATGCAAAATTCCAGTCCTCCTTTGCACATTTCAGGCTGTATGCAGCCAGCTCGGGCTCAATCTCTCTAAGTTCCATATAGGCAAGCGCCTCCGCTCCAGCACACATAAAGTTCTCTATAGGTTCCAATGCAGCTTCACGGAAAATATCATCATCATCTCCAATAATACCGTTCGTCCAACAGGATTTACTGGAAGATGGCACACGATATCCATCACCAAACCGTGTTTTAAGAAGCCACTCCAATCCCCACTTTGCTTCCTCCAATATTCGTTCAAATAAGGGTTCATTATCACGAACCTTATCCAGCAGCTCGAACAACGCGTATGTACACTCCGATGTATTCGTCGTCACCTGAGTCATGTCTCCGGCATCGTGCCAGCCTCCATTCGCAATGATTGATCGTTCTCCATGGCGAATGGTTACATCGTGATGACAGCTGTAATGTTTCCCCGGTACCTCACAGCCACAGCGCTCACAGAAAAGAAAATTAAGGGTTTTCCATATTGCATCTTCCCATATCCCGGTTCCTATGGGAAAGGAACGTGATACGACGCTTCCGCATACCAGCAGATATTCTCCTGGAGTCTGTATTTCTGAAAAATCAAGGACCTGGTGAACTCCATTGCTATCACACTGCACTTCAATTTCTTTTTCCAGCACTGTGCGCCCGCTGGCGGTTTCCACCAGTTTAAAACTTTTCGCTTCCGGTTCATTTACAACGGCAGTCTTCATACTGCCGGCCTGATAGCCTGATCCTGAAAATGCAATGCGGTGTTCTCCCGGCTGCCAGCCTTCATATACGTCCAAATCCTCTGGCGCAAGCGTTTCCAGCATGATATCCGTAATATACCAGCATGCTGTTTCTGTAGCACCTGGCTCTCCGCCCACCATATCGTACTCAAAACTCAATCCCAGAACATCGTCCCGGTGAACGTAGGGAATTTCGACAGAAACATACTGCCACTTTCCATTCGTCATGTTAACGTTATGATGCCCTTCCCTGTCGTAACGGTCTGGTACCGGATGATCTCCGCCATTGCGGAACTGCATCCGAAAGCTAATGGAGCGGAATCCTGGCATATCTGCATAAACCCAGAAAGAGATCCGGTTTATATGCTCCCAATTTTCATGATTTACTTTACGTATCACCTTTGGCACAGTATAAATCCGTCCAAAAGCATTGGGCCAATGATCCAGCTTTGTTACTGATGTAAATTTCAGTGAATTTACACACTGTCTTGTATGTTCTTTACTTAGTTCCATTCTTGCATAAGGACCTTCCGTCTCCCAATGGTCCAGGGAGGTCAGATCGTCAAGCAGTATACTTGAAACAACCCGTTTACGAAGACATCTGGTTTCCCGCATCTCTTCTTCATGAATGCGCAGTGGACGGTGAATATTCTTTGACTCTTTCAAATCCTGCTTAAACCACTCTCTCATTTATTTTCTCCATTCTCACTTCATTTTCAATCCTACAGCATATAAAAACCAGCTGGCATGCGGAAGCCACTGTTCTGCCCAGCGCCAGTTATCCTGAATCTCCGGATGTTCGTCCGGATTCATGACAAATTCAATTCCTTCTTCATCCTCAATGCCGCTCGTAATACCATTTACAATCCCGCCCGGAGCACCAATAAAATCATACTGATTCTGGAAATAATAATCGATATTGTGCCGTCCGGCCCCTTCCAGCATACATGTATCAAATGGATTCAGTCCCAACACCCAGGCGATCTGGTCATCCGCATAAATATTCAGCCTTTTTGCCAGGTCTAAATCCCTCGTCATAGACGCTGTATAGCGGGCTGCTGCAGACAGAGACAGAATACGGGCATTATCTCCCTGCCACCATGGAGCCATCTCTGTATTATGAGGGAAGAAAAACTGTTTTCCCCGATCACCGTTCTTATCCTGATAAAAAATCCGGGCATAACCAAAGGGATTCGACACTTCATTTGTTATATGAGCTGCAAAACGCATTGCACTCTCAGCAATATTTAAAGCTCTGTCAAGGCACTTTTTATTTTTCTCAATCTGATAATAATTCAGCAATGCCACCACCGGCGTACCCTCATCGGTTGCAGAAAAATACGGACGTCCTTTCCCATCCACACTGAAGTACCCCATTCCATCTTCTACCAAGACAAAATGTGACATAACCCGCTCCGCCAATTCCCTGGCCCGATTTAAAAATCCAACTTCCAGAGAAGCTTTATAGAGTTCAACTGTCGCCTCCAGTGCACAAAATTCATCCAATAGATTCCATGCCCCGTCATTCGTATAGTGCTCATTGTTCTTTTCCAGGTAAAAATAGGACTCTCTGGCAGCGTTTAGATATTCGATCCCTGTAAATTCACAGGACGGGTATGGATAACGAGAAGCCGCTGCAAGAGCTGCGATCGCATATCCTCCGCCGGACCGGAAAGAAGTCTCGTAATATTCATCTCCAACATTCTCCGTCTGTGCAGTCTCGGCAGTACCGAACTGAGGGCTGGAATGCTTGTATTCGAATCCGATCTCACGAGTGATATCTGTTGGATCATAAGCATAATTCCGGCATGGACCCACTTTAAAAAAGCTTCCTGAAGGTGCCCTCCGCCGCATCAGCCAATTTGCACCATAAGATGCCTCATCCAACAAACGACGGCAAAAAACAGAATAACATGGATTCTCATTTTTTTGCAGTAAATCTAATAACCGGTAGAATACTGCAGCTGAGAATGACGCCTGCTGAGGATTAAAATAAGTCGTATGTGACTGATGAGTCATATGTACACCTACATCACCGGTGGCATCAAACCAGCCACCATGAACATCAAATGTTCCCTCACGTGGTCCCTTAAACCCAATATTATGGTCCTTAACCTCCCACTCTCCCGTAGCACGCTGAGATTTGAAATAGTACACAATGCTAGATAGTGTGGAATACTCTACAACGGATCCATAAATCTCAAATGGGGATGAAACTACTTCTCCTGCACTGGTTTCCACATCCAGCAGATAAAAACTGCTGTAATTCTTATGAGCGTTTGGGGCAAACTCAGTAAAATCCATCACCCAGTAATCCCCCTTGTTCCAGCGGGCTACGGGACTGCTTTTTTCTGCTTCTCCACAGTAGACTTCTATCCCTGACTTTTCCTCGAGAATTTTAAATCCAAGTACCTGTATCTCTTCATCTGACTGAAAGACAGCTTTTTTACTAAAATCAGAATCATAGCCTATTTGATTCATTAAAATTCGTTTCACGAATAAATCTCCTTTCACTAATACAATAATTGTGAGATACTGTGTTAACCTTTGACAGAGCCAGCCGTCAGACCTTTGACTACCTGCTCCTGCAGCACAACGTATAATACCAGCAGCGGCAGCATTGTAAAGAAAATAGCGGCCATCATGGCACCGTAATCCGTACCGATCATACTGCTAACCATAGACAGTATTACGCTGACTGGCTGCATCTTCCGGTTCGACAAGTAGGTAAGGGAAGTAAGTAAATCATTGTATGACCAGATGAATACCATAGTTGCTATGGTTGAATACATCGGTACACTCAAGGGACATATAATTCTCCAGTAAATCTGCATGGGACCCGCGCCGTCAATAATTGCTGCTTCATCAAGTTCTTTGGGAACCGAATTCATATAGCCAGTCAGCAGCAACGTAGAAAAGCTCATATTACTGGCAATCAGAGGCAATATAACTGCCATATACGTTCCTCTGAACGGAGACGCACTGATTGTCACAAAATTTGGTATCAGAGTAGAAAACGATGGTACCAGCAAAACAGCATTAAATACAATGCTGATTACTGCGGTAAATCTATTAGCAAAACGTGTAATGCTATATGCTGCAAAACCTGCACAAAGCACTACTCCTATGACTACACCCCCCGAAATAATCACACTGTTTCGAAATGCACGCAGAAGATTCATATCGGGATAATTGGCCATTGTAATATAATTTTCCAGTGTCCAGTGAGACGGAAGCATAATGGAATTCTTTAAGATTTCGTTTGATTCCTTAAAGGAGTTGATAAATACCCAAACCATGGGAATAATTGCAGCGCACGCCCACATAATTAATATTCCATAAAGCAGAACGGCTCTGACCGCCGCCATAAAACGATCCTGCGGTGTTTCATAATGATATTTCATCCTCTCACCTCCTTAAGTATCGCCTTGAATCTTATTAGTAAAAACTTTTACAACACCTGTAATGCTTAAGCCAAGTACCATCATAATAATTGCAATTGCACTGGCATATCCGGTATTGTAGTCGGCAAATGCCTTATAATACATGTAGGAACTCAACAATTGGCTGCTGTTTAAAGGTCCCCCTCCAGTGATGATATAAACCATATCAAATACCCGGAAACATCCGGAGATCACAAGAACCACATTGGCAACCAGACTGCTTTTCAGCATGGGAACCGTAATATAGATTGCTTTCTGCCATGGCTTTACACCGTCTAACACCGCCGATTCATATATATCAATAGGGATATTGGCTATGGCTGTTAAATACACGACAAAATAGAATCCTACAAACTGCCAGCAGACCGGTATCAAAAGCATATAAATGGACCGCTCTTTCGTCAGCCATACCTGTGGTTCTCCTCCAAATGCCTGAATGATATAATTCAAAAGACCATAATCATATTTGTAAATCAAAGAAAACATCAGACCGATTGCTGTAGCCGAAATAACGATCGGGAAAAAAATACACCGTGCGGAAAAAACGAAATCCATGGTGAGCGGAATCCACACAGATAGCCAGAATCAAAGCCACTCCAACCTGGAAAATAAGTGCAAACACGATCAAAAGCATTGTATTACGCAAAGCAATTCCGACAACTGAATCAGTAAAGAACTGTTTATAGTTGGCCAATCCAATAAAAGTTTTCGTCTGTGAGAAATTAAACCAGGAAGTAAAGCTGTAATAAACAGTTTTAAACAATGGTATAATTAAAAATATCAAAACAAAAATCAATGCCGGCACAAGCAATAAAACAGAATACATCAAGTTTTTTTTGTCTCTTCGTGTCATAAGCCATCCCCCCGCCTGACGATCATTTAGTTCGCTTTAATATTACTCAATGCTGTCCGGCATTCTTCTAAAAGTTCGTCCGCAGTCATTTCACCTTCGCATACATAAATCAATTTTTTAGCAAGGTTGTTAAACACTTCCCTTGGTATCATGGTATCGATCGGCGGATTCATAGCAGTTGCATTTGCCGTCATCTCATTTGCACTGACTAAAAGAGCCTCCGCTTCTTCCGGCATCTCAATATTCATAGCTGGCGTACCGCCTACTTCAATAAAACGGGCAAGGATTTCCGGTGAACACATATATTTCACAAAATTCAACGCGGCATCACTGCGTTCAGCGGCGGCCTTGGACATATACCAACCGGAACCAAAGACTGAGATAATGGCTCCCTCCTGTCCCTGAGCCCCTTCCGGAACCGGAACAGCAATCATGCGCATATCCTGATTTTCTTTCAGCGTATTTAAAACCCAGGAGCCGGTAAATGTCATAGCCGCACGTCCGTCCTGGAAAATAATGCGGGAGTCTGCATCCGAAATAGTTGCCGCATCAGCTGGAAATGCGCCTAAATCATACAGCGTCTTAAACTGGTCAATCGCACCCGCCCAGGAAGCATCCAATGGTTTCTTTTGATTTTCCGGTCCTACCTGCGCCAATAACATGGTTTCCAGTTGACATGTCGGACTCAGTAAAGAATTACTGATGGGAATGATATCCGTGTCTGCCAGTACCTCACACGCCTTTATAATATTATCCCATGTGGTCGGATATTCCAGACCGTACTCATCAAATATCTTCTGGTTATAGCACAATCCCTCAAAGGATCCAATATATGGAATATTAAATTGTTCGTTATTAATCTGGCCGGAAGGCATTACGGTAGAACGGAAACTTGACGCCCATTCGGAATCCTCTTCCAGATATTGATCCCAACTCACGTACAGTCCGGACTCATAGAGCGGCTCTGCATCGGAACCATTAAAATATAATGCAACATCGACCGGAGTTCCGGCTGCAATATCGGCATTCATCTTTGGACGGAACATATCGTTATTACCAGCAGTAGGAACCGATTCATCCGAAATCGTAATGTTGGGATTTGCCTCCATATATTCCTTAATGACTTCCTGCCAAGTAGGGGCCCACTGATCCGAACCTGCAAAGAATGTGATTACACGCAGATTTTCTTTCTTTACACTTTTTTCCCCTGCTGCACCTGACTGGTTTTCCGAAGCCGGTGTTTCCGTTTTCGAAGAACAGCCACTTATGGATGCCGCCCCCAGCATAACTGCCATTGTTATCCATGCCATACATTTTTTCTTCATGATAAAAATCTCCCTTCTCCAAATCATATTTATAATAGGTACCCTTTCATCCATACTGGGATCCTGCAGTATGGTAAAATTTGAAATAGAAAACAATCTATCCTTCTTTCTTCTCTATCAGATGGTAACAGACTGAGAAAATACCCGCACCAATAAATGCCGCTGCTCCCGCAAGACGAAGCATGGTAGGCACTCCGAATATATCGCTTAGATATCCGATCAACACACCTCCGATCACCCGTGATAAAATCGTAGTTACCATATTATTCATGCTTTGCCCCGTCGCTCTCAAATCTCTAGGAACATGCACATTTATATAAGTGACTATGCAATAGTTTAATGTTACAAAACAAAAACCATGAGTTAAGTTAATGCATATGGCAGCAAGTGGATTCATAGCTATGCTGAGTGTCGTCCACCGCAATCCCGTTACTACAGCCGCAACCACCATCATTTTTTTATAGCCGAAGCGTTCTGTCAGTCTCCCGGCAATCAGCCAAAATGGAACTTCCGACACCGCGGTAACGAACATCAGGATTCCTACTTTTTGGCTATCCCCGCCGATTGTTGTAAAATAAAGCGGATAATAGGAATAATAAATCACTGTACCTAATGAAAAAATAAAGTTCATAAAAATAAAGCAAAAAATTTTTTTGTCACTCAGTAGTTCTTTAAATGATGATTTTTTTGCTTTCTGACGATATCCCATAACAGGTGGTACAAACTGAAGACAAATAAATGCACACAGAAGAAGAAGACTGATCATATAAAACATTCGTCGATATTGATTCTGCATTAGCTGCCCAGCTGTCAGTACACCGATCGCATAACCAACTGTTCCTCCCAACCGGATATGTCCGAAGTCAAATATACTTTTGCTGCTCTCCAGCGTCTCCAGAGAAAGATTATCGAGGAGAGGCGGCACCGGATTATAAAAAACACAGAACAGGCAATTGACCACCATAATCCACCAATAATTTATATTTAAATAAAAACCCAATATTGTAGTTGCCCCAGCAATCAACAGTAAATTTAAAATACGGTTTTTTGTTTTTGAGCGATCACTTACATATCCCCATAGCGGTTGCACAATTAAGACAAGCAGTGTTGACAATGAAGTAAACATACCCATCTGCGTTTTAGAAAATCCAACATCATTCAAATACAGATTGAGATAAGTTCCGAATATTGCCTGTGCCGAATAAAAACCCAAATAAGGTAAAAATAGATTAATTGGAAATTTTTGCTTTTTCATATGGCAGCACTGCCTCCGTTCTTACTATAGATGTAATTAATTAACTAAGTTTGTTATTTAATTATGATTATAGCCCGAGACAGTCATTTTGTCAACCTATTTTTATATTTTGCACTATTGCAACTAATAATTAGTGTTTTTATAGTGCAACTTGCACATATATTTTTTTTTGCTATTTCCCTTTTTCCATCA
>OGZI01002916.1_pt1 | contig 12880 bp, 10 predicted proteins | sample 1576711 | NCBI WGS metagenome assembly OGZI01 (sample SAMEA3541482, study PRJEB24748) | human gut metagenome | biome: human gut; feature: human-associated habitat; material: faeces | place: China | collected 2012
CGCAGCTGCCGGAGCGGTGCTTAAGCCGCAAGGCGGGAATTGTGCGGTGTTGCCTCAACATTGTGATTCCTTTTTGGCTGCTTAGCCCGCTTTTCATTTTCTCCAGATCATCACCCCCATCCAGAATAGGTTGGCGAAGATCCTGTCGGTGCCGGTGGCCACCATGGCCGGGAACAATGCCCAGGACAGCACCATCCGATGGCAATATGCCCCAGCATCTGCCGCGTTCCTGGAATACATTCGCTCTCGGCTGGGGGATGCTTTTTGCTGATTTCACCCATACCAACAACAAACACCGTGCCGCCATGCAGGGGGTTCTCCTGCTTGCGGCACGGTGCTTTGTTGTATCAGGCTATTGTCGGGTTATTGTTTCTTTTTGGCAAGCTGTCTGCCCACGGCCCACAGCCAATCCAATGCGGCGGCGGCAAGGGCGGGGTACACGATCAGGCCGAACAGCTGGTACCAGGTGGGGATAAAGTAATCTGCCCCGCCGGGCAGGGTGCTGGCGGCGTTCAGGGTAATGCTTTGCGGAGTAAAGGTCAGGCCCACGGTCTTGTTTTCATCGGGGCTGCAGGGATCCAGCCGCAGTGCCACGATCTGGGTGCGCGGCAGGGTGTACATATAGGTGCCGTCTGCCAGCACTTTGGGGAAGACGCGGCGGTCCTGGCTGTAGGGCTCCCCCGTTTTTGTGGTGTAATACAGGCACATTTCGCGGGAATCGCCGTCAAACTCCACGTTGTAGCTCACGGTACGCACCACGCGGCCGGATACATCCTCCAAAATCATCTGCGGGTCGCCGCCTGTGGTAATCAGCTGGCCATGGGGTGCGCTGTTCTCCCCCGGCTCCCCCCAGGTCAGCTCGGCCAGCTGCCAGCTTTCAATGGGGATCGAGGTTTCCGTCAGGGTGCCTTTTGCCTTGGCGGAGCTGTCCCCCGCAAAGGCCACCGCACCCTGCACCAGCCAGAACACCAGCGCCGCGCACCAGCACAGCACCGGCAAGGCAAAGCGATGGGCAAACAGTCGGTTCAGGCGGCTTTTCCATGTCATCTCTTTCATTGGGCCGCCTCCTTGCTCATCTGCATTGTGACCGGCTCATACCCGGCATCCGTTACGCGGTAGAGCAGGGTCTGCCCCGCCTGCGCAGCGGCCAGGTGGTCGCTAAACAGGTTCTGATAGCTCTGCACAAAGATATCGTCGATCTTTTGCAGGTAAAGCACCGTACAGCCGTTGGCACGCACGGTTTCATCCAGGCGTTCAGCGGTGTAGGGGTGGTAGTAGCGCTGCTTCACGCCCTCCTCCTGCGGTTCCAGCTCCGGCAGGCCGAAGGTTCCGCCGCCGCCCTCCTGCGTGGCCCCCACGCCGGAGTAATCCACCAGGACGGGGTAAAAATCAAACACGGCAGAGAACCAGTGTTCGCCGTTATCCCCCTGGCTGACAAAAAACACGCGGTCGTTTTCGTTCAGGTAATCGCTGCACAGCCAGTCAGCTTCGGCGCGGGCGGTCTTGCGGTCGGCGAATTCGCCATCCGAGAAGCCCAGCACCGAAAGCTGCGGCAGGATCATGCCGTTCACCCGCACCAGCATGGCGGCGGCCATCAGCAGAACACCGGCCTGGCCCGCCAGGGCAATCCAGCGGCGGGCCGGGGCTTTCTGTTCGCCATCCGCGGTTTGCAGGGCGGTGCTCCAGCAGGCCAGCGCCATAAAGAACCAGCCGATATAGTAAGTATAGATATAGCGGTTATAATCCACCAGCCCCACGGCCTGATCCGGCTTGAAAATAAAACCATAGCTGAGCGCCAGCATGAGGTTATACCCCACAAAGCATGCAAGGGACAGCACCCCGATGCAGCCAATGCGCAGCTTGAGCTGACGGCCTCTGGCGCAGATGGCCGCCACCAAGAACACCAGCAGAATCAGCACCACAACATTGCAGCCCTGGCCGATCATACTCAGCCGACCATCCGAAGTCCAGAACTGGTGGCCCATATCGGCCATGGCTTGGGTAAACTGGCTCTGGCGCTCGGCGTAAAAGCCCTCCACCGACTGGCCCAGCAAAATCTTGATGCCGTTGATGACCACAGCGGACAAGGGGGCGCTGGTTTCGCCGGTGCCGCCCTCGCTGGCACTTTTGGCAACCAGAATGCCCACATAGCGGATGTTCCAGAAATAATAGATCAGCATGGGCGCGGCAAAGCAGGCAATGGCAAAGCCGGTGCGGCGGGCAAGGCCCTTTTTGAAGGGGTGCTCCGCAAACAGCCAGGCATCCACAGCCATCAGCCCCGCCGCCACCAGGGACAGCACAAAGGTGTTGGCCTTGATGTTGGCCGCCAGCGCCAGTACCGGCAGTACGGCCCACTTGGGGCCGCCGGTTTTGCGCAGCGCCAGCCACAGCGCCACAGCGCCGCCCAGTGCAAGGCCCGCGGGCACATCGCCATAGGCGGTCATATAAGTGGTATCCAGATAGATCGTATGGTTATACACCGTCAAAAACCAGGGGGCAAACCAGCAGATTGCTGCCAGCGGCACCGCAATGCGGTACTGGCGGAAGTTCAGCCCGCCCAGCACCGCGGCAAACACGGCGGCGGCCAGCACATCATACGCCACATAGATCTTCCAGTCTGCATAATGGCCCAAAAACTGGAAGAAGTAGGAGAGCAGCGGCAGGCCGGGGTTCTGGGTCTGGGGCCAGGGGGTTCCAAGGGTAGCCAGGGCATACAGGCGGTTATCCGCCTTGGTCACCTTTACGGCGGTAGCCCACAGGCTGAGTTCATCATACTTGGTTGCCAGCGGCTGGCGGATGAAAAAGTACACCGCAAATGCCAGCGCCATGCCCCAGAACAGCACCGCCCCCGGTGTAACCAGGCGGCGGTAGGCCGGACGCTGGCCTTTGTGGGGCACCAGCGCCCACACGCCGCTGCCCGCAAACACCGCCCACAGCAGCACAGTGCCGGGCAGCAGCAGGTTTGCCATGCCTGCAGCCGTCAGCCAGGCAACGGCAATGCCCAGCGCGGTCAGCGGGGCCAGCGCAGCATGCAGGTTACATTTGAGCGTTAGGAACGCGCAGAACAAAAACAGCACCGCCAGCGCGGCAAAGATGCAAAGCAGCTCCATAGAATCACCATTTTATACAACATAAAAGCCCTGCGGGTGTGCCCCCAAGCCATGGGCGCACCGCCCCACAGGGCTCTTTTTTACTTTTTGCGGAAAACATCAACGGCAAGGCAGGCAAACGCAGCCCCCACAGCCGGGGCAAACAACAGCAGCAGCCATTGGCCGCCGTTTGGCACAAAGCGCAGGTACCACGGCTGCACCGGGTTGAGCACCACGCCGTCCAGCCGGGTAGGCACGCCGCCCACACTGTCCGGGTCAATGCGCAGCCCGGTCACGGTAAGGCCGCCCAGGTCAAAGGTATACTGGTTTTCGCCGCTCACGCGGGCAAAAACTTTCTGGGTCTCGCTGTACTCGGTCTGGCCGGGGCTCAGGTAATACAATGCCACGCTGCCGGGCGGCAGATAGTGCACGGCGTCCAGCTCCACCGTTTCCAGCCAGGCTTCGCCCCGCCAGATGATGTGCGGGTCGTTGTCGGTGGAAAGATACCAGCCGGGTTCATCCACCGGCGCGGTATGCCATTCATCGTCATCATAATTGACAAAGCTTTCAAATTCCAGGTCATCCGCCGTCAGGGTGCGGGTCACCATAGTGCCGTCTGCTTTATGGTTCAGCATCACAGCGCTGCCCACCAGCACGTACACCAGCCACACAATAACAGCGGCGGCATATGCCAATATCAGCAGCTGCTGGGGGCGCAGCGGGCGGCCCGCACGGGCGGGGGCGGCGAAACGCTTGGTTGGGCGTTTATCTTTCATTGTACCACCCCGCTTTCTGCCACAGCCACCGGGGTAAAGGCGATAGGCTTGCTGCGGCCTTCAAACCGGTAGAGGGTTGCGGGCATATTAGCTTTCAGCCCGCCTTCGAACCGGCTGCTGAACTCCCGCTCCAGATAGTCGTCCGCGCGGTCGATCAGCAGGTAGTCGATCTGCTTTTCTTCCATATAGGCGGTCAGAGAGTCTGCGGTGCAGACCGCCTCAAAGTCATACAAGGTCCAGTTCAGGCTTTCCACCAGGTTCATAAAGTCGGAGTCCCACCGGCTGGAATAATCATCGTTGCCCCACCAGGTACCGCCATAGCCGTTGACCACCTTGGCGGTCAGCTCATACTTGTAGTAGTACCAGCGGGTGGCATCGTCGCCCTGACTGATGACCAGCACGCGGTCCGGCCAGTCCAGCACGGTGTTCATTGCTTCAGCGCGGTTCTTTACATCGCGGCGCAGGGTGTACAGGCTGTCGGCGTTGGTCCAGAACCCGGCTGCGGGCACACCGCGCCAGGCAAAAATACCCAACACTGCCGCAGCGGCCAGCCCCAGCGCCGCACGGCCCAGCCGCTGCGCCGCGCCGCTGCCCTGCCCCACCGCAAAGCCCAGCACACAGAAGCCGTACAGCATCCACCCCTGCAGGTAGGGCGCGATATAACGCTCATAGTCCTTCAAGGCGGAGCCTTCGGCCTCGGAGAAATTGTAGAAGTACAAAATCAGGTGGAAGAGATACAGCGCGGCAAAGCAGAACGCCCCGCCCACAAAGCCAACCACGGTGCGGCGGCGTGCGGCACCGGCAGGCGCTGCCACAAAGGCCGCCGTGAACAGCAGCAGAATGCAGCTGACGGCCATGATAGGCGCGCCCAGCAAACAGACGCGGCGGTACAAAAATGCCTGGCCCATGCTCTGCATGATCTGGGCAAAGCGTTCTTCGCGCCCAATGCCCAGCAGCTGCTTGATGCCGCCGGTCAGCACAGCACCATAGCTCAGGCCCGCGCTGCCCACGCTGGCCCCAGTGGTTTCGGTTGGGGTCACGGCGGCGGTATAGCGGTTCCAGCTGATAAACACCGCCAGCACCACCGCCGCCAGAATACTGCATTTTGCCAGCGATACGCCGAAAATACGGGCAGGCTTTGTATCCGGGTGCGGCGTACCGAACAGCTGATCCAGCCCGATCAGGAACGTAACGATCAAGGCATAGGCAAAACCGATATCTTTGGTCATGGTCAGCACGGCAAGTGGCATGGCACAGGCAAAAAAGCCGGTTTTGCGCCCGCCCGCCGCGGCATACAGGCACAGGGTTCCGCCAAACAGCAGCGCCAGGGGGGTATCCGCCATGGCGTTGGCGTAAATGGTGGATGGGGTGCCCGCCGGAACCACGCTGAAAAAGAACGGCAGAAGAAAGCCCGCAGCAAATACCAACACAGCACCCGCCCAGTTTTTGCGCGGCATGGCTGCCGCCGGGGCAATGCAGGCCAGGAACAAAATATCCAGCCCGGCCAGGCACTGCCATTCATAAAACTGGCCCGGTACGCGCTGGAAGAGATAGGAAACCAGGCTGGTTGCCGGGTAGGTAAAGCTCGCCGTCAGGTTGATGGGATCCGCCACATACAGCGCAGCGCGCTCCGCCACCATCTTGGGGGCCAGGCCCCAGGCGGTAAATTCATCCCACTGGGTAAACATGGGCTGCTGCAAAGCAAACAGCACCCACAAAAAGCAGCTGCCGCCCACAAAAAGCAAAAAGCCGGGGCTGAACAGCGCCCGCCGGATAGCCCGCCACCCGGCACGCACCCCAAAGTAGACCCCGCCGGCCAGCCAGACCGCCATGATGATAAAATGGCCGAACTGCAAAAGCCCCAGCAGGGAAAGCAGATACAGCACCACGACCGACCCGCACAAGGCGGGCAGCGGCAGCAGGGCGGCATCGAACCGGGTACATGCCGCCACGCACAGACAGCATGCGGAGAAGAACAGCAAAAACAGCAGGCCGAATACAATCTGCACGGTACAGCACCTCCCGGATTGAAATTAAAAAATAATAGAGAATCATGTTGGTGGACCGCCGCCCGGTGGGCGGCTTAGAAAATTGGGGCAAGGTAGCATATAAAGGCTGATTCCATATTCGCAGACTATCACGCAAAAGCCGCGAAAAACCGCAGATTTGATCGTGCCGCAGGCACACCGCCATTATTCTTTATTCTTTTAACTATTCTCTCATATACGCGTAAGCCAGCTCACGCGTATACGACGTACACCGGCCCCACAAAGTAGTGCTGGAAGAGCAGCACAGCGCCAAAAACGGCATAGCAGGCGCACAGCGGGGTGATGGCCGCTTCGGCCTTTTCTTCCGTGATGGCGGGGCGGATGGTTTTGCGCAGCAGCACGGCCAGGGCGGGCAGCAATGCCAGCCAGACGCAGAGGAAATACCGCGCCTGCAGCCCCACAATGCGCACCATGCCCACCGGGGTATAGGTGATATACATGGCTGCCATGGCACCGGCGGCGTACACCAGCGCCAGCAGCGCCGCCCCACCCACGCGGCGGCGGGTGGGGAACGCATCGGCGCGTTTTGGCTGCGCAGCAGCCAGCAGGGCGGCCAACAGCAGCACCAGCGGGCCGGTCAGGTTCAAAAAGCTGATGGGCAGGTCCTTCCAGCCGAACAGGCCGAGCTGCCCAATAAAGAAATCATTCTCTCCCAGGGTCCCCCAGAACGCAGCAATGGTCCGCAGAGGGTTGCGCAGCACAAAGGCCAGCTGTTCACCGCCGTTTACCGTGCTGCCGCCCTGGCGCTCAATGATGGGATAGTTATAGCGGAACGCCGTTCCGTACCATTCCGTCAGCAGGGTAACGGCCATAGCACCGCCAAAGCTGCCCAGCGCCCACAGCGGGCGGCGTCCCTTGGCGTGCCATTCCCGCTTTGCTACCAAAAAGATAGGCAGCACCCACAAAAGGTTCAGGTACGGTTTAGCGATATTGACAAAGATGCAGGCGGCGGTGTAAATGCCCGCCGTTTGGGTGTTCCACTCCTTGCGGGTCAGTAGGGCAAGCATCAGGTAATAGCAGCCCAGCAGGGTTGCATCATAGCTCAGTGATGCCCCCATAAAAAGCGACATCGGCAGCAGCATAATGGCCGCAAAGGCCGGGCGGTAACGCTCCGCTTTGGCCAGCGCCAACGCGCACAACAGCGTGTAGGCCAGCAGGTTGACGATGCGCCCGCCATACAGGCAGCCCAACGCGCCAAAGCCCAGCAGGCGTGCCAACGTCATACCAACCGCACCCGGCAGGAATGGAATGACCAGAAAGCTGACCGGCTCGCTGACCGAGTCCGGCACAGAATCCCGCGCATCGTGCGCCAGGTACAGGGCAAAGCTGTCCGCCATGCTCTGCACTGCGCCTTCCTTGCCGTATTGCTTCAGGGCATAGCCCGCGGTGTTATAGGCTTTTTCCGCCCCGGTATCGGGGTCAGTGCCCACACCGGCAGAGGTATGCGCATTCACCCATGCACCGGGGAACGCTTCCAGCAGGTAGGCCACATCGTCCGGGTAGGTGCGGGAAGCATCAAAATCAAAGTGCCCGGTGGAGATGGCATAGGTGCGCAGGTAATGGTCGGCTTCGTCCGGCGTTTGCAGCGGCGGGTTGGCAAATGCAAACAGCAGCCCGCACAAAAAGATGCACACGGCCCCTTTTGCCGCAAATCCTTTTGCAAACCGCTGCACACAATACCCGGCCAGCAGACATACTTCCAGAAAGGCCGCACACCCCAGTGTAACCACCAGGGGGGACACACGGTTATCCAGCCCAAAGAACACCCGCCAGTAATAGGCCCACAGCACGCCGCACACGGCGGCGCACAGCGCAGCCAGCCCCCACCGCAGGGCGGCGGGCAGCTTTTGTAATTTTATTGGCATAAAACTTCCTTACAACCGCCCTTACAGAATGTACTGGCCGACCTTGTACTGGTCCAGGTTGCCGCGCAGGAACTCAATGGTTTCGGCAAGGCCCTGTTCAAAGGTATACTGCGGTTTCCAATCGGTCAGGGTGCGCAGCTTGGTGGCATCGCCCAGCAGGCGGTTGACCTCGCTCTTTTCGGGGCGCAGGCGCTCGGCTTCGCAGACGATCCTGGCGCTGGGGTTGATCTGGGCAATCAGCTCATTGGCCAAATCGCCGATGGAATGTTCCACGCCGGTGGCAATGTTGATTTCCTGGCCAATGGCGGCATCGCAGTCCGCAATGGCCATAAAGCCGTGGGCGGTATCCTTGACATAGTTAAAGTCGCGGGTGGGGGTCAGGCTGCCCAGCTTGATTTCCTGCTGGCCGGCCAGCAGCTGGGTGATGATGGTGGGGATGATGGCGCGGCCGCTCTGGCGCGGGCCATAGGTGTTGAAGGGGCGCACAATGGAAACCGGCAGGTCAAAGCTGCGGTAAAAGCTTTCGGCCAGGCGGTCCGCGCCGATCTTGGTGGCAGAGTAGGGGCTCTGGCCCTGGAACGGGTGGTGCTCGTCAATGGGCACATACTGGGCGGTGCCGTATACTTCGCTGGTGGAAGTAACCATCACGCGCTGGGTGCCCAGCTCGCGGGCGGCGTTCAGCACGTTCAGGGTGCCCTTGATGTTGGTATCCACATAGCTGTCCGGGCTGTGGTAGCTGAACGGAATGGCAATCAGGGCAGCCAGATGGAACACGCGCTCCTGCCCGCGCATGGCAGTACGCACGCCGTTGGGGTCACGCACATCGCCCATAAAGATATCCATTTCATTGCGGATCTCCGGGGGCAGGGTATCGATCCAGCCCAGGGAACCAAACGAGTTATACAGGCAGAAAGCACGCACTTTCTCGCCGCTTTTTACCAGCTCTTCGGCCAGATGGCTGCCGATAAAGCCATCGGCACCGGTCACCATAACGGTATGGGACATTGTAAAAACACTCCTTTTTATATGGCAATACCGCCCGCAGGGCAGAACAATCCAATTATTACAAAATAGTATAACCGATTTGCGGCCTGATTTCAACCAATGCCCCGCCCAGCGTGCAAAAAAGTGCCGGGGCTGCCGCGGATCGGGTAGGCCTACATTAAATTTATATAAAGATCATTCCGTTTGTATCAAAGAGTTCGGCAATATGTTATAATTAGGATAAATACAGTGCTGGGCCGCCTTGCCGCATTCCCTGCCCTGTAGTGGAAAGGAGCCTGTACCCATGCCGCAACGCGAACCTGCCCTGCTTTGGCTGCGGGACTGCGCCCTGACCGCATTGGTCCTTGCGCTGTGTACGCTGACAAGCTGGGTATTTTTCCGGCTGGATTTTGTTTCTTCCAACTATATCCTGACCTATATCCTGGGCGTCATGTATATCAACGTCTTTACATCGGGGTTGGTGTACGGCGTTGTGGCTTCGCTGTTCTCGGTGATGCTGGTCAACTATATGTTCATTGACCCCTTTATGCAGTTCCGCATCCGGTCAGACGACATGGTAACGGCGCTGGTCATGCTCTGCGTTTCGCTGCTCTGCTCCTCGCTGACGGGGCGTATCAAGGTACAGGCCGCCCAAAGCGAGCGCAAAGCCTATGCTTCGCAGGTGCTGCTGGAAGCCAGCCGCAGCCTGTTGGGGGCCGAGGACCCTGACACCATTCTGCGGATAACGGCCACCCAGCTGGGCAAGCTGTTGGAGCGCCCGGTCTGCTTTGCCCCCGCACCGGAGCACATTGCACCGGGAACCCTGATTCTGCCCCCTCCCGGCCAGACGGATTACCGCAGTTGCCCGGCGCTGCATGAGTTCAGCACCTATGAGCACAATCTGGCATTATCCATCCTGGATGTGTGTTCCCTGGCGCTGGAAAAAGAAGCCTCCAACCGCGCCCGGCGCGAAATTGAGGAAGCCGCCCGCCAGGAACAGCTGCGCGCCAACCTGCTGCGCAGCATCAGCCATGACCTGCGCACCCCGCTGACAAGCATTTCCGGCAACGCACTGATTTTGACCGAGAAAAATCCCCTGCTGACCGAGGAAAAGCGCCGGGAGCTTTCTGCCGCAATTTATGAGGACGCCAACTGGCTGAACCATCTGGTGGAAAATCTGCTTTCCATCACCCGGATGGAAAACGGCCAGGTAAACCTGCGCATTCAGCCGGAGCTGATTCAAGACATTTTTGACGATGTATTGATTCATCTGGATCACGACGCCGCCCGCCACACCATTGTGACCAACGTGGCGGATGACCTGCTGATGGCCGATATGGACGCCCAGCTGATCGAGCAGGTGCTGGTGAACCTCATCAACAACGCCATCAAATATACCCCTGAACATTCCCGCATCGAGCTTTCCGCCGCGCCGGAGGGCAAATTTGTCCGCATCTGCGTAACGGATGACGGCCCCGGCATCCCGGAAGAGAGCCGGGATAAGCTGTTTGATATGTTTTATACCCTTGGCAAAACCCGCAGCGATGGCCGCCGCGGGCTGGGTCTTGGGCTGGCCTTGTGCCGTTCCATTGTTGCCGCCCATGGCGGTGTGATCGATGTACAGAACGCTGCGCCGCACGGTGCCTGCTTCCGTTTTACACTCCCGCGAACTGAGGTGACCCTGTATGAATAAACCGCTGATCCTTGTGGTGGAGGATGACCCGGCTGTTGCACGGCTGATCTCCACCACACTGGAAACCCGCAATTATCAGTACCACCGTGTACAGAACGGAGCCGGTGCCCTGTTGGAAGCTGCTTCGGCACGGCCGGATGTAATTTTGCTGGATCTTGGCCTGCCGGATATGGACGGTATTGATGTGATCCGCAAGATTCGCGGGTGGAGCAACGTGCCCATTCTGGTGGTTTCGGCCCGCAGTGATGATACCGACAAAGTATCCGCCCTGGATGCCGGTGCAGATGATTACCTGACCAAGCCGTTCAGCGTAGAGGAGCTTTTGGCCCGGCTGCGCGTGGCGCTGCGCCGTGTGCGGTATGATACTTCCCGCGCAGGTGACCAGGCCAGCATATACGAGAACGGAGAACTGCGCATTGACTATGCCGCAGGCTGTGTGTACCGCGGCGGAACGGAGATTCACCTGACCCCCATTGAGTACAAGCTGATCTGCGTGCTGGCCAAGAACACCGGCAAAGTGCTGACCCACAACTATCTGCTGAACGAAGTCTGGGGCAGCCCGGCCGCATCGGATACGCCGTCCCTGCGCGTATTTATGGCAACGCTGCGCAAAAAAATCGAGGAAGACCCCAGCCACCCCCGCTATATCCAGACCCACATCGGCGTTGGCTACCGCATGATCCGCCAGTAAAGTTTGGGGCAACACCGCACAATTCCCGCCTTGCGGCTTAAGCACCGCTCCGGCAGCTGCGGCACTTAGAATTATGCGGTATTGTCCTGGCTTTCAAAATGTAACCGCAACAGCCCGTCCATCCGTTTGTTGCCGGATGAGCGGGCTGTTTCAATTTTATTTATTCGGTTTTCTCTGCTTTACTTGGCTGCGCGGCGTCCGCCTTTGCCGCCGGTCTTTTTGGCGCGGCCGGTGCCGGTCTGGGTCCGGGTGGACTTGGGGGCCGTTTTCTTGGGTTCCGGCTTTGGCATATCCTTTTGCAGCAGCTTATCCGGCACGGGCTGGATGCTCCACAGCTGGTTTTCGCCAAACACATCCTGCCAGATCTGGGCCTGGGTACCGTTATCGACCCGCATGCCCACCAGGTCAATGACCTTATCAGCCAGCACATTGCGGATCTTGGCCTTGCCGCCATCGGCGGGAACAATCTCCCACCGCTGGCCCTTGCCGGTGGTTTTCTCCCACTGGTGCACCCAGGTTCCGTTCACAACACCACTCATGGCCAGGTCCATCACCTTGCCGGTAAAGCGGTTTTTGATGCGGTACTGGCCTTCGGCGGCTTCCTCAAAAACCCATTGCTGCCAGGGCTGACCCTCATAGCTCCACAGGCGGATGGATGCACCGTTCTCGGTGTTGAAATCGGCAACTTCCAGCACGCGGCCATTGGCGGCAGCGATAGTATAGCAGGCGCCTTCCCGAATGACGGTCTGTGCGGATTTTTTCATAGCGTTTTTCCTCCTTTGCCTGTGCGGCGCTTTTGGTGCCTTACAGGTTATGTATTTATTGTACATATTATAGCACATTCGCACAAAGCGGTTTTGCCAAAATCGTGTAAAGTTTTTTGGTAACACTGCACGCTTTTTCGGGGTTAGCGGGCGGTTTAACCAAAGGTGGCTTGCATTTTTCAGCAATCTATTCTATGATATTATATAAAATAACTGTAATTATAGGAGGCACCCACCTTGAGGATCGCATTGATTGCCCATGATTCCCGCAAAGAGCTTTTGGCCCAGTTCTGCACAGCCTATGTGCGTATTCTGTCTCAGAACGAACTGGTTGCCACCGGCGTGACGGGCAAAGTGGTACACGATACCTGTGGGCTGCCGGTTCGCTGCCTGTACCCCGGTGCACGCGGCGGTGCCGAGCAGATTTCCTCCATGATTGCCTGCGGCGAAATTGATATGCTGCTGTTTTTCCGCGACCCCGTCAACGCCCGGCCCAATGAGCCGAACGCCGTTACCCTGCTGCGCCTGTGCGATACCCGCGCCATCCCCGTTGCCACCAACATTGCCACTGCCGAGGTTTTGATCCACGGCCTGGAGCGCGGAGACTTGGCCTGGATCGAATTGCAGCGCGGGAGAAAATAACGAATATCCACGAAACCCCAGCAAGCATTTGTAGGGTTTCTTCCAACTCTGCCTTATTGCGCATTGCAAAATTGTGATGGCCCTGGCCAAAATTTGTAGGGGACGATGCTTGCATCGTCCCACGCATCGGGCCTTGCCTCATCAGCCACATGTTCGTGTGTACCCCTACGTTTCTCTACATAATACAGACATATTTAGATATAACACGATTCCACAAATACAAAAAGCATGTGCTTTTTCCACCTTTGTCGGGCGGGAAATCACATGCTTTATTTTATTCTATTGCTTCCGTTATCTTTCAGGTAATTTTCAGCGCGCGCTGAACGCG
>OGZI01002943.1_pt1 | contig 12763 bp, 16 predicted proteins | sample 1576711 | NCBI WGS metagenome assembly OGZI01 (sample SAMEA3541482, study PRJEB24748) | human gut metagenome | biome: human gut; feature: human-associated habitat; material: faeces | place: China | collected 2012
AGCGCCACCTTGCCAAGGTGGAGGTAGCGAGTTCGAGCCTCGTCATCCGCTCCATAGAAAAGACACGGTCAGATGACCGTGTCTTTTTTGTTTTCTCCCGTGTTTTTGTCCCAGGCCCTGGGCGTGTGCGGCAGCATCGCTTGGGAGCTCAGGCTTTGGGTAGTGAATTGACTTTTCAGATGGAGTGTGGCATACTTATGCCATAACAAAACCAAGAAACCACACCTTTTTACAATGAAAGGAGAACACGAACTATGGGAATTTTGTCTCGCTTTACCGACATCATTTCGGCCAATATCAACGCCCTTCTGGACAAGGCGGAAAACCCGGAGAAGATGATCGACGAATATCTGCGCCGGGCCATGGAAGACCTGGCCGAAGTGAAGCAGGAAACCGCCGCCGTCATGGCGGAGGAAAACCGTTGCCAGCGTCTGTGGGAAGAGAACCGGAAGGATGCGGAGAAATACACCGATCTGGCCAAAAAAGCCCTTTTGGCGGGAAATGAAGGGGATGCCCGCGTCTTCCTGCAGAAGAAGCAGGAGCTGGAGCAGGCGGGAGTTTCTTTGGAAAAGACCTACCAGGCGGCCCGGCAGAATGCAGAAAAGATGCGTCAGATGCACGATAAGCTCACCGAGGACATCAATACCCTGAAAGCCCGCCGGCAGAATGTGAAGGCCACCATGGCAGTGGCCCGCACCCAGGAGAAGGTCAACCGGGCCCAGGAGGCTTTTGACGGCGCAGGCGGCGCCATCCAGGGCTTTGCCCGCATGGAGGAAAAGGCCCAGGCCATGCTGGATCAGGCCAACGCCATGGCTGAGCTGAACCAGCGTCCCGCCGATCCGGCAGCGGCTTTGGAGGAGAAGTATTCTTCCGGCGGCAGTGCTGCCGTGGAAGACGAACTGGCCAAACTCAAGGCCGAGATGGGGCTGTAAGATGGGTCGCGGCGGAAGAGGGGGCGGAGGTGGCCGCTCCAGCGGCGGCGGAGGCGGCCGCTCCTCCGGCGGACGGATGGGAGGCGGTTCCTCCTTCGGCGGCCGTGGTGGCCGATCCGGCGGTTCATTTGGAGGCGGGGTTTCCCGCGGCCCTTCCCGGCCGTCTACGGGCGGTTGGCGCCCCACTTATCGGAGCAGTTGGGGCCCGCGCCGTCCTGCACCCGGTCCCGGGCCTTCTCCCGGCGGCTGCGGCTGTCTGTGGAGTACATTCCTGCTGCCCGTCCTGTTGGTGCTGGGGCTTTTCGTCCTTTTCTCCGGTGTGGGGAATGTGCTTCACGGCGGTTCTTTCCTCTCTTCAGGAAGCGGGGAAATCACCCGCTCCACTATCAAGCGGGAGCCGTTGGACAAGGCCTATGTGAATGAAACCGGTTATTATACCGATGAGCTGGGATGGGTTCGCAGCAGCAGTACCCTGGAAAAGGGCATGAAGGCGTTTTACCAGGAAACCGGCGTGCAGCCCTATCTGTACCTCACCGACACCGTCAATGGCACCACTTCTCCCACTTCGTCGGATATGGAAGCGGCCTGCCAGGCGCTGTATGATGAGCTGTTCACCGATGAGGGACATATGCTGCTGTTGTTCCAGGAGTACAATTCCTCTGGGAATTACAATATGTGGTATGTGTGCGGCAAGCAGGCCAAAACCGTGCTGGACGATGAGGCCATGGACATCCTGATGGATTATGTGGATTATTACTACTATTCCGATCTGGATGAGGACGAGATGTTTGCCCAGGCTTTCCAAAAGGCGGGAGACCGGATCATGTCGGTGACCCGTCCGGCCTGGATGATGCCGGCCATCATTCTGGGCGTGGTGCTGCTGGTGGCGCTGCTGTACAGTTGGTGGAAGAAGGCCAAGCAGCAGAAGAACCTGGAGGCCGAACAGACCAAAAAGATTCTGGAGACCGATCTCAACACCTTTGAGGACAACGAGCTGAAAGATCTAGAAAACAAATACAAATAAGAAAGCATAAGGCCTGGCGTCTGCCGGGCCTTGTGCTTTATGGGAGGGAAGAACATGGATATTCGATTGGCACCGTGGAGCATGGAGGATGCAGAAGCACTGGCCTTTCTGATGGAGCGGGCCGACCGGCGGTATCTCAGCGACCGGCTGCCCAAGCCCTATACTTTGGAAAACGCCCGGTGGTGGCTGGAAATGGTGGCCCAGCAGGAAGGGAAGACCGGTTTGTTCCGCAAGATCCTGGTGGATGGGCACATGGTGGGGAATATTTCCGCCGAGAGCCAGGAGGATATCTACCGGAAAGACGCGGTGCTGGGCTATGTGCTGGACAAAGAGCAGTGGGGCCGGGGGATCATGAGCCGGGCCGTAGAGCTTTTCTGTCCGCTGGTCTTTGACAGGCTGGATGTGCTGCGGCTCAGCGCCCGGGTGCTGAAGGAGAACATCCCCTCCCGCCGGGTGCTGGAAAAGAACGGTTTTCAGCTGGAAGGCGTGGTGAAACTGGGAGCCTGGAAAGAGGAAAGAGCCCACGACCTTTGGCTCTATGGCAAGCTGAAAAATCAGAACGGACTTTAGTCTTTTCCGCCATCGGCTCCCGGCAGAGTGAAGTAGGCCAGCTGTGATACCGCCTGGGGGGTGCACAGGCACAGGCCGTGGCCCAATGGGGCCGGGAGAAGGGAAAGGTGCAGGCCGGGAAAGCAGGGGAAGGCACCCTTTTCATCCACCAGAGAGAAGGTGGGCAGGCCCTGGGACAATCCCCGGCCAGTGTATTTGATATAGCTCTCTTTGGCGCTCCACAGGGGGAAGAAAGCATCAGGATGGGTCTTCAGGTATTCCTGCTCCAAGGGGTGAAAAAAACGCCGGGAGAGGGCTTCTTTGCGGCAGGAACGGGAAACCTGGTAATCCAGTCCCAGAGGCGCGCCTCCAAAGGCGCACATCCAGGTGTCACCGCTGTGGGTGATGGAGAAGTGGAGCTGAGGAAAAGCAGGGAAATAGGGCTTTCCCCATTGGCCAAAGGCCAGCGGCTCTGTGACCGGCTCTCTATTGAGATAGACACCGGCCCCCTGGCGGAGCAGAGTATGGGAAGAGCGATTGGAAAGAGAAGAAGTGACCAAAAGCACTTTCATTGTATATCACCTTTCAAAACAGCCCCCAAGGCAATGCCTTGGGGGCTGTTGTTTTTGGAAAATTCCCCGCTATCCCAGATAGCAGGAGCGGCCCTGGGGAAGAGCGCTGCCTTCCGGCAAAGCCAAAGCGATGCGGCAGGAGGAGCCATCCTCCACCTGCGTGATCAGGTTTTGCACAAAAGCATCGGTTTCGCTCTGGGCATTGACCAGCAGGGCGTCGCAGTATTCCCGCAGCTGCATGGGATTTTGGCCGGTCATGGCGTCGGTAAGGCTCTGGGCGGCAGTGTCGCTCAGAGCCACCGTCACAGTCATTTCACCGGCGGTCTGCTGAAGCTGCTGGAGCAGCTGGGTGGTGAGGGCCTGCTTGTCGGCGTCCTTATCGGTGACAATGAGATCGGTTTTGCCCCGGGGCGGATAACCCAGGTCGCTGAGGATCACTCCGTCAAAGCCCAGGCTCTGGCAGGAGGTGAGCAGCTGACCGATATATTCCCCGGTCTGAGGGCTGGAAGGCGCCAGCCAGGTGATGTTGTCATAATCCATCCATACGGCGCCGCTTTGGGTACGCAGAGCATTGTCCCGCAGGGCGCGGGGCACGATGTTGTCCCGGCAGACCGACAGCCGGGCGGTGAGGGAGAAACCGGCTTCTTTCAACTCCGTCAGTCCTTCGGCCACACCGTCATAGGGCTGGGCCGAACCGGCCTGCTGGGCGATGGCCGAATCGGTGGGGATTCCCACACGGCCTCCTTCCTCCTTCACGGTGAACACCAGAGCGCCGCAGCCGGCGTTCCAGGCTTGGTTCATCAGCTGGCTGCGATAGTTTGCGTCCCCAATGCGGGACAGATCCCCTTCCATGGCCGTGACAGTGGGAGCAGATTCAGGGGGCGTTTCCCCTTCATCCTTGTCCTCCGGGTCTTTGTTGCCCTCTTCCTCTTTTTCCGAGCCGTCGTCCACCACCAGCGGTACATCTCCCGGCGTGGTGGGCTCTTTCCCCGACAGGAAGGGGAAGTCAAAATAAAAACCGTCGGCCGTATAGACGATGTGCTCCTGGAGATAGAAGTACCCGCCGGCCAGAACACCTGCTGTGATGAGAAGCACCAGCAGCAGGATGAGAAGCCGACGGCCTTTTTTCCGGCCCCGGCCATAATAAACCGAATGAGTGGAGTTGATGCCCTTACGCGCCAAAGCTCCCGCCTCCTTTGTTTTACGAGAAAGTCATTTCTTATATACTATATGAAATGGCCGCCAGTTTCAACCGAAAAATGGTGAATTTTAGTGGAACAGTGAAAAATCGGTATAGGAAAGAGAAAAAATTCAAAAAAAGAAGGCCCGAAGGCCTTCTTTCTGTCGTTTTGGATTACAGTGCCGACTGACGGGTTTCGCTGGTGATAGAGCTGGCCCGGACAATGAGCTTCCGGGGGCATACCGCCACGCACTCGCCGCAGTTGACGCATTTGTCGTAATCGATAGAGGCCAGATTATCCACCACATGGATGGCGTCGTGCTTGCAGGTCTTCTGGCACAGAGTACAGCCAATGCAGCCGATGTTGCAGTTTTCCCGCAGCACCGGGCCACGGTCGTGGGAGGAGCAGGAGACGAACACATCCTGCTTTTCCGAAACCAGGGAGATCAGATGCCGGGGGCAGGAGGAGACGCAGAGGCCGCAGGCACGGCATTTGTCTGCCTGTACCACCGCAACGCCGTTGACCACATGGATGGCGTCATAGGGACAGGCCTTCTCGCAGGTGCCGTAGCCCAGGCAGCCATAGGCACAGGCCAGGTTGCCGGAGCCAACCTTGGAGGCGGCCAGGCAGTCCTGGATGCCCTCGTATTCAAACTTCCGCTTGGCATTGTGGCCGCCGCGGCAGTTCACATGGGCCACTTTCCGGTCCTGTGCTCCGGCTTCCACACCCATGATGGCGGCGATTTTGGCAGCCGTTTCCGGTCCGCCCACAGCGCAGCCGCTGCAGGGCTTCCCCCGCCACCACGGCGCTGGCAAAGCCGGAGCAGCCGGGATAGCCGCAGCCGCCGCAGTTGGCCCCGGGCAGCACTTCGGTGATCTGGGGCAGGCGCTCGTCCTGCTCCACATGGAAAATCTTAGAGCTCACCGCCAGCAGCAGGCCGAAAAACAGGCCCATGGCCCCCAGGGCCACCACCGGGGCGATGATCGACAGTGTATACAAAGTGATTCACCTCATCTTCTTCATCGGGGATTGTGTTTTCGTTAAAAGATCTTCAGCCCCTGGAATCCCATGAAAGCCATGGCCAGCAGGGAAGCGCTGATCAAGGCGATGGGGAAGCCCTCAAAGGAGGGGGGACATTCGGAAAACTCCAGCCGCTCCCGCACAGAGGCGAAGAGCACGATGGCCAGGGTGAAGCCGGCGGCGGCCGAGAAGCCGTAAACCACCGAGCCGATGAAGTTCAGGTTCTTCTGCACATTGAGCAGAGCCACACCCAGAACGGCGCAGTTGGTGGTGATCAGAGGCAGATAGATGCCCAGGGCCTGGTAGAGGGAGGGCATGCTCTTCATCAGGAACATCTCCACAAACTGCACCAGGCTGGCGATGATCAGGATAAAGGCCACCGTCTGCATGTATTCCAGGTCAAAGGTCAGGAGTACATATTTGTTCACCAGATAGGTGACGGCGGAAGCCACCGTCATAACGAACATGACGGCCAGGCCCATGCCCAGGGCGGTCTCGGTTTTCTTGCTCACGCCCAGGAAGGGGCAGCAGCCGAGAAATTTCACCAAAACGAAGTTCTCCAGCAAAATGGCGCCCAGGGCCAGGGAAAAGAGTTCGGTAAAGCTCATAAATTAGGCCCCTTTCTTTTTCAGGATCTTTTGGAACAGGGCGATGACAAAGCCCAGGGTCAAAAATCCGCCGGCGGGCAGGATCATCATGATGGCCGGCTGGAAGTTGTCCCCGAAGAGGGGATGACCCAGCAGGGTGCCGGCGCCCAGGATCTCACGGATGGTGGACAAAATGCACAGAGCAAAGGTGAAGCCCAGACCCATGGCAAGACCGTCTACCAAAGAGGGGATGACCTTGTTCTTGGAAGCAAAGGCCTCGGCCCGGGCCAGAATGATGCAGTTGACCACGATCAGAGGGATGAACAGGCCCAGGGATTTGGACAGATCGGGCAGATAGGCCTGCATCAGCAGATCCACCGCCGTAACAAAGCCGGCGATGATGGTGATATAGGCGGCGATACGCACCTTAGAGGGGATGAGCTTCCGCAGAAGGGAAATGACCACATTGGAGCAGATGAGAACTGCGGTGGCGGCCATGCCCATGCCGAAGCCGTTTTCCAAAGAAGTGGTGGTGGCCAGAGTGGGGCACATGCCGATCAGCTGCACCAGCACCGGGTTGTTGGTAAAAAGCCCTTCATAGAGCTGACGGAGAAAATTTTTCACGATGCACCCTCCTTACTGCGCCAGGGAAGCGGCCAGGTCCAAAGCGGACTGGACGCCCGAGGTGACGCCGTTGGAAGTGATGGTGGCGCCCGACAGGGCCACGATTTCCCCTTCGGCGCCGATGGCCGATTTCACAACGGTGAGATCGCCCTGCTGGCCTTCATATTGCTGGAGAAATTCCGGTTTTTCGGCGTTGGCGCCCAGGCCGGCGGTTTCGCTCATGTCCACGATCTGCACGCCCAGCACGGTGCCTTCACCGCTGACGCCCACGATCATGGTGATCTCGCCGCCGTAGCCCGAGGGAGCTACCTGGACACAGATGCCGTCGGGAGAGCCGTCCCGGATGATCTGATAGGCATCCTGGATGGTCTCGTCATCGATGTCGGCCTCCAGGGGCTCAAAGGTGGCGTCGGTGCCGCACACAGCGCCCATGGCGTCCTTTATCTGCTGCTCTTTCAGAGCGGCGATCTTGTCCCGGGTCAAAGCGTCCACGCAGCCCAGGCACAGAGCAACCACAACGGTGATGGCCAAAAGGGCGCCGCCCAGATGAAGCAGGTCTTTTTTCAGGCTGTCGTTCATTTGCTTTTCCCTCCTTCCGGGGTCTTAACGGCCTTGGGAGGAGCCACAAAGCCGTATTTGCGGGGTCTTGTCACCTTTTCGATGAGGAACACGGTGGCGTTCATCACCAGGATGGAATAGCTGACACCTTCCGGCATATTGCCGAAGAAGCGGATGAACACCGTCAGCAGGCCGCAGCCGATGCCAAAGACCACCTGACCCTTTTTGGTTACAGGGCTGGTGGAATAGTCGGTGGCCATGAAGATGGCGCCCAGCATCAGGCCGCCGCTGCACAGCTCGGCCAGCATGAATTCCACTCTTCCGTTGCCGTGGGGGAAGAGGAAGCACAGAAGGGCCACGGTGCCCAGATAAGCCACAGGGGTGTGGAAGGTGATGACCTTCCGGGAGATGAGATACAGGCCGCCAGCCAGAAGGGCCAGAGCGGAGATCTCACCCATGGAGCCGCCCACCATGCCCAGAGCCAGGTCGGTGAGGGAGGCGTTGGGCATCAGTCCCTCTTTCAGGCTGGCCAGAGGAGTGGCCGAGGACACCACATCAGGGGTGGCGAACAGAGGGAGCTTGGTGCGGATGGCGGGCCAGGTGGTCATGATCACCGGGAAACTCATGAGAAAAGCACGGGCGCTGAGGGCGGGGTTCATGAAGTTTTTGCCGATGCCGCCGAACAGCTGCTTGACCACGATGATGGCAAAAGCGTCGCCGATGAGAACCATCCACATGGGGGAGGACACCGGCAGACAGTAGGCCAGCAGAATGCCGGTGACCAGGGCGGAACAATCCCCCACGGTCACAGGCTTTTTCATCAGTCTTTGATAAAGCCACTCAAAAAACAGGCAGCCTGCGGCGGAGACCGCCGTCAGGGTCAGGGCACGGGGGCCAAAGACATAGATGGCAATGGCCAGGGCGGGCATCAGGGCGATGATCACATCCACCATGATCTGCCGGGTGTTATCCTCGTGCCGGATATGGGGAGAGGAAGAAACCGTCAATTTGCTCAAATCAGCCATAGGAACCTCACTTTCTGCGCGCGTTCAAGATCCGCTGCTTGGCCGAGCGGATGCCCTGGACCAGCGGTAGCTTGCCGGGGCAGACATAGGTGCACGCGCCGCACTCGATGCAGTCGAGGGCGTCATATTTTTCACAGGCCTCCAGATTGCCCTTTTCTCCATAGAGGTAGATGTAAGTGGGCATCAGGCGCATGGGGCAGGCCTCCACGCATCTTCCGCAGCGGATGCAGGAAGGGGTCTTGGAACCCTTGGCCTCGTCGCCGCAGAAAGCCAGGATGGCATTGGTGCCTTTGAAGATGGGGGCGGTGAGATCGAACTGAGCCACGCCCATCATGGGGCCGCCCATGAGGATCTTGTTGGGTTCCTCTTTGAAGCCGCCGGCCGCTTCGATCACTTCCCCGATGGGGGTGCCCACCCGCACTTCCAGGTTCTTGGGCGCGGTGATGGCCGAGCCGGAGACCGTGACGATGCGGCGGATGTCGTTCATACCGGTGCGGAATTTCCGGGCGATGGTGGCGCAGGTGTCCACCTTGAACACAACGCACCCGGCATCGGCGGGCAGTTTGCCCGAAGGCACTTCCCGGCCGGTGAGGGCGAAGATCAGCTGTTTTTCTGCGCCCTGGGGGTACTTGGTCTTGAGACGGCACAGCTCGATGGAGCCGTCGGCGGGCAGCAGCTTTTCCACATGGGAAAAGACATCGGCCTTGTTTTCCTCCACAGCCAGCTTGGCCTTCTGCAGGCCCAGAGCCTTGAGCAGGATCTTGATGCCCAGGATCACATCGTCGGTCTGTTCCAGCATGACCCGATGGTCGGATGTGATGTAGGGTTCGCATTCGGCGCCGTTTAAGATCAGGGTATCGGCCTTGCCCAGGCCGGAGCGGATCTTCACATCGGCCGGGAAGGTTGCGCCGCCGTGGCCCACGATGCCGGCCTCACGAATGGCGTTGATGATCTCCTCCTGGGTCATGGCGTCCATATCCAGGGGATGGAGCGAGGGGTCCGGGGTGTCCTGGAAGTCATTTTCAATGACCACCGACAGCACTTTGGACCCATTGGGATGGGGACGGGGCGCCACATCCACCACAGTACCGGAAACGGTGGCGTGGATGTTGGCGCTCACATTGCCGCCCGCTTCAGCCACCAGCTGGCCCAAAAAGACTTGATCGCCTTTTTTGACCACCGGTTTGGCCGGGGCGCCGATGTGCATCGAGACGGGGAGCACCACCTGTTTGGGCGGGGCCATGGGCTCGATGGCCTTTTTGTTGGTTGCAGCCTTTTGATCGTCGGGGTGAATACCCCCGCGGAATGTGTAGGCCATAGTCTCACCTCACAAAGATAATATGCAGAGAAGGGAAGTTCTCAGTTTCTCCTTTTACACAATGCAGTTTATTATAATACAAAAAATCGAAATCCGCAACAAAAATACGAAAATCTCTCGAAAAAAAGATGAAAAATCATGGAATTGATAATTAAATAACAAAATTCAATGTTTTCCTTTTATTGGAGGGCAAAACAAGAGAAAAATGGAAAACAAAAAATACGCGGGGAAATTGTACAAAGTGATCCTTGTTTTTCACTAGATATTCATATAAAATGATGAAAAGGAGGGAATGCCATGAAAAAGAGGTTTGTTCTGGGTTTCCTGATTGTGTTGGATTATTTTATTGGCATTTATTTAGGTTACCAGCGAAGCGTCAACTACTACATCCTGGCCGTTCCGGGAATTCTGGTGGGACTTTTCCAGGGCGTGTGCATAGGGCTTTTGGTGTGGGGACGGATGGAAGACCTTTCCCTGAAAAATTTGAAGCTGGATGCATTTTCCGCTGTGCGCCTGGTCATCACCCTGGTTTTGCTGGTTGTTGCTCATCTGATCGCCTGGCGCTGGGGCAATTACAACAGCTTTTTGCCCTATTGGCCCTTGATGGGTATGATCGCCGGCATGAATCTGCCTGGCATTTTCCTCCGGGGAGCTTACGGCAAGGGCGCCTATAAAAAAAGATAAATCTTAAATTTCCCCGGGGTTTCCGGGGAAATTTTTTTTGCTTGTTTTACTCTTTCCCACTCTGTGGTATACTGGAGACAACCACTATATTTACGCAAAGGAGAGAACTGCCATGATATTTCAGGAAATGCCTTATGAGCGGGTGGATATGGCCGCTTTGTGCAAGGTCTACGAAGATCTGAAAGCCCGGATGGAAGGGGCCAAAACGGCAGAGGAAGCCGCTGCTTTGCTGGACGAGCACACTCGTACCTATGAGCCAGCCAGCACCATGATGAGCCTCAGCTCCATTCGCCATACCATCGACACCGAAGATCCTTTCTACACAGCAGAAGAGGAATTTTATGCCCAGGAAGGCCCGGCCTTTGGGGAAAAGGTCACCGATTTCTACCGGGCCGTGCTGGCCTCTCCCTTCCTGAAAGAACTCCGGAAGGAATTTCCCCCGGTGTTTTTCAAGAACATCCAGATGGACGCCAAGACCATTTCCCCGGCTGTGCTGGGAGAACTGGAAGAGGAAAACAAGCTGGTGATGGATTACCAGAAGCTCCAGGGCAGCGCCCAGATCGAGTTTCAGGGAAAGGTGTGCAACCTGTCCCAGCTGGCTGTTTATAAGGAAGACCCCCAGCGGGAGGTGCGGAAAGGGGCCTACACCGCCGAAGGAAATTTCTACCGGGAACACAAGGCGGAATACGACCGGATCTATGACGAGCTGGTGAAAAAGCGCACGGCCATTGCAAAAAAGCTGGGCTTTCAGAATTTTGTGGAGCTGGGCTACCTGCGCATGGGCCGAAACTGCTATGACAAAAAGGATGTGGCCGTGTTCCGGGAAGAAGTGGTGCGGGAGATCGTGCCCATCGTCTGTGAGATGAAAAAAGAGCAGCAGAAGCGGCTGGGTCTGCCGGATTTCAAGTTCTATGATGATCCGGTGGTGTGCCAGGGAGGAAATCCGACGCCCCAGGGTACCTTTGAGGACACCTATCGCACCGGTATCGAGATGTACCGGAAGATGTCCCCGCTCACGAAGGACTTCATCAACAAGATGGACAGCATGCACCTGTTTGATCTGATCGCCAAAAAGGGCAAGATGACCGGCGGCTATTGCAGCTATCTGGCTTCTTATAAGGCTCCCTTCATCTTCGCCAACTTCAACGGCACTTCCCACGATGTGGAAGTCTTTACCCACGAGGGAGGCCATGCCCTGGCTGCATTCATGGCCTCGGACAAAACCCGGCTGATGGAGTGCGCCATGCCTACATTGGAGGGCTGTGAAGTTCATTCCATGTCCATGGAGTTTTTGTGCTGGCCCTATCTGGAAGGGTTCTATGGGGACAAGGCTGACAAGGCCCGGGCCATTCATCTGGGCGGCACTCTGTCCTTCCTGCCCTACGGCTGTCAGGTGGATGAGTTCCAGCACATCGTTTATGAAAACCCGGATATGACCCCGGAAGAGCGCAACGCCCAGTGGGCCGCTCTGGATAAAAAGTACCGCCCCTGGCTGGATTTTGAATCGGTGCCCTTCTATGCCGACGGCGCAGCCTGGCAGCGGCAGATCCACATCTACACCGATCCTTTCTATTATATCGACTACTGTCTGGCCCAGTCGGTGGCCCTGCAGATCTTCCGTCTCATGGAGGAAAAGGGCTGGCAGGCCGCCTTTGATCAGTATCTGGCCTACACCCGTCAGGGAGGCAATGACACCTTCCTGGGCCTTTTGCAGAAGGCCGGACTGGAAAATCCCATGGAAAAGGGCTCGCTCAAAAATGTAGCCTGGGAAGCCAGAGAGTATCTCACTGCCCATCAAAAAGATCTGGATTAAAAGCGCATAGTTTCCTTCCTTCCGCCCATACTGGGAAAAAAGGGAGGAAGGACGATGAGAAAGCGTGTATGGTTGGCCGGGATTCTGGCGGGCAGCATATTGCTGTCCGCCTGCGGCCGCAATGAAAAGGACAAGGCCCAGGAAAAGAAGGACGATCCGGCCCAAAATTCCCAGGAACAGACCCAGCAGCAAACCCCGGAGGAACCCCCTGCCCCCGATCCGGCCCAGCCGCCGGAGACGGCGGAAAACAAAGCCGCACCCCAGGAGCTGGTCGCTGTGAGCACTGCCTTGCACGATTGGGACGAAGGGCGCATGGAAAACCTGCGCCTGGCCTGTCAGGCCGTTCACGGGGCGGTGATCCCGGCGGGCGGTTCCTTTTCCTTCAATGAAGCCCTGGGAGAGCGCACCGAGGAAAAGGGTTACCGCCCGGCCATTGCCTTTGAGAACGGGGAGAAGGTCATGGAGGTGGGAGGCGGCGTGTGCCAGGTGAGCACCACCCTGTTCCTGGCTGCCCAGCAGGGTGGTATGGAAATCCTGGAGCGACATCCCCATCAGCTGCCGGTGCCCTATGCAGGAGAAGGTCAGGATGCGGCGGTGGAATATGGAAGCCTGGATTTTCGCTTTCAGAATCCCACCGCGTCCCCTGTGGAGATCGGCTGCTGGCTGACGGGGGACAGCGTCATTGTCTCCCTGACAGTCCAGTGACCGGGCTTGGAGTTTTGGTGCATTGGCCTTGGTTCTGTTGCCGGGCGCGGCAGCGGTCCGGTGGCCGGACAGCCGAACTTTCTTTGCCTGGACGAACACAACGGGCCTTGGTTCTATTGCCGGGCGCGGCAGCGGTCCGGTGGCCGGACAGCCGAACTTTCTTTGCCTGGA
>OGZI01002945.1_pt1 | contig 12757 bp, 14 predicted proteins | sample 1576711 | NCBI WGS metagenome assembly OGZI01 (sample SAMEA3541482, study PRJEB24748) | human gut metagenome | biome: human gut; feature: human-associated habitat; material: faeces | place: China | collected 2012
TCAGATTTTTATTGAATTTATTAATCTATATGTTATGACAACATATCTTTCAGACATGTACTCCGATAGTCACTCGGCGATATTTTATATCTTTCCTTAAATACCCGGTTAAATGTCCTCTGACTTTCAAATCCACTGTCCAGGCAAATATTTGTAATAGAATCGCTCGTATTTTCCAAGCGATGACATGCATAGTTAAGTCTTGCATCATTAAGATACTGGTTGAAATTTCTGTGGAAGGTTTTGGAAAAGAGTCTGGATAAGACATATTTACTAACACCCAGATCTTTTGCCATTTCTTCCAATGATAACTTTTTCTTGAAATTTGCTGATATATAGGAAACCGTCTGATAGATAAGATCTTTGCTCCCCACATGACTCTTTTCTACCAGATTCAGTTTCCCTACGCAACGTGCTAACACAATTTGAAGATACGCCTGTGCAACAATGATATCAAACTGTTTCGTTTCCAAAATCGCATTGATAACCCTGTACACCTCCGGTTCAACCTTTTCAGCTTTTATAACCGGATATTCAGGTGCCATGGTTTGCATAATCTCTGCAAATTTACCAATCGTAAATGGCGATGCAATCAGATAAGTCGCTTTATTTACACCGGGTGTCAATACCTGATAGTGATGAATAATATCTGGAAATACAAATCCTATATCTCCTTTTTTCATATGGTAAAGTTCCTGCCCGACACCAAGCTCTAATGTCCCACTCGTTATGCAAACAATTTCCAGTGCATTATGAAGATGTGGCTCAATATGTTTTGACTTTTTATTTACCGCTATGATCTCCTCTTTTGTATCAACATATTTTAACTGCATGAAATACTCCCCTTTGCAACATTTGTCTATATCTTCTTTCGATTTGGCAAGCAATCCTTTTACACCTATCTTATAATCAACTTGTAAATAAGGAAGGAGGAATCGCAAATGAGCAATCTTAAAAAATATCTGAATAACCTTTTAGTATTCTACGCTGAATATTTTGAGCATCCATACCATGTATAAATACTAAAAGGACTATTTTGTGAAAACTGAACATTTTTTCTTAAGACCATTTCACAAAAATGAAGTGGTCCTTTTTTATAAACTTTTAACAAATCTTTTGAATGCAGCTTTCCCTTCCTCTGTTCTCTTATAAACTCCTGCATCCTCAAGAACTTTCGTAAATACAATTCCAATTTCTTTCTGTACAATAGAATGAATGTTGCTGTCTGTAATCTCGTATTTTGACAGCCATTCCTCTGCCCAGTCAGCATGAGCAGCCATTGTTTCATTCTGTCTCAGGTCCTCATGATTGAGAATTGCCTGTTCCAATTCTGCCATTTCTTTTTTCAGTCTGGCAGGTAATACAGCCAGTCCCATAACTTCGATCAATCCAATATTTTCTTTTTTAATATGATGGTACTCTGCATGTGGATGAAAAAGTCCGAGCGGACAATCAGCGGTTGTGATATTATTACGCAAAACCAGATCCAGTTCATACAGATTTCCACGCATTCTTGCAATCGGCGTAATTGTATTGTGTGGCATACCATTTGTCTCACTGAAAATATCAGCTTCCGGATCTGAATAGACACGCCATTTTGTAAGGATATGATCTGCAACCTCTACAATACTCTCCGTTGTTCTCCCCTGCAGACGGATCACTGACATCGGCCACTTTACAATTCCTGCGTGTACATCTGGATATCCTTCTAATTCAAATTCCAGTTCATAAGGTGCTTTTGCCATGGCAAACACATACCCGCCACCCTGAAAATGATCATGACTTAAAATAGAACCTCCTACAATCGGAAGATCCGCATTGGAACCTGCCGTATAATGAGGAAACTGTTTAACAAAATCAAGCGGCTTATCAAACGTCATCCGGTTAATCGCCATCGGAATATGCTTCTCATTAAAAATAATGCAATGTTCATTGTAATATACATATGGTGAATACTGTAAATAATACTGCTCCCCACATAGAGTGATTGGTATGATCCTATGGTTCTGTCTTGCCGGATGTGAAAAATGACCTGCATACCCTTCGTTTTCCCTGCAGAGCAGACACGCCGGATATCCAGATTTCTTTGCTGCATCAGCTTTTGCAATATCCCGTGGATCTTTTTCCGGTTTTGACAGGTTAATCGTGATATCCATCTGACCAAATTCTGTATCCGTTGTCCACTTTTCATCCTTTATAATCCGGTCTGTGCGGATATAGTTTGTTGCCTGGCTGAAATGATAATAAAAGTCGGTTGCAGTCTTTGGAGATACCTGATATTTTTCTTCAAAAGCTTTTCTTACCACAGACGGAGCCGGTGTCAGAATCCCCATGATTTTTGTATCGAAAAGATCCTTCATCGTCACTGTATCATCCTCTAAGATTCCCTCTGACAGTGCAAATGCAAGCATATCCTCTAAAATAAAGTGTAAATCTCTCGGCTCTACAGATGCGTTCGGCTCCTGATAATCCTGTTTTTGAAACAGTTCCAATAAACCATTTGTCACATACACTTTATCCGCATCCTCTATCAGTCCGTTTTGCAGTTCATATGCTACCAGTTCTGAAATCAGCTGATCAATCATTTTATCTTTCTCCCCTCCTACTATGCTTCATAACCATTTGGATGATTTTTATGCCAATTCCATGCTGTTGTAATAATCGTCTCCAGATCATCAAATTTTGGTTTCCATCCAAGAATATCTTTTGCTTTTTCACTGGATGCAATCAGCGTTGACGGATCTCCCGCTCTCCTAGGTTCTTCTTTTGCCGGAATTGGATGTCCAGTTACTTTTCTGGCTGTTTCTACCACTTCTTTAACTGTAAATCCAACGCCATTTCCCAAGTTGAAAACATTACTGTCATTCCCTTTCCTTAAATATTCCATGGCAAGGATATGAGCCTGTGCAAGATCATTTACATGGATGTAATCCCTTACGCATGTGCCATCTTTTGTCTCATAGTCATTTCCAAAGATAGAAATATACTCTCTTTTTCCATTCGGCACCTGTAAGATCAGTGGAATTAGGTGTGTTTCCGGATTGTGAGCTTCCCCAATCTTTCCATTTGGATGTGCTCCACATGCATTAAAATAACGTAAGGATACAAAACGTAAATCATGGGCATTCGCTGTCCATTTAAACATCTTTTCCATGGAAAGTTTTGTTTCTCCATAACAGTTTGTTGGAACCGTGCGGTCTGTTTCAAGAATCGGAATCCGTTCCGGTTCTCCGTATGTGGCTGCTGTTGATGAAAATACAATCTTGTTGATGCCATGTGCAACCATACTTTCCAGCAATACTTCTGTTCCGCACAGGTTGTTATTGTAATATTTGAGCGGATTTACCATACTCTCACCGACCTGCGAATTGGCAGCAAAGTGAATCACTCCATCAATATCTTCTTTTTCAAATACAGAATCAATAAATGCCCTGTCCCGGATATCTCCCTGATAAAATTTTGCATCCGGGTGCACAGCCTTACGAAATCCTGTTTCCAGGTTATCTACTACTACTACATTTTCCCCTGCCTCGATCAGCTCATACACAGTATGAGAACCAATGTAACCAGCTCCACCTAATACTAAAATGCTACTCATAGATCATTTCTCCTTTTCTTTGTTTTCGTGATTATAATACTTTTATGCCACCATACTTACGGATCTTTAATACTTCACAGGAACCTTTTCCAAAGATTGTATCCATCTCCTTCTGGTAATCCGGAACTAAATAATTTGGAACAAATGCCTGTATGGTTCCTGCAAATCCTCCTCCATCATCTTGTCATCATCCGGAACCTTAAACGGATGATTAGAGAAGGAATGCAGATTATCCAGAGCAATCTGTTGGATGCCTGCCTGTTCCTCACTTGTTGTTCCGAATAGGGCATCTAATGACTGTAATGGAATTGGCGTTGATTTCTTTTTACCTGCCATGTTCAAGAACCTCCTCCGTAAAATTCATATATGCTTTCGCAACTTTACCTTTTGGTTCGTATTTAAAAATACTCTGTCCCTCTCTGACCGCTTCTTTCATCCTGACAGAAAATGGAATATAATTGTCAAACACATGAATTTGATTTCCATATGCATTATGAAGCAGCTCCATATTGTTTCTTGCATCATTTGTATGGGCATCCACCATACTGAAAAGGATACCGGCAATCTGTAGTTTCGGGTTAATCTGTCTTCTTACTTTGCCGATTGTCTTCAAGAGCTACTGCAGTCCTTTGATTGGAAGATAAGATGCTTCTACCGGAATCAATACTTCATCCGATGCTGACAGGGCATTGATGGTGATCATACCCAGAGATGGCATACAATCTATCAAAACTGTATCGTACCTGTCTTTTACCCTGTTTAATATCTGTTTCAGGACAAACTCACGGCTCATTGCATTCACAAGCTGTACTTCTGTTCCTGCCAATCCAATATTGGAACAGATAATATCAATACCTTCCTCTGTATGCTGGATAAAGCAGTCTTCCGGAATATCTTCATCATTCAACACCATTTCCATCAGCGTTGTTAATGTTTCATTACTATTATCGCAGTCACGGAATCCAAATCCAGCAGACACATCTGACTGAGGATCAGCATCCACGACTAACACCTTCTTATTCATAAGAGCCAACCCTACACCAAGATTTGCCGCACATGCGGATTTTCCAGTTCCGCCTTTCTGGTTTACTACTGATATAATTTTTGCCATATTCTTTATCACCTTTCTTTGATCTCAAATAAAAAAGAGGACTGAATCAGACAGCCGGAACTAATGTCCGTGCGAGCTAATACAGTCCTAAAAATAAATATATTCAGTTATCACCGCTTTCGTGGTATAGTAAAAACATCTCAGCCATGTACTGAAATCTTTCTCTGTTTTAATTGGTTTTTTATAAAAGATCGGCCTTTCCTTCATAAATTCGTTGTTTCGTTGCAAGAATTTTTCAGGACCAAATCACCTCAACCCCGCATGTTTACTGGGTTTCTGTTGATTTAGACTTATTTTACCATCAGCATCCCCTTCTCGGATACCGCACCAGTAGAGCATTTCAAAAGCATAAAAGGAAACCGGCTTGTCCATCATCTCAAAAGAGAACTTCTTATATTCTTCTTTTGTCCAGAACAGCATTTCCTTGTGTTCTTCACTTCCCATATTTCCCACCTTTGCGGCAGGATTGGAACGTAACTCATAGTAACGTACCGCATGATTAAATATAGCTGACAGTTGATTATGCAGCGTTTTCAGATAAGTCTGGGAATAAGGCTTTTTCTTCTCATCCCGATAGGCAAGCAGTTCGTTCTGCCATGTGATAATCTCCTTTGTGGAAATCTCGCTGATTCTTAACTTGCCAAAATACGGAAGTATCTTTGTGCGGATGATATGCTCTTTTGTCAGCCATGTGTTCTCCTTCAGACGGGTTTTTACATCCCGAATATACAGTTCAGTAAAGGCTTCAAAGCTCATATCAAGGTCAGACGCATTCTGTAACTGAAACATCCGCTCCCATTCCTGTGCTTCTTTTTTGGTAGCAAAACCACGTTTACATTTCTGCTTACGCTCGCCTTTCCAGTTCACATACCTCGCCATCACATACCATGTTCCATTGGCTTCATTCTTAAATACCGGCATTATTTTTCCTCCTTTCCTGCTCCGTAGAGCCTTTCATAAAAATACTGGCGGTTTACACGCCCTGTAATCGTAATAAAACCTTTGGCTTTCAGTTCCTCATTCAACTGCCGGATTAACTTATAAGCATAAGGCTTTGATACGCTTAGTTCCTGTGCCACTTCTTCGGCACGAATAAATTTGTTATCCATAGATTGCCCTCCTTTTTTCTAAACTTATTTGTTTAATTTTGAGCCTATTATACTAAGCATATTTGTTTGTGTCAAGTGGTTTTCGGAAAAATATTAAACTTTTTTGTTTTGTATTATCTTGACTTCGCCTAAACATATCTGCTATACTGATTACACTACATATACAAGGAGCGATGATTATGGCGATTGGAGAGAGAATACATTTTTTCCGCATTCTGCGTGGAATGACACAAAAATATCTTGGTACGATTGTCGGTTTTCCTGAGCGAAGTGCCGATGTACGTTTAGCACAATATGAAACAGGAACAAGAAAACCGAAAGCGGAACTTACTGCTGCACTGGCACAGGCACTTGATGTTTCCCCTCATGCCCTCGATGTACCCGATATTGACAGCTATATCGGACTGATGCACACTTTGTTTACCCTTGAAGATTTATACGGTCTGACTGTCAGCGAAGCAGACGGAGAAGTCTGTCTGAAAGTCAACAAGGACAAAGGAAAAGACGCTCACGAACTACTGAAAATGCTCTATGCTTGGAAAGAACAGGCGGACAAGTTATCTTCCGAAGAAATCAGTAAAGAAGAATACGATAACTGGCGTTACCACTATCCAAAGTTCGATACCACTCAAGTGTGGGCGAAAGTGCCATCACAGGAACTTAGTGACGCTTTAGTTGAAATGTTCAAAGATCAACTCAAACCAGATAAATAATAACGACAAAAAGCCCTTAGCCATGAGTTTCATACCCACAGCTAAGGGCTTAGTTTATAATATGGATTTATTTGTTGCACAACCGCCTGTCAATCATTCTCTAACCATAAAACCACTGGATTATAAGAATAATGGCTCTTATGCAACTGTTATCAATTTGTTATCAAAAGACTTTTGAAAGTGCCGCAAACCCACATAAACACTGGCTTTTTACGATACTCCAACTTATTCAAACTCAGCGTGTTCTTTGTTATTCTTAACTGTATTTGTTTATATTTCATACAATTTCACGCCACTTTTTACTTCAATTACATCAATTATTCTGACTTACTGATTTTCTGTTGCCAAAATGTTGCCACTCTGTTTTTTCTAAATACATTTACGCTGTTTGTTCTATACAGTATCCATATATCAATTCATCTAATTCTTCATCCTCCATAGACCCTCCATTTTCAGCATAAAAATGTGGCAGTTTTTGATGATATTCTCTCAAAGCATCATTATCCTTTTTAGTATAAGAAACAGATTCGTCATATTGCCAGTGTTCTCCCGAAAATCTTTTCGCCTTTACTATTTCTTTCTTTGGAATAGGTTTATCCCCTTCCATATATCCGCCTTCTTCACGAATGCGTTCAAGTATAATTCTGTTAAAATACTGGCTTATACGAAACAAATATTTTTTTCTAACAATATGTTTTGGGACAACAAGCAGTTCTTTATTGTCGTCACAAATTGGGAATCAACAATGGGAGATCTTCTGCTTTTTTCATTGTAGAGATTGTTGGAAGAAGTTCTTCTAAAGGAGCAAATATTTCAAGCAACCCGTTTACTGTGTTTCCTTTTCCATTGTCACCACGCCCAAAGCCAAAACGAGTTCCATTCTGCTCTCCACCATGTGACAACAATTCCCTCTTTCTGTCTATATCTTCCTCTCTATACGCTTTATAAAACTCATCGAAAAATGATTGAATTGTCTTATTCGCTTCTTGACACCATTCGTCACCCGCCAATTCAATTAGCAACGGATCTATAAACAGCAAATTGTCATCATTTACAGCTGCATCTACAAAATCATAATACAGATGCCCCTTTACTCCTTTATTCCAATATTCTGATACATAATGCTTCTTCATAATTTACATCCTTTCTTCCCAATGAGATATTTGGGATTTTAGATTTCATTTTTGGGTGCAAAAAATACACCCTGCTACATTTTTTTCTTGAAATCTGTCAAGGATGTGCTATACTATTCTTGCAGAGAAATGTGTATAGCACATTGGCAGAGGCACATCAAAGCTATTGCAGTAGCTACTGATGTGCTTTTTGTTTATGTTTGGTTCTTTTAATAATTCCCATCCACCTCCTTATTTTCTTCATTCTCAAGCGCATCCAATACAGAAATATATAAAATTCTATCCTCTGTATCAAACTTAGCAACATAACGAATTGCCGGACTAAATTTCAATCCCGTTAATGTTGACAGGTATTTCACAAAATCTTTACACCCAATTCTCACCCATCCGTTCTTCATTCTGCTGTAAAATTTATATGATTTTACATTTTCAGTGCCGTCATATTGCTTTACGCCAATGGTCATTGTCTTTTCATCAAAGCCTACAACCACTTCTTCAGGATTTCCAAGAAGCGATATAGAAGGCAAATTAAATCCAAGTGCCAATTCACTAATTGTAATATATGGTGCACCAGCCGCAACACAATTCCAATCAAAATTGAATTTCACAAATCCACCTCCCTCGCACTCGATAATCTCTAACGATTTAAATTATATACCAGCTACATCATAATGTCAACATGGTTGTTGCAAGAGAAAAACATTAAATACTTTTTCATTTCACAATTAACATCCCATTAAAGCACAAATTCCAAACATCGCAAATCTTACAGAAAAAGGAACTCGCTCCTCTTGGGATGAGGATTGAAGTTCCTTTTCAACTACCATTACAAGCTAAAATCAAACACCTACTAATGAGCATTTTGTGTTATATATATCTTTTCATTTCCATTTGTTTTTGTATATCAATAATTTTCCACCAAAATCAACTTAATATTTCTTCAACGATGTTCCTGTGTTGTGTTAGTATTACCAAGTTCTTTATCTCGGCCCCAAAAATTTATCTCCATTCAAGTGTATCATGTGCTCCGGCATCTCTGCAATCCAAACTTCTGTTTCCCATGCCAATGCCTCAGAAAATTTCTTATATGTCTTAAAATCCAGAAAAGCGGTAACAAAAATCTTTCCCGCTGTAACATTTTCTGTCATCTCTGTGATTTCAATGATTCGTTTGGGATCCATCGGTCCTACAGAAGTTACAGATTCTATAAAATAAATCCAATTTTTATCTTCTCTGTACAAAACAACATCAGGCATTTTGTCATGCAAAGTAATTTCAAATCCCAGCTCTGTCAATTTCTCAACATTCTTAACCAAATCTTTTTCTGTAGTATCGCCTACATATAAACACTCTGCATTAGGTGCGAATCTCGGAGCAAATTCTTCAATAATTGCCTTCTGTAATTCATTATGTTTTCCAGCAGAAAATTTAAAGTCTGCCCCATTGATTTTTACTGGCATCATTGTCATTCTCTTTTTTGAAGCGTAAATATCAATCAACTTATCATGGTATGTCAGAAAACGATTTAAGGATTTTTGCCATTCCACAGACTGAAATGTTTTCAGCATCTTTAAAGTTTCCTCAGTAAGCCTATATCTGTAATTAGGACTGTTAGTTGCCTTTCCATTGTCTTCGACTAATGCTGCTGTTCTAAATCTATGCAACGCCTGTTTACGAAATGTTTCCCGACTATTTTCCGCATAAGTAGTTCCATAGAAAGTGTTAGAAAACTGAATAATATCATGAATACGAATCCATTCATTCTTTGCTTCGTCCCATCGCATATCCGGTTTAATATCTGCCATTGCAAGCAGAACATAACAGCATATATCTGCTTGTTGTGCTTTCGGCATACCCACTAATTCCAAAAATTTTCTTGCTTCTTCAATTTTATCCACAATATCCCTCCAAAATCAAATCACAGCTACTTTCCGATAAATCCTTTGTCTTCATCAATTTTCTGCCCATCTCTTGTATAATTTCTATATTCGGCACCGGCATCGAATTTACTTCCGTAGAATTTACCTGCGTAGAACCATTTAAAATCCTGTAGTATTCATCATACAAAGTAGAATTAAAAAGTACATACAACCCATATACCAAACATTCTGACATCTCCCCCAACAATACATCAATAAAATTGATTTTATTTTGTGTACTGATTTTCTCATATTGCGGGTAATTCTTTGCCAAATAAATTCCACATTGTAATCTGCGTGGTTCTTCTTTTGCCGTAAACCTCTTTACAAATAAATAATTTTTGTTGTCCTGCATTAGTCCACGTTGATCTGTTACCACATATTCGTGCTCTTTCTGAATCGGGAAATGTACTGTTCCTTGTTTAATATGCTGTGAATAAAACAGTGGAATCGCACCATCTTCTTCATCATCACGAAGTATATCACGATTTCTAAAATCTACGGTCAATCCTGTTTTCATTTTAACGCCTATGTCCGGTAATGTGCAGTTAAACCTGTGCAACCGTTCTAATACAGCAACTTCTTCATTATTTGTTACCAAATATACATAGTAATCTTCTCCCGAAACCACCAGAGAATACGGTACTGTCAAAGAAGTTATTTCATCAAAATCTTTATTTGATTTAGAAGAAGTAATCTTCACTTTTTCTGGGCTTTTATTTGTTTTTCTAACTTTTATGATGATTGTTTCCTGTAAAACATCTTCTTTATCAAACACTTTGCTTCGGCTAACAAACAAATGAATGTGTTCCAATTTCCCTTGTGTCAAAAAATATTGGCGAAATCTCTTAAAATATGCTCCCGATGTCCATGAACGTGGAATAATATAGACCATTTCTCCATTATCTTTTAAATTAAAGAGTCCCATAGCTGCAAATATAAAATACATATTCGGTGCTCCATAACATACTTCCGGCATAGCTGTTGCTTCTGGTGCATTTTTTGGTATTTTCATATATGGCGGATTCCCAATCACATAATCAAATTTAGGCGGGTTAGTATTTCCTCCTATCATTGAATTAAAATCTAAATATTGACTTGTTATATAGTTTTCTGTCTTAATATCATATTTGATCTTTTTTGTGGAATTTTTCTTGCAATACTCCAAATTTTCTTTTAAAAGTTCTAAGACATTTTCATCATTTTCATAACAAACCAAGTCAATTTCCGATATATAATCAAACTGCTCGATCCATTCAATAAAAGCACATGACAATATACCAGAACCTGCACCAGCATCCAAAACCTTTATACATGATTTTCCTGCCGGATGTTCATATAAACTTGCCATAAATCTTGCAGTTTCCATGCTTGTAAAAAACTGTCCATATTTTTTCCGTTCCTTTTTAGGCATATTTTCTATATACAAATTTGTGAGTTCAATAATTTTCTCTAACACTTCATCTCACCTCATGCTTATCTACATAATTCAATTATACTCTATCATTCTACTAATTTCAACACATTTACAGAACAAATGTTCTTTTTATGGTCTTTGAATTTATTCCTATACTATATCTTATTTTTTGCTAAAAATCTATCCGAACATCCGTCCCTTTTATCAAATAATCGGCAAAATTACCGTATATCTACAGCTAAGAGGGCTTTAAATCGCCCTCTATCTGTCAACGCACTTCCATACTGTGTTTTCTCTTTACAGCCCGTTTCTGTTCCACTTCTATCTGTTCCTGTTGCCTTGCCCGATCAATAACCGCATTTACCTGTTCAGCTCCCATAACAGTCTTTACACGCCCAAAATCTGTTGCAATCGTCCTCAGTTCCCGATTTTCCTCTAAGGATTCTTCCAATCGGTTCTTTAACCTTTCATTTCTGTCTTGCTCTCTGCTATATGCATCCTGCAATTTTTCTAATCGGTTAGAAATATTCAAATATTCCCGATACACAGACCGCAGAACCATTATGATTTTTTCAATCAGTGGCTTTGCTTTTTTCTCTCTATAAGTCTTTCCGCTTTCCAATGTTCCTGCCTCTAGCAGCACTTCCTCTGGATCATACGAATACTTAACTGCAAATCGCTCCATATCCTTTACCATAGGAGCAATCTCCGCCAGTTTTTTCTCATATCGTGCCGCTTCTTTCTTAGCCACTTCTGCTTTTTTATCTGCTACCTCACGATTTTCTTGTGCGGAATGAATCTCCTGTTCAAGATTTTCCAATTCTCCTAACCACTTTTCGCTGGTTTGCAGTATGGCAGCATTCTGTTCTTCCAGACTTTCTTTTTCTGCTTCCAACTCTGCAACTTCCTTTGCCCGTTCCTGCTTTTCAAAATCAAGTACCGACAAGTGCTTATTATGCGTTCCAAGTTGCTTCCATTCGATTCCATACCGCCCCATAATCTGGGCAATTTCCTGCTTTTCTGATTCTATCCACTGATTCCATTCCGTTGCTCCCCTCGTGCCGCCCTTAAAGCCTTGTTCTCCCAATGCTCCTTTTAAGGAAACTCTGGTATCAAGACCACGCTTGCTGTTATGAATTACCGGAACAAAATCTACATGAATGTGCGGTGTTTCCTCATCCATGTGCAGATGAGCAGAGAATACATGAAGATACGGATTCCGTTTCTGAAAATCTTTCATAAATTCAATCAAAATTTCCTTTGCGAGTTCCCCTTCCTCACTTTTTGCATTCATATCGTCCCTGTTTCCGATTTGAAAAACTGCTTCATGAAATAGCTTTTCCTGTTTGCCCTGACGGATTTTTTCGTAGTAATTATCAATCTTCCTGTCATTTCGCTTCTGCTTCGCATTATACCGTTCCAATGCTTCATCAAATAATTCATGGTAGACTTCTTCAATCTCTGCATGGCAAAATTCTACATTATAAATACTACGTTCTGTATCCACATTTTTTGCACTAAACGCCCTTGTATTATGATTGATAGAACCCTTTCCCACCATACCGCTAATCGTTCTTTCCAAGCTTTATCCTTTCTCCCTGTTTAGGGGTAATCAGTGCCGGATACGGCACATAATAGAAGAACCTTCCCGAACATTAGTAGTTCGGGAAGGTTCGGGGCAAAGCCCCTCCTTTGTTACTTTCGCCGAAAGTAACGCAAAAGCACTTTTGACAGCCGTTCCGTCCATCAAAAGCTGC
>OGZI01002950.1_pt1 | contig 12734 bp, 7 predicted proteins | sample 1576711 | NCBI WGS metagenome assembly OGZI01 (sample SAMEA3541482, study PRJEB24748) | human gut metagenome | biome: human gut; feature: human-associated habitat; material: faeces | place: China | collected 2012
GCGAAGCCTTGGCCGACCGGGCCGTAGCCGATGACGGTGACGTTCTTACCGTCGAATGCATGCTCGCCGAGAATGCGCTGCATGGTGGTCACGCATGTCTCCCCAGTGCCGTGGGCGTTGTCGAATCCGGTTTTCAGCACACTGTCGTTAACGGCTACGACCGGGTAGGTGAGGGCTCCCGCTTCCTGCATCTGCTGGAACGCGCGTACGCCGCTGGTCGTTTCCTCGGCCACTCCAATGAGGTTCGCCGTGAGTTCGGGGCGTTCGAGCGAAGCGAGACGGGCGAAGCTGGCACCATCGTCGATGATGATGTCCGGCTGTATTTCGTCCAGCAGGTGCAGGGCCGCCTCGTGCGCCTGTTCCGCGGTCCAGTCTCGGCTGGATTCGACCGTGATTCCTTCCCGGCGCAGCTGTTCCGCCACTCGGGGATCCGTGGAATCCGGGCCGCAATATACGCCGACGATTGCGCCGGCGGCCTTAAGCTTGCGCAGCAGAATCGCGGTCTTTGGCTCCAGTATCAGACAGACGGCAATACGAATGCCTGAGAAATCGACGCGAGTGGTGAGGCTATCCATGGTGTCGCGTAATACCGGCATGTGCTGTTCCGCGTACTCCATTGCCTCCAGTCCGCTTGCCTTGCGCATATCGGTGATGGAATCGATGCTTTGTGTGCCGTCGCATAGGAATTCCTCGTTGTGCTCGTCGGTCATCGTGGCATCTTCGACGGTCATGCCCCATTGCTGGGCCTGAGACTTGATTTCGGCATGCTTCTGTGGCTCCGGAATCGCGAGTCGGGCTCCTGCCAGTGATCGATTCGTCTTCTGGGATCGGGCTGCCGCCCACGCTGCAAAATCGCTGTCTGCTGTAATGCTTTTCTTCATATTCCCCCATGGTACGCATGCATGCCGCTGCTCCGCCGCTGCGCGTGTGGCGTGGGTGAAGAGCGTGCTTGGGCGCGTTGCGTGCGTCGACTTCGGCAGCTTCGAACAGGCATGTTGCATCGAACAAATGTTCGACTGTGTTGATATGCTGGTCGGGCCAGCGGTGGTAAGGAGGTGATGGCGATGGGCAGCGGAACGGTATCGACGCAACGCGAGCATACCTATATTGCCATTGATCTCAAGTCCTTCTATGCCTCGGTGGAGTGCGTGGCGCGCGGACTCGACCCGTTGACCACGCATCTGGTGGTGGCCGATGAAACCCGCACCGATAAGACAATATGTTTGGCGGTCTCACCCTCGCTGAAGAACTATGGCATTCCCGGTCGTGCGCGGCTATTCGAGGTAAAACAGCGCCTGAATGGAGTCAACATCGAGCGCGCGGTCCATGCTCCCGGCGGCCGATTAATCGGGGAGTCCTGCGATGCATGCGACCTGGAACGCTCGCCGGGACTCAAAGCCTCGATGGTCATCGCCAAACCTCGCATGGCGCACTATCTGGAAATCAGCGGGCAAATATATGGCATCTACCTCAAATACGCCGCACCCGAGCACATCCATGTCTACTCGATTGACGAGGTGTTCATCGACGCCACGCCATATCTGCGCTCGCTGGGTATGGGGCCGCATGCGATGGCGCGAACCATCGTGCGCGAAATCCTCACCAAAACCGGCATCACCGCCACTGCCGGCATCGGCTCCAACATGTATCTGGCCAAAGTCGCCATGGATATCGTCGCCAAGCACATGCCCGCCGACAAGGACGGCGTGCGCGTGGCCGAACTGAATGAAATGTCATATCGTCGGCTGCTTTGGGATCATCGTCCGCTCACCGATTTTTGGCGGGTTGGGCGCGGCTATGCCAAGAAGCTCGAGCATGCCGGACTGATGACCATGGGCGATATCGCCCGATGCTCGGTGGGTCGTGCTTCGGATTACTACAACGAAGACCTGCTGTATCGCATGTTCGGTGTCAATGCCGAACTGCTCATCGACCATGCGTGGGGCTGGGAGCCGTGCGAAATCGCGGATATCCGATCCTATGAGCCAGGTGCGCACAGCATTAGCAGTGGGCAGGTGCTCACCGGCCCCGCCGACTATGCCACGGCCCGGCTGATCACCAAGGAGATGGCCGATGCGCTGGCCCTCGATCTGGTCGATAAAAGCGTGCTGACGAACCGACTGACGCTCGCCGTCGGCTATGACATCGGCAGTCTTGATTCGTCAAAGCTCGATTCGTGCGCTGATTATGCGATGAAACGTGCCGCTGAGCGGGCGGCGAAAAGCTATCAAGGGCCGGTGACCATCGACCGATTTGGGCGCAAGGTGCCCAAGAGCGCGGTCGGGTCGATTGGTTTGGGTGATTTCACCTCGTCGTCGGCACGTATTCGTGAGGCCATGACGATGTTGTACGAGCGCATTGTGGATTCACGCTTGCTTGTGAGGCGGTTGACCGTCATCGCCGATGATGTGGCCACTCCGGAGGAGCTGGCCGCCGGCAAACGCTATGAACAGCTCGACTTGTTCGGTGATGACGAGGCCCAATCGTATGGATCCGATTCCACCAGCGAAAAAGATGGAGAGCATGATATCCAGCGTGCGCTGCTGGATGTGAAACGTAAATTCGGCCGCAACGCCGTCATCAAAGCCATGGATATGGAAGACGGCGCCACCGGTCAGGACCGCAACCGTCAGATCGGAGGCCATCGCGCATGACCCTGCAAGAGACCCATGCATACGACGACATCATCAACCTGCCACACCATCAGTCGCGCAAGCATCCGCACATGTCCCGCCACCAGCGGGCCGCGCAGTTCGTGCCGTTCGCGGCCCTGACCGGCTACAACCAAGTCATCGAGCAAACAGCAAAAAACGCCGAAACCGCCATCGCTCAGGCCGAAGCCCAAGGCGATACCGATTTCGGCGCTTGACAATCGCTCCCGTTGGAGGAAGTCTCAGATTCGTCAGCCTACGTGACGTTCGAAGCGGTGGAAGCCGGTGATCTTGTCGATTTCGGCCATCGCGTCAGCCGGAATCACAAAGCCCGCGGCCTTCATGTTGTTCTCCAGTTGGCTGGGCTTGGAGGCGCCGGCGATCACACAGCTGATCTCCGGGTGCTGCAGGATCCATGCCATGGAAAGCACCGGCAGGTTCGTGCCGAGCTCGTCGGCCACCTTGCGCAGCTGCTCGACCTTGTCGAGGTTCTCATCGGTCAGCAGATCGTTGATCTGGTGGTCGGACTGCCAGGTGGCGCGCGAGCCGGCCGGCAGCGGCTGGCCCTTGCGGTACTTGCCGGTCAGCAGACCCTGCGCGAGCGGGGAGAACGTGGTGATGCCGATGCCGAGCTTGCGGCAGGTGCCCATGATCTCATGCTCGATGTAACGGTCGTTTAGGTTGTACTGCGGCTGAACCACGGTGATCGGGTACAGGTTGTAGCGGTCGATGATGCGCTGGGCCTCTTCAAGGCGAGCCGAACCCCACTCCTCGGAAACGCCATAGTACAGCACCTTGCCTTGGGCGACCAGGTCGCTCATCGCGCGCAAGGTCTCGGTAAGGTCGGTGGTCTCGTCAAAACGGTGGCAGAAGTACATGTCCAGATAATCGGTCTGCATGTTCTTCATCGTCTGGTCGATGCTCTCGAAAATGTGCTTGCGGGACAGGCCGCGGTCGTTCACGCCTTCGCCGGTGGGGAAGTAGACCTTGCTGGAAATGACCAGTTCCTTACGCGGGTACTGCTTCAGCGTCTTGCCGAGGAAGCGTTCGGCCGCGCCGCCAGAATAGGCGTCCGCGCAGTCGAAGAAGTTGACGCCGGAATCGTAGGCGAGCTTCACGGTCTCCTTGGCCACGTCCTCAGCCGCCGTGCCCTTGAGATCCGTGACCCAGCTGCCCAGTGCGACCTCGCTGATCTTCAGTCCCGACTTGCCAACGCTGCGATACTTCATGTGTGCTCCTTGATAATCAATCGTCACCGTCGTCTCTTCATGGCCGGCCGTGAACGCTAACAATTCTTATTGAAACAGTTCAACCCCACTTGAACGCAAGTTGGCGGCTATTGCGACACGCCGGTGGTGACTTCGCGGGCGCAACGAATGAAATCATCAATGACGCTCCACCGATACGATGTGGCCGGAACGCCGAACTGAATGGCATATGCGGTATCCGGGCCGCAATCCAGCACGCGCAAAGTACGCAACCGTTCGCCGTCAAGCAGCGCTGGCAGGAACCGCTCCGGGCATAGGCAGGCACCCATGCCGTAATGGCACAGTTCCAGCAGAGTCAGTACGTTATCCGAACGGGCTGTGACTTTCGGCTCAAAACCGGCACGGCGGAACAGCAGATCGGCAATGCGTCCGTCAATATCTTGTGGGCTGCCTAGGAGAAACGGGCAATGCTCCAGTGAGGAAAGGTCACCTGCGGCAATGGCGCGCTCGTCCGGCGCGGTTCTGACGGCATCGACTTGGCCATTCGCCGCGCCACCGGTAGCGGCCAAATCCATCCACAGTGATTGTGCGAGGACCAGCACCATGCGCTCGTTATAGAAATCCATAAGTTCGATGCCGGCCGGTTTCCCGGCGAAGTCCGCCACCGCCAGATCAAGATCGCCGTTCGCCAGCCATTGTTGAATCTGATCGTTGCGGCCCTCAATGAGTTCAACGATGATATTCGGGCAGTCACGTTGCATCGCCTTCACAATCGGCGGCATGATCGCCCGGCTACGCGTGTAGGCAACACCCACGCGCAGCACGCCGGCCTGATCGCCGGCGATGTCGCGCATTTCTTGGCCAAGTGCATCGCGATCGCGGCGGAATCGCTGCGCATATCGCGCGAACACCGTGCCGGCATAGGTCAATTCGAGCGGCACATGGCGTACGAAAAGCGTGCATCCGAGCTCCCGCTCCAGGGCGGCGATGTTCGCACTCAGCGTCTGCTGCGTGATCCCCAACCGTTTCGCCGCCTTGCTGAAGCTATGTTCCGAGGCCACGGCGGCGAAGTATTCGATGCTGAGAAAGTTCATGGCGATACTCCCGTGTGTATGGCGTTTGCGTGGTGTGTGTATGACGTGTCGTGGCGCGAATCAATGCCACAGTATTAAACCTGTAATAGATATCAGTTTAGTCTGTATTTCTCCTGTTATCTTAGGTCATGGCTCGTGCGAATAGCGTTGATGTTTGCGACTGCGGGTCATGAGATGGAATCTGAGATGAGGCTGTAGCCGGAAGAGGAGAGGATCGCATGCTGGAAGCGGGCACGATGTTGCTGTTCTGTGCGGTGCTGTTTGCCAGCGTCGCCCTCGGCTGGTCGATTATTCCCGCGCTGTTCGTTGGTGTGCTGCTGTTCATGGGGTATGGGCTGGTTCGCCGGTGCTCGTTGCGCGCGATGGCGAGCCGTGCGGCCGGCAGCGTACGGTCCGCGGGGACCGTGGTGGTGGCCTTCGTGCTCATCGGCGTACTGACCTCGCTGTGGCGGGCCAGCGGGACCATCGCCTTCATCGTGGCCCATTCGACCGCGGTGATTCACGCCGCCACGGTGATTCCGCTGTCGTTTCTACTGTGCTCGGCGATGTCGGTGCTGGTCGGGTCGTCGTTCGCCAGTGCGGCGACTATGGGCACCATCTGCATGTCGTTGGGATTGTCGATGCAGGCGAACCCGGTGATGCTCGGTGGCGCGATTCTTGCGGGCGTCTATGTGGGCGATCGTTGTTCGCCGGTTTCCACCAGTGCCTTGCTGGTCAAACAGCTTACGCATACGAACCTGTTCAATACTATTGCCCGCATGCTGCGCACGGGTGCGGTGCCGTTTGTGCTGAGTTGTGTGGTATACGTTGCGGCTGCGGTGGTGGAGTGGCTGTGCGCGAGCGGTGGTTCCGGATTTGGTGCGGCTAGTGCGGCTGCTACGGCTGGCTCGGCTGGCTCGGCTAGAGCGGCTGTTTCAACCAACGCAAGCAGCATAACCGATATCGGCGGATTGTTCTCATCGGCCTTCGATTTGCATTGGCTTACCCTAGTTCCAGCATTACTGGTCATCGTGTTGGCGTTGCTGCGTGTGGATGTTCGGCTGCTTATGCTCGCCAGCATTGCCGCCTCGGTCGCGGTATGCGTGGGCGTGCAGCACATGGAATGGGCAGAACTGTTGCGGCTGCTTATTTTCGGTTACCATGCGCAAAATCCGCAGGTGGCCGCACTCCTGGACGGCGGCGGCATCCTCTCCATGCTCACTGTGATGGCCACTGTCTGTATCTCCTCCGCCTACGCCGGCATTTTTGCCGAGACGCGGATGCTTGCTCGGCTGCAGCAGGTCATCGAGATGCTCGGTCATCGCATCGGCGCATGTGGTGCCACCATGATTACCGCGACTTGCGCGGCGGCGCTCGCCTGCAACCAAACCCTCACCATCATGCTCACTCACCAGTTGTGCGGTGGGCTGTACGGCGACGACGAATCCGAACGCTCCGCACAAGCTATCGATTTGGAAGACAGTGCCGTGGTGATCGCTCCGCTGATTCCTTGGTCGATCGCCGGTGCCGTGCCGCTTGCCACCATCAACGCGCCCACACTCAGCCTGGCCGCCGCGACCTTCCTCTACCTGCTGCCGCTCTCGCGGATGCTCGCCTCGGCTGTACGCCGCCGCTCGGGATTTCGGACTCGGCATCGATCCCAAAATCAAAACCCGGGACTCGCCATCCCACACCGGCCCAAACCCATGCTCCACATGTTCGCTCATGGTTTCCATCCTAAGTCGGGCGATTGAGCGCACGAGGCAATCAGGCCGAGAACTGTTTGCCGAATTCCGAGAAGAGCTGACGGCGGGCGAAGACGAGCAGGCCGAGCAGCACCAGCAGGGAGACCAGCCCGCTGACCATCACCAGTACATCCCACGGAGCCCAGCCGAGCGGAATGAACGTCAGAGGCATCAGACCAGCGACGATGTCGAACGCCAGATACTTGGCGTACTCGTCAATGGCCTTGGCCCGCAGCACGATAAGCAGCACCACGTCAAAGACCAGCGAAACCAGACACGTGATCGGTATGACGAACATGGTGACGACATGATTCATCGTCGCCACAAACCAGACCAGCGCAATCGCCAGCATGATATAGAAATATCGAAACATGAGGCGAAGCGGCCGCGGCACGTGCAGAATCGCACTATTGATGAACAGCACGCTGATGATCAGCGCGGCCGCCGATGCACTGGCAATCGGTATCGGCCACGAAAACAGATAGCTGAAGAAGCCATGCAGCAGCAAAATCGCGCCGGTTACAAACGTGATGATTTCCACCGCCAAACGCCTCGGACGCAGATAGATCAGCTGCTTGGGTAATGCGGAGGTGGCGGCCTCGCCGCGCAATTCGTTCTGGCAGAGCGGGCAACGGGCCATATCGCCGGTGAAATCGACGGTGCAGGCATCGCAATGCTTCATGCCGACGCTCCTTTCTCCACATGCACGCCAGCGATGTTCATACGGCCGCTGATGCCCTGCGCGGCGAGAATCCGACACAGGTTCTTGATGACGTTCAGATCATGGTAGATGGTGGAGATGCCGATGCTCAGGTCGTCGCCGAACGAGCAGACCGTGAAATTCAGGCTGGCCGGTGTGGTGAGGAAGCTCACCGAACGTACATGGCGCGCGAGTCGTTCGTCCAAGGTGACTCGGCCAAGGTTCGAGACGGTGGTCGTGGTCTCGCGGTCGGCGATGAACCGGGCCAGCTCCAGCACCCAGTCCTTGGCAGGGGAGGGCGCAAGACGCAGCACCGGATTCTTTTCCAGCGCAATCATGCGGTTCATATGCGATTCGACGCGCTCGCGACTGGTGGCATGGCCGAGCTGCTCCTGCACATGGCGGGCGATGTCGGCCAACGGCTCATCGGTCAGCAATCCACCCATACCGTTGCCGTGCGCGGTGCGGGCGGCGGACTGCTGGCCGTCGCCGGCTGCGTCTGGGCTTGTTGCGGAAGTTTTCGCGGAGTCCTCATCGGCTTCGATTTCGGCCGGCGTGTACGCCACGTAAGTCATGCCGTAGAAGTTGCGCACGGTCTCCGACCTGAAGAAGGCGCGCAAGTCGACCGGAATATCCACGCGAATCGCGCGATTGCGGGCGCGCGAGGGCATGACGTCGCGAATCGCGCACAGTATCGCGGCGATGAGGTAGGAGGTGAGACTCACTCCGCACTGATGCGCTGCACCAAGCACCTTGCTGGCGCTGACGTGGTATTCCATGAACGTAGGCGCGGCCCGGTCGATGGGGCCGGCCAGCCGGTAGATCTTCGTGCCTGGCGCAGCGCCGGCCTTGTCTTTCTCGTAGTATTTGTCGAAGCTGTTTTCGGCTTTGTCGCTATCCGAACCGTCGTAATCCGAAGGCACGCCCGGCACGTCGTATCGCTCGGCGATGTAGGCGTGCAGCAGCGACTTGAACAGGTTGATGGCGCCGCGACCGTCCGAAATGATGTGCGAGACCTCGAGATTGACACGATTGCGGAAATAGCTTACGCGGAACAGCATGCTTTTGGGCCCGTAATGCAGTCGCGAGCATATCGGCAGATGTTCCGGCTCCACCAGCGGCCGGCCGTCTGACTGTTCGAGGTAATGCCAGAACATGCCGTTGAGCAGGTGCACGTTGAAGCTCGGGAACTGGGCGATGGCATGGTCGAGCGCGTGCTGCAGGATGTCCGGATCGATGCCGTCCGCCAGCTCGGCCGAATAGCGGAACACGGTCTGCGAGGAGCGGCCAGCCTGGGAGGAGTAGAACTTGCCGATGTTGTCTAGTCGGTACCAAGTACGTCTTGCCACGCGTCGCCTCCCTCCGGTGCGTTGGCGGTGGTGCCGGTGCCGGGAGCTGGTTCCAGCGGTGTGCCGTCGAGGAAATGCTCGATGATTCGGTAGGTGGTGGCCACCAGTCCCACGGCCGACGTATTGAGCAGGTAGCCGTGGATGCCATCGTGAATTCGGTAACAGGAGACGTTGTCGTTCACCAATTGCAGGCGACGGGCGTACGCTTCGTCCTCGTCTCTGAGCGGGCAGTATTCGGCGGACAACACCAGCGTGCGCGGCTGATTGCTCAGGTCGTGCGCGGTGAGCGGCGCGAAATACGGATTGGTCAGATCGGCCACGGACGAACGGTACATGTCGATGTAGTCGGCCATGTCCTGTGCGGTTAGGATGTAGTCGGTGCCGTTGGTCCGCACCGATTCGAACGGGCTGGTCTCGGGATTGTAATCGTTGCCGACTACCGGGTAAAGCAGCATCTGCGTGCGCGGCATGAACTCGCCGCGGTCGCGGGCCATGAGCGAGACGGCGGCCGCAAGATTGCCGCCCGCGCTGTCGCCAAACAGCACGATGCTGTCGGGATCCGGTGCTGGGATTGTCGCAGATATATCGCCCCCGCCGGCGGGGGCTGTCGGCGCAGCCGACTGGGGGTGATCAACATCAACAGAACCACCCACCCCAGAAATCGGCAATTCCCCAGCAAACAGCTGCCGGGCTACCTCATAGCAATCCTCAACAGCAGTAGGGAAGCGGTATTCAGGAGCCAGCCGGTACTCGACTGAGATCACACGGCGTTGCAGACGTACGGCCATATGCGCGCAAGCCTGCGTGTACAGGTTGATGCCGCCTGTGGTCCAACCGCCACCGTGGAAAAACAGGATCGTGCCACGCGGCGTGACTGAGGGAAGTTCCGTGTTGGCATTGCCGGAAATACCGTCGGCGTTGCCGCTCGACGTGCTTTCCTTGATGAGTATTTTGGGTAGGACTTTGGGTAATACGGCGGGCAGAATCGCGGATATTGCCGAGGCCACGGGCGTGCCATTGGCGGAAGATTCCTCCAGGGCTTCGGGCAGGGGCGCTCCATAGGCGACCAGCGGCGTGAACACTCGCAATGGTACGGCATATCCATCCGCCATAGGCGCGAAGGCGTCCTCGACACGGCATTTCGGATTGTCGGGTGCCTGCTTGGCGATAAGCTCTTCCGCCACGCGCTGCAATTTGTACGACTTGCCCGCGTTGGGCTTGATGTAGCTGGCGGCCTTCATCGCGGCGAACAATGCCTCGTTGATCGGCATGACGACAGGTCCTTTCAGCGGCGGATTCGGTAGTGCGAACACCCCAACCTTAGCCCATGACCGGCATGAACAAAAAAGGGAAGGAACCCGAGAGTTCCTTCCCTGTGTGCCGTATCAGACGCGATACGCGCCGATTATCAGGCGGTGAAGTATTCCACGCCGGCCTCGAAGATCGGCTGGTACTTGTTGCCGGGCACGTTGACGTACAGGCCGTTGCCGGAACGCTCCGAGTGACCCATCTTGCCAAACACGCGGCCGTCCGGGCTGGTGATGCCCTCGATGGCGAGCAGCGAGCCGTTCGGGTTCACATCCAGGTCCATGCCGGGGGTGCCGGTCTCGTCCACGTACTGCGTGGCGATCTGGCCGTTGGCCCTGAGCTGGGCGAGCACCTCGTCGGAGGCCACGAAGCGGCCCTCGCCGTGGGAGATGGCCACGGTGTGAATGTCGCCGACCGAAGTCTTGGACAGCCACGGGGAGAGGTCGGAGGCCACGCGCGTGCGGACCAGTCGGCTCTGGTGGCGGCCGATGGTGTTGAAGGTCAGCGTCGGGCAGGCGTCGGTCATCGGCACGATGTCGCCGTACGGCACCAGACCCAGCTTGACGAGCGCCTGGAAGCCGTTGCAGATGCCGAGCATCAGACCATCGCGGTTCTTCAGCAGGTCACGCACGGCCTCGGTGACGGCCGGCGCACGGAAGAACGCGGTGATGAACTTGGCGGAACCGTCCGGCTCGTCGCCGCCGGAGAAGCCGCCCGGGATCATCACGATCTGGCTCTTGTTGATCTCGTCGACCAACGCCTGCGTGGATTCGGCGACGGCGGCCGGCGTCAGGTTGTTGACGATCAGTGTGGTCACATCGGCGCCGGCACGCTCGAAGGCGGCGGCGGAATCGTACTCGCAGTTGTTGCCCGGGAACACCGGGATCACCACATGCGGCTTGGCCACGGAAGAGCCGACGTACACGGTCTTCTTCGGCGCGTGGAAGTCGATGGTCTCGACGGTCGCGCCCTTGTCCTCGCCCTTGGAACGGTACGGGAACACGGATTCGATGCCGGACTCCCAAGCTTCCTGCACAGCGTCCAGGTCCAGCGTCTCGCCGGCGGCCTTGAACACGTACTCGGAGGTGGTGGTGCCGATTTCGCCGATCTCGACCAAATTGGAGACGGCCGGAAGCTTGGCATCGTCCGCCAGCTCGACGATGAACGAACCGTATGCCGGGGTGAACAGGTCGTCCACGGCGATGCTGTTGTTCAGGGTCACGCCGATGCGGTTGCCGAGCGTCATCTTGAACAGGGCTTCGGCGGTGGCGCCATAGCCCGGCGTAGAGACGGCCAGGGCATCGTGGAAGTCGGTGAGCTCCTCGATCACGGAGAACACCTCAAGCAGCGCATCCTTGTCCGGGGTCAGACCGTCGGCCAGGTAGCGCGGCGCGATGCGTACGATACGGTGATCGGCGTCCTTGAATTCAGGGGAGGTGGCGCGCTTCATGTTGCCCACGGCCACGGCGAAGGAGATCAGCGTCGGCGGCACGTCGAGATCCTCGAACGAACCGGACATGGAGTCCTTGCCGCCGATGGCGCCGGCGCCCAGGTCCACCTGGGCCATCAGCGCGCCGAGTACGGCGGCCGCCGGCTTGCCCCAGCGTTCCGGCTCGTCGCGCAGCTTCTCGAAGTACTCCTGGAAGCTCAGGTAGGCCTTCTCATGCTCGAAGCCGGCCGCGACCAGCTTGGCCAGCGACTCGACCACGGACAGGTAGGCGCCGGTGAACTGGTTCTTGGACATGATGTACGGGTTGAAGCCCCACGCCATCGCCGAAGCGGTGGTGGTCTCGCCGAACACCGGCAGCTTGGCGACCATGGCCATGTTCGGGGTGAGCTGACGCTTGCCGCCGAACGGCATGAGCACGGTGCCCGCGCCGATGGTGGAGTCGAAGCGCTCCGAAAGGCCCTTGTTGGAGGCCACGTTGATGTCGGTGACCAGCTTGTTCATGCGTTCGGCCAGCGTGCCCTCGCCCCACGGGGTCTCGTAGGACTGCTGTTCCTCGACATGCACGGTCTGGTGCTTGGAAGCGCCGTTGGAGGCCAGGAACTCACGGGACAGATTCACGATCTTGTCGCCGTTCCAGGTCATCACCATGCGCGGGTCCTCGGTCACGGTGGCAATCACCGTGGCTTCGAGGTTCTCTTCGCGGGCGTAGGCCAGGAACTCGTCCACGTCCTCGGCGGCCACGTCCACGGCCATGCGCTCCTGGGACTCGGAGATGGCCAGCTCGGTGCCGTCCAGGCCCTCGTATTTCTTGGGCACGGTGTTGAGGTCCACGAACAGGCCGTCGGCCAACTCGCCGACCGCCACGGACACGCCACCCGCGCCGAAGTCGTTGCAGCGCTTGATCAGACGGCAGGCATCGCCGCGGCGGAACAGACGCTGCAGCTTGCGCTCCACCGGAGCGTTACCCTTCTGCACTTCGGCGCCGTCGAGTTCGAGCGATTCCACGTTATGCGCCTTGGACGAACCGGTGGCACCGCCGATGCCGTCACGGCCGGTGCGGCCGCCCAGCAGGATGATTTTGTCGCCAGGGGCCGGGGTTTCGCGGCGCACATGGTCGGCCGGGGTGGCGGCCACGACCGCACCCACCTCCATGCGCTTGGCCACGTAGCCGGGGTGGTAGATCTCGTCGACCTGACCGGTGGCCAGACCGATCTGGTTGCCGTAGGAGCTGTAGCCGGCGGCGGCGGTGG
>OGZI01002953.1_pt1 | contig 12723 bp, 8 predicted proteins | sample 1576711 | NCBI WGS metagenome assembly OGZI01 (sample SAMEA3541482, study PRJEB24748) | human gut metagenome | biome: human gut; feature: human-associated habitat; material: faeces | place: China | collected 2012
CTCGTGCTCTCCCCATCCCCGAAAAAACTTTCCTCAGGTCGGGCGCCGGTCCCCGTCGTTGGCTGGCGGCTGGGAGGAAAGGATATGTCTGGTCATGGGGCCGGGAAAAGGAGGGAGGGGAAAAGCTGGGGAGAGAAGATGCCGGAGTTTTTTCTTTTTCTCGTTCGCGCTTGCTCCCGGGCCGCTGGAATACCTCTGGAAGTATGGGATGGGGCCTTCCTACGATGAAGGGACCGTCGGGAGAGCTCTTTGATAAGTGGCTGCAGGTACGCCGCAGGGCGGGACGCTCTTCGGCAGAGGTCCGTCTTGTGCGGATGTCGGTAAGTGAAGGCGTGTTTGGGGATACCGGGCAAGCGATGCCGGAGGGACTCGTAGGGCTGCCCGACGCTTGCTGCCTCGTGGTAGGCCCGGAGCGGCGGGGAGAGTCTGGCCGGTCTGAAACGCGGGCGGGATACTCCGGCTGGGGGCTGCCTTGGCCGGAGGGGGGCCGGTATGGCGTGCTCCGGTCTCTGTCAGGCATGTCCGGTGGTTGGGATAGCCCGTGTGGAGCTCTCCCCGCGCAGTTCGTTTCGGGCAGGCGGTGGCCCTCAGGTCACAAAAAAGCCCTCCATGTGGAGGGCTTTGTCATTCCCGATGGGCGGACAGGCTTCCGGGACTGTCCTCGGGAGGGCGTACGGCCATGTCTGCCATTGGGCGGGCATGCCGTACCATCTGAAAAAATAGCCGGAAAGGGAGGCGCTTGGGAAAGGGGCTCCTCATGTGAGAGGAGCCCCTTCCGTCGATGTTCGTTTCGTCTGTGTCCGGTCTTAGGCCTGGGCCGAAGCGGCGGCCGTTCCTTCTTCCTTGCGGGCGGCGTTGCGGCGGCAGGCGTCGTTGAGATCGCGTTCCAGCAGGGCCACGATGGTGAAACGGTTGATGAAGGCGCGGGCGAACTGCAGGTAGTTCAGATACAGGTCACTGCTGCGCATGGACAGGCCTTCGGTATCGATGCGCTGCAAGAGTTCGATCTGGATCTTGCTGATGCGGGAAGAGCAGTGGTCGGCATAGGCCGAGAGCTCGGCGCGGGAGCCTTCGCCCGCGGCATAGGTCCGGAAGTGGCGGGCGGCGTCTTCCAGGATGCCCAGCATCTGCTCCAGATTGTCGCCCAGCGCGCCGCTGTAGGGGCGGTGCCGGTTGGCGATATGGTTGGCGGACATGCCCAGCACCGAGCGCAGCTCATGGCTCAGTTCCTTCATGCCGTTGAAGATGCGGTAGTAGATATGCCGCGCCTCGTTGTCCAGATCGTCGCCACCGCCGCGCAGGGCCATGCGGTAGTAGGAACCGCGGGAGCGCGAGATGTCTTCGAAAAGGTTCACGGCTTCGTTCTTGCAGCGGTTCAGGACCTTCTCGTCCTCGGCCTGGAAGGCGGTGAGGCCTTCGCGCATCAGGCGCACGGCGGTATCGATGCTTTCGTCCACCGAGGCGCCGATATTGGCGCGGATGCTGTCCTTGTCGGTTTTGTCGGCCACGATGTCGAAGCTGCTCTCGTCCTTCTTCTTGCCGAAGAAGTTGGAGCGCACCAGGCTGACCACGGCCACCAGCATGAAGAGGACGGCCACCACGCTGCCGCCCTCGAACAGGGCCCAGGTGACCAGGGCGCAGGCGCTGAAGGCGCACATGGCGGTCAGGAACCAGCCGCTGATGACGGCCAGCACGCCGGAGATGCGGTAGACGGCGCTTTCACGGTTCCAGGCACCATCGGCGAAGGAGGAGCCCATGGCCACCATGAAGGTCACATAGGTGGTGGACAGAGGCAGCTTGAGGGAGGTGGCCGAGGCGATGAGGATGCTGGAGACCACCAGATTGATGGCGGCACGCACCTGGTCGAAGGGCAGCACGGGGGCGCCCTTGACCTGTTCCACGGGCTGCATGCGGCTTTCGAGGGCGTTGAAGAGCGAATTGGGCAGGATCTGGTGCAGGGTCTTGTTGGCGCTCAGGCCCGCGCGCACGATGAGGCGGCCGGGCAGGGAGGAGCCGAACTGTTCCTGATCGCCGCGGGTGCTGCTGCTCAGGTTGATGGAGGTCTGCACCACGCGATGGGCCTTTTTGGAGAACCACAGGGTCAGCACCATGATCAGGCCGGAGAGCAGCAGGTAGAAGGTGGGCGTCTGCACGGCCTTGCGCAGGCCCTCCATGGTGAAGGCATCGGGGGCCATGCCGCTGGCGGTGAACTGCTGCCAGCTTTCCCAGGCGGCCAGCGGCACGCCCACGAAGTTGACCAGGTCGTTGCCGGCAAAGGCGAATGCCAGGGCAAAGGTCCCGGCCAGGATGACGATCTTGAAGATGTTGACGCCGCGGCGCACCATGAGCAGGTGCAGCACCACGCTCAGGCCCGCGAACAGCACCAGCAGGATGGGCAGGGTGTGGGCATTGATCCAGGCCAGGTATTCCGGCTTCATGAAGGACGCGCCCTTGGCGCCTTTCATGATCAGGAAGTAAAAGATGGCCGTCAGGGACAGGCCGCCGAAGATGCCGCCGATGCGGCGGTACATGCGTTCGTAGTGGAAGGTGAAGATCAGGCGGGTGATGTACTGCACCACCACGCCGGCCACGAAGGCCACCACCACGGAGATGAGGATGCCGGACACGATGGCCAGGGCCTTCTGGCTGTTGATGAAGTCCCCCAGCTGGGAGAGCAGGATGTCCGAGGTGGAGATCTTGATGAGGGCCGCGGCCACGGCACCGCCCAGCAGCTCGAAGACGATGGACACGGTGGTGGAGGTGGGCAGTCCCATGGAGTTGAAGGCGTCCAGCAGCAGGACGTCGGTGATCATCACCGCGAAGAAAATGATGATGATCTCGTTGAAGGTGAACATCTCGGGATTGAAGACCCCGCTGCGAGCGATCTCCATCATGCCGCTGGAAAAGGTGGAGCCCAGCAGCACACCGATGCTGGCCACCACCATGATGACCTTGAAGCTGGCGATGCGCGAGCCTATGGCCGAGTTGAGGAAGTTGACGGCGTCGTTGCTGACGCCCACGAAAAGGTCCACTGCGGCCAGGATGGCCAGAAATACCAGTATGAGCAGAAAGATGCTTTCCACGTCCCGTCTCCTGCGGAATAGTCTGAGAATGAGGCATATTCTGTGTAGGCAGGTTTTGTTACAAATCGGTGACGGAGGCGGGAAAATGCAGGGAAGAGAAGGGCTGCCGGGGGACTATTCCTCAGGATAGGGCTGGGCATGCGGATCAGCGCAGCCGGTCCGGTTTTCCCATTTTGCCTGCAAGGCCATGCCACAGGGCCTTGAAAACCAGCGGAACACGATCCGGCTGTTTGCGGAGAAAACGTTTGAACGCCACGGCCAGATAACTGACGCACAGCAGCGGTATGCCCAGAGAATAATGATCCCGGACCAGACGCGCCCGGTTGCGCAACATCAGGTAATCGACCCATAACGGACGCTGAAAATGGGCATTATTGGCTGAAGCCGCGCCTGTGGTGCCCCCTTCTTTATGGAAGACGATGCTGTCACGTGCCCAGAGCAGCGGTATGCCTGCTTTGCGGGCACGGATACTGAAATCAGTATCTTCCAGATAGAGGAAAAAATCTTCCCGGATCATGCCGATGCGCTGGAGGGCTTCTTCGTGGAGGAGCAAACTGGCACCAGTGATGTAGCCGAGTTTTTTTTCAGTATCATCGATATCGATGGTGCGGAGATCTTTGGCTGTTGCGCCTTGGTGCAGATGGCATGTTAAACCAAGATAAGGGACTAGATTCCCGCCTCCTGTACACTGGATGGTCATCTCGTCATAGGAGAATACTAAAGTCGAGCCGACTAGAGCTAAGGATTTTGCCTGATTATATCGTGCGCACAGGGTATTCAAGGCATAACGATCCGGTTCCGTATCATTATTGAGGATCCAGTATGCCGTGCAGGATGTCAAAGACTTCGCCAGCCGGATCCCGGCATTGTTGCCGGAAGCATAGCCGTTATTTTCATCAAGCTGGAGCAGCACGGCCTTGGCGGGCTCTTCCTTGCCGCTTGGATTTTGGGTGTGAACAAGATGAGGCGTGGCCCATTGCCGCCAGGCGGGCATGATCCGGGTGACAGAATCATCAACGGAGGCATTATCCACGACAATGATGGCACCGGGCAGGGTCTCCAGACTGTACAGGGAATGCAGGCAGGCGATGGTATCTTGGGCACCATTATAGTTGAGCAGGATGACGGCAACGTCCTGGGGATGCAGCATGGGAACCTCGCGCGGCGGTATTGCTGGTTGTCAACAGGGGGGAGGCGGACAACTGTTCCCGCAGCTTCCGCAGGATAGCGGCAGCGGCGGCGGTATCCGCTTCTGCCCATTGCCCTTTGAGGCCCTTGAGGGGCCCTCGCTTCTCCTTGAGGGGGACCAACGTGAAGGGGACAGGGTGGGAGAGTTCACCGTCCATGAAGTCCATGTTGCCCGACCAGCCAGTGGCTACTACATGCAGGCCGTGCAGCATGGCTTCCCTGATGGTCAGGCCATAACCTTCCGAGCGATGCAGGGAAAGATAGACGTCATGACGGCAGTAGAGACGGGAAAGCGCGTCCCTGTCCAGGATGTCCGTGATGATGTGGACATGCGGCACGGAGCGGCAGCGTTCACGCAGGGCTTCCATGGCTGCCGGAGCAGCGGTGGCACCGCTGACTTTGAAGGTCAGTTCAGCGCCCCCCTGCGGAAAGGCCTCTGCAAAGGCCCGCAGCGCCGCTTCGGGATTCTTGCGGTTCAGACCTGAGCTGACATCGAAGCTGTACAGGCAGCGCAGGATGCCGTCTTTCATAAAGGTGGTCTTGCGGAGCGAGGGGGAGACGACCTCATGCGGTATCACCTGTACAGGACGGGTAGTATGGCGCTGAATAGCCCGTTGCACGAAACGGCTGGGAACTTCGACGCCATCCAAAAGGCGCAGCGCTTGGACCCATATCGACGGCAGGGTCTCGACTTCCCATGCCCAGTAGCCGAGGATACGTTTGTTATGCAGAAAATCCTTGCCCAGCCGCAGCAGGGCCAGCTGGAATTGCGGAGGATTGGCATGGATGACCACGGTACCGGGGCGTGTCAGTTGCTGTCGTTCATCAAAGGCCATGACGCCCTCAAGACCCTGGGGGAAATCGGCCCGCTGCTGCATGGCATGTGTGATGTCCAGGCAGATGACTTCTTTCCCTTCGCGTCGGCGTGCCTGCGCATACAGGCGTGCCCCTTCCGCAAGACCAGAGCTGCTGGCAAAAGCGCCAAGCACATAAAGCGGCTGCTCAGGGGCCTGGGGATCATGCGGGCTGATACGCCAGGAAAGCGCCGTGATGACAAGTTTTCGGAGCCAGGAGGGGCTGCGTTGCCAGGCTGTTTTGATAGAATATTTAATAATTCTTAATAGATGCTTAATATAATAGTCAACATGATATTTTCTTTCTGTCTCGTAAGAAAGATTTTTATAGTGGGTCAGCCATGCGGCACAACAAGTTCCATGTGCTATTGCCAAATTATGATTTTCCTGGATGCCATTAAAATTTGGTAAATCATCTATTATTTGTAATAATTTTTTTATATTTTTAGAGAGAAGGAATCGCTCTATTGATATACTTTTAAGGTCTTTTGCTTGAAGGTATATATGCGGATACTCGGATAATAGCTCATGCGCAATTTGCTTAGAGGATAGTTTCCTTCTCTGTGGAAGTCCGCTGAAGATGTTTTGAGCTTCCTCATCTATATTGTCGACAGATATATATCCATTTCCGCCAAAATGATCGTATTCGTAAGATGGGATGCCTAGCCCAAGAGAATATTGAATAGTCTTACCAATTGATATGATAACATCATAATTTGAAAGAATTTCTGGTGTTATCGGAACATAATTTTTTTGTTGTTTTCCAAAAAAATCAATTGTTATATGTGATGGCAATATATTTTTTAATTCTCTTATCTCATCTGGAATATGATTTGAGACAACGGCAATGTGTGCAGGCTCTTGTGATGGATGTTTTTTGTGTGAAATGTATTCTGCATAGGTATCTGGAATATGATTTTCAAGTACAAATATTTTTTCAAGAGGAATTCCATAATTAGTATGGTGAATTTTCTGTGTTCTATAGCTCATAGCTGTCAATAATGTAGCACTATTCCAGTATGTTGGAAATGTTTCCATGAGTTCTACACTAGATAAGCTACCTAAAATAAGCTTTTTACAATTTAAACCTTGATTAATAAGAGTATCGATTGTAGGAAAGTGGTAAGCAAAAACTATATCGTAGATTATATTCTTATCAATTTTGTTGAGGGTCTTTACGGATATGTTTGATTTTTTAAAAAAATCAACTAGAACAGGAGTCGCAAAGCATGTCGCCACAGTTATAGAGTGATTTCCTCCTTTATCTGAAGCCAAAAAAGAAGCTATTTCTTTTACATGCATTACTGAACCATGGAAACCATCTAAAAAAAGGACAGTGAATAATATTTTCATTGGAATATACTTCGATTTTATTTTTTGATATCCGAGACTTCTAAATCATCCCGGGAGGAAGACCGTACCTGCATATTCTTCCCCAGTCATACCCTGCCTTGCAGCAGCTGAACAAAAAGCTGTGCTCAATGGCATGGGCCAGTGTCCCATCTCGTTGCCGTGGATCGGTATCTTCAAAGTCCTCAAAGCCAAGCCGCAGGTCGAGCAAGGGCTGCAAGGCCGCACTTCGCGCCCAGAACATGGAGCCGACAGGAAAGTCGATAGCTTCATTGAGGGGAATCTGTAACCCCATTTTCCGAAGCACGGGATCCAGCCATTTTTTATTCATACCTCTATCTACGCGACAATAGGGAAGACTTGGAGAGGCGACCATGCCGAGTTTGGGGCTATCTTCAAAAAGTCTTATGATCTTTTGGACGTGATGCTCACTGCCTAAAAGTGCCCCATAAAGCATCATACGCCAATAGGCTGACTTATCTTTAGACATATGGGTTGATGCTTTTACATGGACTTTGCATATCAGATCATAGGTCGGGATGATATCTGCAAAACCTGCCAGAAAAGGAGCGATGTCCCACCCTTTGTTGGGGCATATCCTGATCTCTGTTTTGGCGAAGTCCAAGGGAGCCATCTTTTGCTGGATGGCTGCACGCTTCTCTTCTGTATCTGTCGAGATATAGATATGCGTCGCTGAAGGGAGATTTTTCAGATATTCCAAAAGAATAGGGAGAACTTCGGGATAATAGCAATGGATGATGGCCGCAGTCCGCAATGCACCTTCTCGCGATGCTTCTTGAGGTAGTTGCAGGGGCTTGTAACGGGCAAAAACACTGGGAGGCCATGTCGCGCTTCGTTTCCCTGGACAGAGGACGGAAGAAATGTCCAGATCGATTCTGTGGAAATAATCACTGATGAGGTGGGCAGGATAGTGATATTTTTCTACTTCACCTTGCCAGGCAGGAAGTGCAACGATACCCCCTTGGGATTTAAAAATTTCCCGTTCTAGGAAAGGGACGCCATCCCGAAGGTATTTTTTCCATCGAGCTCCAAGGGGAGCGGTAATGCTGGAATACAGGTTATAAGGCCGATAGCAGCCAGCTGTAAGCCCATGGAGTTCGAGCCAAAGGGAAAAACTGACTTCATAGCCAACAGCCATATCCCTATTGTTATTTATAGCAACAGCTGCAATAAAATTCTTGAAGGCAGGGTGCTGTAAGGCTCTTTTTCTGAGAACAAGATGAAAGCTCTGCATATGGGGCATGATCTCATGTGAGAAGGTCATGCCCCAGAAGTCGCAGGGAATGGAAGCCATCGTTTGGTAGGCCGGAGCATAAGAACCAATAGGGGCAAATACTCTGTCGCTGCAGAGTGTGACTTCCTTGGCGTCATAGAGTGAAGGGAAGGCTTCAAAGGCAGCCTTCCAGCTGGTGAAATCATAGCCCGCACAGGTTCGGCAGACGATAGCATCGAAAATGTCGGTCTCTTGCGGCAGGGTTGTCAGCGGAGCCGCAGAGCAAAGGATGACTTTCTTTCCCAGCTGCTTGAGATGGTGCGCCATATGCAGCACATAGGGATCGGCGATATTTTCAGGATCCCAATGAGCTAACAGAGCTGCTTCACTGTTAGTACAATCCATCTCATCACCGTATAGGATGGTATATGCGCCATTCAGTGAGCAAGATCCTTCCAGATATTGACCAATGAGGAAACGTGCCTTCCGACGAGCTTGGGAAGGGAAAAGAGAGAGCGGGCGTAAAAGGGATATACACCGGGATTTGGGTGCAGGAAGGTATTGGCAGCTTTTATAGAGCGCGCTTTTGACTCCCTGAGTGCGTAGTTCATGAAAAAAACGCTCTATATACCATGAGGTGTTTTTATTCATTCCAGAAATCTGCCTTGGCATCTTTTTCAGACAATACAGGATTCTCTACAGGCCACGCTACCTTGAAGGTCGGATCATCCCAGCGGTAGGAGCCTTCATCCCAAGGGCAGTAATAGTCCGTACATTTGTAATGGAAGTGGGCGATCTCGCTGGTGACCACAAAACCGTGGGCCAGGCCCGGGGCGATCCAGAGCTGCCATTGGTTCTCCTGGGTCAGTTCTACGCCGTACCATTGGCCGAACGTGGGCGAATCATGGCGGATATCCACCGCCACGTCAAAGACGCTGCCCAAAGAGACGGAAACCAGCTTGCCTTGCGGCCGGGTCTTTTGGAAGTGCAGGCCGCGCAGCACGCCATAGGAGGAGCGGGAGTGGTTGTCCTGTACGAAGGGCAGGTCGATGCCGATCTCGGCATAGCGTTCCTGTTGCCAGGTCTCCACGAAATAGCCGCGTGCATCGCCCCAGACTTTGGGTTTGATGAGCAGTACACCTTTAATATGAGTCCGCACTACTTCCATTGTCCTATCCCCGTATCCACAAGTTCTCGAAGGTATTGACCGTACGCGGTCTTGGCCAGTGGTTTGGCCAGAGCGCGCACATCGTCGGCCGAGATCCAGCCATTGCGCCAGGCGATCTCTTCCAGGCAGGCGATTTTCAGCCCCTGGCGCTGTTCCACGGCCTGCACGAAAGCACCGGCATCCATGAGGGAATCATGGGTCCCGGTATCCAGCCAGGCGATGCCGCGCCCCATGAGCTCCACATGCAGGTCCCCCCGGCGCAGGTAGGTATTGTTGATATCCGTGATCTCCAGCTCGCCGCGTGCGGAAGGCCGTATCTGTTTGGCGATGTCCAGCACGGAAACATCGTAAAAATACAGGCCGGTCACGGCAAAGTTGGAACGGGGGTGTTCAGGCTTTTCCTCGATGCTGACCACACGATGATCCTTGTCGAATTCGACGACACCGTAGCGCTGCGGATCGCTGACATGGTAACCGAAAATGGTCGCTCCCTGTTCGCGGGCCATGGCGGCATGCGTCAGGGCTGGCAGGCCGTGGCCGAAAAAGACGTTGTCGCCCAGCACTAGGCAGGTGTTGCAGCCTGTGATATGCTCCTCGGTCAGGAGGAAGGCTTGCGCCAGGCCTTCCGGCCGGGGCTGTACCACATAGGTAATGGAGCAACCCCACTGCCGTCCGTCATGGAGCAGGGCCTCATACAGGGGCAGGTGCTCCGGTGTGGAGATGAGGCAGATATCCCGGATGCCGGCCATCATCAAGGTGGCTAGGGGATAATAGATCATGGGTTTGTCATAAATGGGCATGAGCTGCTTGCTGACGCTGAGGGTCAGCGGATACAGACGGGTGCCGGAGCCGCCTGCCAGCAGGATACCTTTCCATGAAGCCATATGTGCTCTCCTGATGGATGGCTGAGAAAGAAGACGATTTATCGCCCTGTATAATTACGCGTGATCCAGTCTTGGTAAGCGCCGCTGCGGACGTTATTCACCCACTGGCCATGTTCCAGATACCAGCGTACGGTCTCGCGCAGGCCGGAAGTAAAATCATGCTTCGGGGCCCAGCCCAGTTCCTTTTCTATCTTGCTGCAATCAATGGCATAACGGAAGTCATGGCCCGGTCTGTCTGTTACGAAAGTGATCAATTCGGCGTAACTTCCACGAGGGCTGGGGACCTGTTCATCCAGTATGGCGCAAAGACTGCGCACCACATCCAGGTTGGTCTTTTCCGAGCGGCCACCGATATTGTAACTTTCACCGATGCGGCCAGCTTCCAGGACGCGGGCGATGGCTTGGCAGTGGTCTTCGACATGCAACCAGTCGCGGATATTGTTTCCCGTGCCATAGACAGGCAGTTTTTTCCCTTCCAGCGCATTGAGGATCATGAGCGGGATCAGTTTTTCCGGGAACTGACGCGGGCCGTAATTGTTGGAACAGTTGGTCAGCAGCACCGGCAGGCCGTAGGTCTCGTGGAAGGCACGCACCAGATGATCACTGGCAGCTTTGGAGGCTGAATAGGGGCTGTTGGGACTGTACGGCGTTGTTTCAGAAAAGGCGGGGTCCCCCTCCCTGAGGGTGCCGAAGACTTCGTCTGTCGAGACGTGCAGGAAACGGAACGCCTGTTTCTTGTCGATCTCCAGTTCTTTCCACCATTGCGAGACAATCCGCAGCAGGGTCGCTGTCCCCAGGACATTGGTCCGTACGAACGCTTCAGGATCCACGATAGAGCGATCGACATGGCTTTCAGCAGCGAAATTCAATACGGCATCAGGGCGATAAGTCTGCAACAGCCAGCGCATCAGTTCAGCATTGCCGATATCACCCTGAACGAAAATGTAGTCCTTGTCCTGGGCCAGTTCCGCAAGATTTTCCGGATTGCCGGCATAAGTCAGCTTGTCCAAATTGATGACGCGTTCACCCCGTTGCCGGGCCTGGAGGACATAACAGGAACCAATGAAACCGGCGCCGCCGGTGATGAGGAGAGTCTTGCTCATGGGACATCTAATGCACATCGATGTGCTGGTTATTGTTGCAGGGGAGGAAGGGCAAGCTCTGCCATCGTCAGCGAGAGAGCTTTCTGCCAGTGGGGCAGTCTGATCCCCAAGATTTTTTCCAGCTTTTCCACAGACAGGCGTGAATTCAGCGGACGCGGAGCGGGGGCGCTATACTCTTCTGTCGTAATGGCCTGTACAGCATCATTTTGGAGGCGCAGCGCATGTCCCATGGCGCGGGCTGTATCGAAAATCTGGCAGGCGAAACCGTGCCAGCTCGTCTCGCCACGACAGACGGCATGATAGATACCGGAAGGCACATCCCGCCGTGCCAGTGCGATGTTTGTGATATCGGCCAGGAGACGGGCGGAGGTGGGCGCACCGATCTGGTCTGCCACAACGGATAAACGGTCACGCTGTCCGGCCAGGCGCAGCATGGTCTTCAGAAAATTGTTCCCGCGGGCGGCGTAGACCCAGGAGGTCCTAAAAATGACGTAGGATGCGCCGCTGTCCATGATTGCCTGGTCTCCAGCCAGCTTGCTTCGGCCGTAGACATTGAGAGGTCCGGTTGGTGCCTCTTCGCTGCGGGCGTCGCGGCCGCTGCCGTCATAGACATAATCGGTGGAGTAGTGGAAGATCCGGATGGCATGCCTTGCCGCATACTGTGCCAGTACACACGGCAAATCCCGATTGATGCACAGGGCTGTCTGCATGTCCGTTTCTGCCTTGTCTACCGCTGTGTAGGCGGCGGCATTGACGATACAGCCCGGAGCATGCGCCTCCAGCCAGCGGCTCACTGCGGACATGTCGGAGAGGTCGAGCTCATGGCGTGCCGGTGCCAGGACATCCCCCCAGAGGGAAAGACTGCGCTGCAATTCAAATCCGACTTGTCCGGTACCACCTGTCAGAAATACCTTCATTGCTGCTCCCGTTGCGCTTCGAATGACTTCATATACTCCGGCAGGATTTCCTGCGGCGTACCAATGCGGTATATTTTGCCCTTTTCCATCCAGATCAGCCTGTCACAGTGCTCAACGGTACTTAAGCGGTGTGCAATGATAATGATGGTCAACTGACCTTTGAGGGCTTCGATGGTCTCCATGATGGCGCTTTCTGTCCCTAGGTCGAGCGCACTGGTGGACTCGTCCAGGATCAGGATATCAGGCGCAGCATATAAAGCCCGTGCGATGGAGACACGCTGTGCCTGGCCACCGGAAAGTCCTGCCCCCCGTTCCCCGATCGGGTACTCTATACCTCTCGGGTCATGCTCCACAAGGTCCAGAGCCGCCATGCGGCAGGCCCGGGCCACCTTCTCTGCATCGTAGGGCTTGCCCCATTGGCTGAAGGCCACGTTCGCTGCCACAGTCCCCTGTAAGATATAGGGGGACTGGGGCACATAGCCGATGCTGCGGATATAGGCGGCCCGTTCTTCCGGCGACAGTTCCCTGCCGTCCACACGCAATGTGCCGCTGCTCATGGGCAATAGGCCGCACAGCAAGCCTACCAAAGTAGACTTACCGGCACCGGAGGGGCCTATGATGCCCAGCTGTTCGCCCTTATGGATGGAAAAGCCCAGCTGGGAAAGGCTGTCTTTCTGAGCACTCGGATAGCGGAACCCCACGTCATCCAGGGTGATATCCCGCGTGAAGCGGAAGGAGGGGTCGGGCTCTGGAGGGGAGGTCAGGGCCCGCTGCTGGATGGTCTCCAGACGTCCCAGACAGTTCATGGCCATGACGCGCAGTCCGCGCAGCGTCACAAGGCAGCCCAGCGAGCGGTTGAGCAGCGGGAGCACACGCCATGCCGCCAGCATGACGACGTTCATCAGCAGCGGGTTGAGCACGCTCCACACCACGCCCAGCACG
>OGZI01002954.1_pt1 | contig 12714 bp, 9 predicted proteins | sample 1576711 | NCBI WGS metagenome assembly OGZI01 (sample SAMEA3541482, study PRJEB24748) | human gut metagenome | biome: human gut; feature: human-associated habitat; material: faeces | place: China | collected 2012
CCGCCACTTCATAAGTGGGGCTGTTCTTGGCATTTTCGAATAAAACGGATAGTGGAGGGAGAACTATTTTACTATAATCTTCATCACTTAGTTGAGAATAGTCAGATACTTCTTGTGCAACTACACGGGTGGTAGAGATGAACAGAAGTAATAACCCCGAAAAAAAATATATAAATTGCTTCATAAAAAAATCCTATTATTTGCTCTTGCTGTGTTATAGCTTGCGCAAATATAAGGATTAATTTCATTTATGTGCAGTCTTTTATTATCTATTTTACAATCTTTCGTGTAAATTGTGTACAGATCGTCGCTTAAATGGTATCAGAAGGCTTCTGTCATGTTGAAGTAGAATAAATTCTGCTTGTTCACCATGTCTCTTCCGAAGTCGAGACGTACATTCATACGGGGTTGAACTTCGATACGTAATCCCAGTCCGAGGTTGGGAAGCACGCCTTCTATCTTGCCCGGAGTGGGTCCCATGAATCCGCATCCGCCCCATGCTACGTATCCTATATGACTCAACATCTTTTTTACCCAGGTGCTTTTGTCTGTATTTATCATCTGACGGTATTCGGCCATCATGACATGCGAGGACTTGTCGCGAAACTGCCCCATATAGTAACCACGAAGGTCGAAAGGGGTTCCGCTAAGCATATATTTCGTCAGAGGAACATCTCCAAATGCGTTTTTGCTTTGCACTGTCCAGGCTATCACCTTGCGACGGCCTACTGTTTTGTATTGGCGGTAGTCGATTTCCAAACGGTAAAAGTTATTATCGCTTCCGAATACCTTATTATACATCATTCCCCGGAAGTCGAGGTAGGTTCCGCTATATGCATTTGCAGGAATATCGCGTGTGTCATACGTCAGCAGGAAACCGAGCCCGGAGCTGAAATTTTTGTATCCGTGTTCTGTACCTCCTGCCGCTATATACGAGGATTCGTTAACCATTCCGGCAGCCGGTTTGGTAATTTTATCATAGTTCAAATCGACTTGGGGACCCGCGAAAATGTTGCTCTCTCCCAGACGAAACAGGAACCATGGGTTTACTTGGATGCCGCTGTAACGGTATTCGCTGGTATCTTCTCCACGTTCATAATCTTTATTAGTGGAATAGCCGATGCCATAAAAATTCTCGATTGTATTTTTATATGAGAAAGTTCCGAAGATACGGAAGCGGTCGCCTTTAAAAAAGAGTTGTGGTTTTGTCATCAGGTTCAGCCCGCCTTTGAATATCAAGGCAATGGCCACTGGCACTACCGAACGTCGTTGGGTGGTATCACTCGGATTCATCCGGAACGTCATCAAGGCACTACCGCCTACCAATACACCGAAGTCCGGTGTGTAGCTGGGACCACCTAATATGTTATAGTGCAAATTTCGTTTTGCTACACGCTGGCGGCGCAACTCGCGCTTTGAAAGGGCAGGAATGGTATCTGACGGGATGCCTTCAATATCTGTAGGAGTAGTATCACTGATAGAAGTTGTAGACCTTTGCAGTTCATCGCTCTTTACTGCCGTACTGTCAGCCGCGGCTGACATCATATTGATGGATGGAAGCATCATCAATATTCCTATTATATATTTCTTCATAATTTCTCTGTGAGGAATTCGACTGCAAAGAAAACTCTTTTATTCCGATTAGTTTTGATATTCTTAGATAATAAATCTAAAAAAGAATCGTATTTTTGCGGAATATGATGTTTTTCGATATGCTGATAAATAAAATCGCATGATTTAATCTCATACATTTAAACCGTATTTATTAGTGTATCATGATCCGTCAGCCTATTAATTAATTACTTATATCAATGAATAAACAGATTTTATCAATTTTTGTTTTATGTGCTTTTTCTTATTCTACACAAGCGCAAGAAGTGAAAGGCGGCATCAGCGACTCCATGATGCAACAAATCAAGCAGAGTTACGCAAACACTCCTACCGACAAGGCTATCCGCAATGCTATCGGTAGCAACGACATTCGTAAACTGGCTCTCAATCAGGATAACCTGAAAGGGATGGACACACATTTCTCCATCAAAGTGCCTTCCAAAGGTATCACCGATCAGAAATCTTCCGGCCGTTGCTGGCTTTTTACAGGTTTGAATGTGATGCGTGCCAAAGCGATCGCCAAGCATGACCTCGGTTCCTTCGAATTCTCGCAAACTTATCCTTTCTTCTTCGATCAGCTGGAGAAAGCTAATCTCTTTCTGCAAGGTATTATCGACACCAGCAGTAAGCCGATGGATGATAAAATGGTGGAATGGCTCTTCCGCAATCCTTTGAGTGACGGTGGAACATTTACCGGTGTAGCCGATATCGTCAGTAAATACGGGCTTGTTCCCAAAGATGTGATGCCGGAAACCAACAGTAGTGAAAATACTTCCCGTATGGCAGGTCTGATTGCCCTGAAACTTCGTGAACAGGGGCTTCAACTGCGTGATCTCGCTGCGCAAGGTGCTAAACCTGCTGTCCTTGAGAAAACAAAAACAGAGATGTTGAGCACCATCTACCGCATGTTAGTGTTGAATCTCGGTGTTCCTCCTACTGAATTTACCTGGACTGAATATAACGCTAAGGGTGAGCCTGTGTCTACCGAAACTTACACTCCGCTTTCTTTCCTGAAAAAGTATGGTGACGAAAAACTGATTGATAATTATGTCATGTTAATGAATGATCCGAGCCGTGAATATTATAAGTGTTATGAGATAGACTACGACCGCCACCGTTACGATGGTAAAAACTGGACGTATGTCAATCTTCCCATCGAGGATATCAAAGAAATGGCTATTTCTTCTCTCAAGGATAGCACGATGATGTATTTTTCTTGCGATGTAGGTAAGTTCCTGAATTCTGACCGTGGTCTGCTGGATGTCAAAAACTACGACTACGAATCTCTTATGGGTACTTCTTTTGGCATGAACAAGAAGCAACGTATCCAAAGTTTTGCCAGTGGCTCCAGTCACGCCATGACTCTTATGGCTGTCGATCTTGACAAAAACGGGAAACCGACGAAATGGATGGTTGAAAATAGTTGGGGCCCTGCTGCCGGTTATCAGGTGTATCTCATCATGACGGATGATTGGTTTAATGAATATATGTTTCGTCTGGTAGTAGAAACGAAATACGCATCGAAAAAAGCACTCGAAGTATTGAAACAGAAACCTATCCGACTTCCTGCCTGGGATCCCATGTTTGCCGGAGAGGAATAACCACTCTGCATAGGCCTGTATGCCGCAAGGTCTTCCGGCCTACTTTTTTCTCCGTCAAGCGAGCGCCCGTAACGGAGCGTCAAAAAGGGCAGACTGTTTGAGCGTAGCGAGTTTCTGCCCTTTAGCGAAGTGAAGGGAGCGAGTAGGAGAAAAAAGTCAGCCTTGAATTTTTCTTTGCTTCTTTCTTTTGTTTCAAGACAAAAGAAAGACGATTACGAGACAAAAGAAAGATGATTGTAACATAAATGTAACATGTATGACACCTCCCTGCAACGTCAAATCCCGTCCTTTGCAGCCGGAAACAACATACACATATATTTATTATGGAGACTATTTATTTATGCATTATCATCTTCCTCTTTGTACTAGCTGTTTTCGATCTGATAGTCGGAGTCAGTAATGATGCAGTTAACTTTTTGAACTCTGCGGTAGGCGCCAAGGCCGCTTCGTTCAAAACCATTCTTTTCATAGCCGGTATTGGTATATTCATTGGCGCTTCCCTGTCCAACGGTATGATGGACATTGCCCGGCACGGCATCTACCAGCCCGAGCACTTCTACTTTGCCGAAATCATGTGCATTCTGCTGGCCGTCATGTTGACCGACGTAGTACTGCTGGACGTATTCAACTCCATGGGGATGCCTACCTCTACCACCGTTTCACTAGTCTTTGAACTACTCGGAGGTACCTTTGCCCTCTCACTTATCAAAGTACATAATAGCGATACCCTCGGTCTGGGCGACCTCATAAACACCGACAAAGCCCTCTCCGTCATCATGGCGATCTTCGTCTCCGTCGCTATCGCCTTCTTCTTCGGAATGCTTGTACAATGGCTTGCCCGTGTGATATTCACTTTCAACTATACGAAAAAGATGAAATACAGCATTGCCCTCTTCGGAGGTGTAGCCGCTACCGCTATCATCTATTTCATGCTTATCAAAGGACTGAAAGACAGCTCCTTCATGACCCCCGAAAACAAACACTGGATACAAGACAACACACTGATGCTAATCACCGTTTTCTTTGTATTCTTCACCGTACTGATGCAAATCCTTCACTGGATGAAAATCAATGTTTTCAAAGTCGTCGTACTGATGGGAACCTTCGCTCTGGCTCTCGCTTTTGCCGGTAACGACCTTGTCAACTTTATTGGCGTTCCCCTCGCAGGTTTCTCCTCTTTTTTAGATTACACCGCCAACGGAGAAGGAAATCCGAACGGCTTCCTGATGACCTCCTTGCTGGGACCTGCTAAAACACCGTGGTATTTTCTTATCGGAGCCGGAGCCGTCATGGTCTACGCCCTCTGCACCTCTAAAAAAGCACATGCTGTAATTAAAACATCTGTCGACCTTTCCCGCCAAGATGAAGGAGAAGAAGCATTCGGAAGTACTCCTATCGCCCGCACAGTAGTCCGCATCAGCATGACACTTGCCAATGGAATCTCCCGAATAATGCCGGACGGCAGCAAAAAATGGCTTGACTCCCGCTTCCGCAAAGACGAAGCAATCATTGCCGACGGAGCTGCTTTCGACCTTGTCCGCGCTTCTGTCAACCTGGTATTGGCCGGTCTGCTCATCGCCTTGGGAACCTCCCTGAAACTTCCCCTTTCCACCACCTACGTAACCTTCATGGTAGCTATGGGTACTTCTTTGGCCGACCGCGCCTGGGGACGTGATTCAGCCGTTTACCGTATCACCGGCGTATTAAGCGTCATCGGAGGCTGGTTCATCACCGCCGGAGCCGCCTTCACCATCTGTTTCTTCGTAGCTCTCGTACTCCATTATGGAGGTAACATCTCTATCATCGCCCTCATCGGTATAGCTGTATTCATCTTGATCCGTAGCCAGGTGATGTACAAGAAACGCAAAGCGAAAGAACAAGGTAACGAAACGCTGAAGCAACTGATGCAAACCACAGACAGCACAGAAGCCCTGCAACTGATGCGTAAGCACACCCGCGAAGAACTTTCCAAAGTATTGGAATATGCAGAAACAAATTTCGAACTGACTGTCACTTCATTCCTTCATGAAAATCTGCGAGGATTGCGTCGTGCCATGGGGTCCACTAAATTTGAGAAACAGCTCATCAAACAGATGAAACGTTCGGGCACCGTCGCCATGTGTCGTCTCGACAATAACACCGTACTCGAAAAAGGACTTTATTACTATCAAGGCAACGACTTCGCCAGCGAATTGGTCTACAGTATTTCCCGCCTCTGCGAACCTTGCCTCGAACATATCGACAACAACTTCAACCCATTGGACGCCATCCAGAAAGGTGAATTCAGCGATGTTTCCGAAGATATCACCTATCTGATTCAGCAGTGTCGTAAGAAAATGGAAAACAACGAGTACAACGACTTCGAAGAAGAAATCCGTCGTGCCAACGACCTCAACGGACAGCTTTCACTATTGAAACGTAAGGAACTGCAACGCATCCAAAGCCAATCAGGAAGCATCCGGGTGAGCATGGTGTATCTCACGATGGTTCAGGAAGCACAGAACGTAGTCACTTACACTATCAATTTGATGAAAGTAAGCCGTAAGTTCCAGATGGAAACTGAAATGCCGTAAGGACGAAAAGCAAGGATCGTCCACTGAATAACGGACGAATCATACTCCGCACGGAAAGGACTGTCTGATAAACCCTGTTTATATAGGAGGGGTGTATCAAACAGTCCTTTCTTTTTCAGAAATAGGTTTAAAAAAGCTCTATTCTTTAGTATTTGATCTGGTAAAATTGTATATTTATAGTCGATAAGATACTTGAGACGATTTTAGATGCAATGATATAAAAACGAAATGAATGAAATATCAGTTAGAAATAACCACCTTACTGGTTCCTGTCAATGTGCATCAACTGTTTGAGAAATGTGAATGGCCTGAACTAAACTGTTTTGACAGAGAAATGGTTGAAGGCTATTTCTCTGATTTGGTGAATGGTATTCAAACCGATGAGGCTTTGGACGATTGGACGCTGACCGTTGTCCTTTATATCGGCACTTATTTGGGAGCCAACCATATCAGTATCTGGAAACATGGAATCACCGATACGGTAACTAAAGAAAAAGTACTGACGATAGGTATACCTCTTCCTTGTAGTAAAACCATTCGTTGGGGAGTGAAGAAGAAAGGACGTTTTACGGGTAAAATACCGGATGAAAGCTTTAGGAGGAATAACAGACTCCTTCCCGTCAACTTTGCAAAATATGATAATATGGAGACCTATATAGAAGATAACATCCGGATAGCCCTTTTGAACCTGTTTGAAGTTGGTTTTACCCTGAAAGGATATAAAGTAAAGAAACGGTGATAAGTAACTGAATTGTAATCAAACTTCTTTTTCATAGGGATTAAACTTGCTTATCCCGGCAGGAAAACGTATCTTTGTTGGTAAGAAAACTATAACCGCAAGTTCTGATTATAAAACCGGAACTTTTGATTATGTAATCAGAAGTTTCAGTTATAAAACCAGAACTTGCGGTTTTAGTTTGTCCTATAGGAAAAACAACTTTTCCTGTAGGGGAGAACAAGTTTTCTACCTATAGCGAGTAAGTTTTCTATTAATAATCAATATTTCAAATAAACTTTAGTATTATGGCAATGTACGTAATGGAAGAAATGCCCGATATTCATGGAACGGGCGAACAGGTACTTTATCCTCGGTTTGCAATGATAGATCAGGTATCTACCGAGGATTTAATACGTCAGATAGCATCCAGCAGTGGCTTTAATGTCGGAGATGTGGAAGGCGTAATTACACAGATCGGTATTGAAATGGCACATCAGATGGCAGAAGGCAAGTCTGTGAAGCTGGATGGTATCGGAACATTCTCTCCTTCGTTGGCGTTATGCAAAGATAAAGAACGCGAAAAGACCGGAGAGGGTGAAACCCATCGTAACGCACGAAGCATTGTGGTGGGGAGCGTGAACTTTCGTGTAGACAGGAAGATGGTGAGGCGTATCAACGGAAGATGTCTGCTGGAAAGAGCTCCGTGGAAGTCGCAACGCTCTTCACAGAAGTATACACCGGAGCAACGACTAGCATTGGCTGTTAGATATCTGGAGGAACATCCTTTTCTGACGGTCTACGAATACCGGAAACTGACAGGTCTGCTGCGCACGGCGGCTACCAATGAATTGCGCCAATGGGCGTATACGCCCGGTTCCGGTATCGGGATTGATGGCAGAGGAACACATCGGGTGTATATAAAGAAAACATAATTCATCATATTTGTATGATGATACTTTGAGATTTTGAATTAAGAGCATTGGGGGGAATTGCGGTGAGGGCGCTTTTCTTCAGGGATGTGCTTGAGTGATAACTAAAATTAATAAAAATGGGGAATTTGATTTCATTTATGAAGGAAGTAGCTGAAGGGCTTCGAAAAAGTGGGAATTATGGAACTGCTCATGTTTACAGGAGTAGCATGAATGCTATCATTGCATTTAATGGGAGCAGGAATCTGTCATTCAAGAAAGTGAATCAGGAGTTTCTTAAAAGTTTTGAAACGTATTTGCGGGAAAAGGATTGTAGTTGGAACACGGTTTCAACCTATATGCGTACATTGAGGGCGGTGTACAACCGCGCGGTTGACCGTCGTATGGCATCTTATATACCGCATCATTTCCGGTATGTTTATACAGGAACGCGTGCTGACAGAAAGCGTGCACTGGAAAAGGAGGATATGGAACGATTGATGAAAGAGCTTCCCAAACAAATTCATCAGGGAAGGGAAGAATTACAACGTACGCGCGCGTACTTTTTCTTAATGTTCATGCTTCGTGGTATGCCGTTTGTAGATCTTGCCTATCTTAAAAAGCAGGATATGGTGGGGAATGTGCTTACTTATCGTCGTAGAAAAACCGGGCGGCTTCTAACTGTGACGCTTCTGCCGGAAACTATGAAACTAATAAAAAAGTATATGAACACCGATTCTGCTTCTCCTTATCTTTTTCCCATACTGACTGGCGGAGAAAGTACCGAAGCTACCTACAGGGAATATCAGATAGCTTTGCGTAATTTTAACTATCAGCTTCTGTTGCTGAAACAAGTACTTGCATTGACTTCTGATTTAAGCTCATATACGGCTCGGCATACTTGGGCTACAATGGCATATTATTGCGAGATACATCCAGGCATTATTTCAGAGGCGATGGGACATTCATCCATTATCGTCACAGAGACTTATCTAAAACCTTTTAAGAATAAGAAAATAGATGAAGCGAATGTGACGATTCTATCTTCGCTGAAGAGGAACTATATTTGTGGCAAGTAACTGATTAATAGTGCTGTTACTTTGTAGGTAACGGGGAGAAAAGACGCTGCAAATATGAGCATATTTCTTAAAACATCCAAACAAAATCGTACATTTTTTCTAATAAACTACTCAAAATAGGAATAAACACAGAAGAACACGTGGATTCTTTGTCTTAGAGCTTTGTTAACGTCTAAATTTTGCAATAGATTTCCCGCCCCTCTACTTTTTCTCATAAGCAGGGGTAAGAAGATTCGTCATATATCGTATTATTTTCTAGTATAGACTACTCCAAAAGAGCAGGCACAAGGGTTTTCCCGTTACCTACAAAGTAACGGGAAGAGGGGGAGTGAAGCGAAATAAATCATGAATTAGTACAAACAAATTTTTTATTTATTAATTGTATAACATTTAATTTACTTTTATGAGAAAATGGACGTATTTAGTCGCAACCTTGCTCATGGCAGGTACGACGGCGACATTCACGGGATGTATTGATACCGATGAACCGGAAGGCATTGCAGAACTTAGGGGAGCAAAGTCTGATTTTATCAAAGCTCAAGCTGCAGTTGAGCTTGTAGAGGCTGAATTGAGAAAAGCACAGGTTGCAGAGCAAGAGTTAGTTAATGCAGGTTTGGCACTTCAGAATAAATCTGCAGAAATTGATTTGCAGTTGCATGAACTGGATATTCAGTTGAAGCAACTCCTGATTGAAAAGGAAGAAGCTGCTACTGCACAAGCTAAAGCGGAAGCGGAAGCTGCCATTGCAAAAGCGGAAGCTGACAAAACTAAGTGGGAAAATGAAAAGGCATTGATTGTTGAGCAGTATAAGGAAAAAATGCTTCTTGCCGAAACTGCCACTGCTAAAGCACAGGAAGCTTACAAACAAGCTATGGAACAGATTGAAGCTTCCAAGTTGTTGCTGACAGATGAAGAACAAACTCGTTTGAATGGTGTACAAGCGCAAGTCGCCTATGCAAAACAAGCAATGGACAAGGCAATGTATGGATATTCAACAACTGTTATCAAAAGAATTCTGTCATCGGAAGTTGCAAATTCCACTACTACTACAAATCCGGATGAAAGCACGGAGACTAATTCTTCTACGACTAAGTATTATGTTTATCTTATTACTGAAGATCCTACCCAGTCTGCGGATGGCTATAAAGCCGGTAGCTTGAAAAAACTTCAGGAGCAATTAGCTAACTATTCTGATATAGTAGCTGATAATAATTTAGAAGCGGTTTTGGATAATGCATTGAAAAATGCAGAATTTGCTTTAGAAATGACGCAGAAGTATGCTGATAACTTGAAAGCTATCTTGGATAATGAGTATACTACTGTTGCAGATTGGGAAGCAGAAGTCAAGAAGCTGGAAGAAGAAATTGCTGCTGCAAAGGTCAAGGAACAACAGTATAATATTGAAAAAGGCAAGTTGGAAGTTGCTAATCCTAAACTGATATCTGACTTGGATGCTACTAGTAATAAGTTGGAGACTGCTAAAAATAACCAGAACTCTAACAAGAACAAAGCTAAAACAGCTGCAGCTTATTCTAAGAAAGTAGAGGCTGAAAGTGTAAAGAAAGGATTGAATGATGTAATACCTAGTGGAACAACTGTTGCTGGTTATAATTCTTCTACTGGTACTTTTGCCTATGCTAAAAGTATACAAATTACTGAAGCACAAAGTCAGATTGATGGTTGGGTTAAGCTGATTGATAAGGCTACTAAAGGTGTTGATTTGGAAAATATAGAATGGGCCAAACCACAATTGGCTACAGCTCTTGCAGCACAAAAAGAAGCAGAAGAGAACTATGCTAAAGATTATAAAGCATGGGAAGATGCAATGGCAGCTTATGATGAAAGTCTGAAAATAGATTTGGAGAAATCAGAGGCAGCCGCTAATGCTGCAATAAAGAAATATAATGGACTTAAACCGGAAGATAGAAAAAAAGAAGCTAATATTGATGCTGTAGCTATGGCTTTAGTTGCATACTATAAGGATGCATTGGCTAAAGAAGCACAAGTTACTAAGGCAACTGCGACAAAAGGAAGTGAGACGAAAAAAATCTCTGCTTGGCTGATAGCAGACGCTAATAACTTTAAAAAGGTTGTTGGAATAGACTTAGGTATTATTGTTTGGGGAAATGATGGTGACATTACTACTGCAAATGAAATATCTACTGCAAATATTGGAAAATTAATGGAGGTAGAGCAAGATTCTAATGTAAAGACTCCATTGGAAAAGTGGAAATCTGCTTCTTCTGCTGTATTTAGCGATAATTTCAATTCAGCTAATAATCCAAGAAGATTGCCGGTAACTAAGGACGAAGTAATAGCTGCGGCTGGTGGTAATCATGTAGACGCTTTGAAGAATGGTAATTATGGTTCTCTTGGTAAGATGATTTGGGCAACAGCAGAAACAGCTAGTCTACAAGCTATAATTGAGCAGGTAGAAACTTATAAAGCTTTGAAAGAGGCATTTACTGCTCAAAAAGCTGTAGAACAGACTGCTCAAGATAAAGCAAATGCTGCTTTGGCGGATGCTGTAGATAAAGCTAAGAAAGCTAACGACGAAGCCCAAGCTGCTTATGACAAAGTATTTAAAGAAGTAAATGATAATATTGCAACAGTACAAAAAGAATACGGCAATAATGAAATTATCAAAGGTAAGATTGAAAAGGAAATCACTGTTTATTTGAATAATAACTTTACTAATGGTGATTTAGGTTCTTTGGAAGCGATCAAAAACTTGGTTAAGGAAGAACATATGACTGCTCTGGCAGGTGTTACTACTGCTAAGGCTGATGTTGCTAAAGCTAAGAGAAATATAGAAAAATTAGCAGCTGGTACTTATACTAATACAGATATTACTGAATCATTGGTAAGTATTCAGGAAAAGATCAAAGTAAAACAGGCTGAATATGATGCTGCCAAGGTAGATTATGATACTGCAAGCGCTCAGTTGAAAGCACTTCTTGCTATCTTCTTGAAATAATTCCCTAACTACGTAAAAGTAACAAGATGATAAAAAAACTATGCACATTACTTTTGCTGACCTGTATGACAGCTGCGCCTTCAATGGCGCAGCATTACAGCAGCAGTGATGATGCGTCGTTTGCCCCGAAGAAAGGACAGTGGCAGGTTTCAGTCCTGCTTGGTAGCGGAAAGTTCTTTAACGAGAACACCTCTTATCTGCTTCCTAAGTTCTCCAATGACGGAGGAGTAGTCGGACTTCCCAATGGAGTGAAGGATAACTCCGGCGATCTGAACCGCTATCTGAACATCGGGAGTCTGAATAATAATAGTCTGGTCAATATAGCCGGAATTGAAGGTAAGTATTTCGTGTCTGACAATTGGGATGTAAATTTCCAGTTCAGCATGAACGTCAGCCTCACTCCTAAGAAAGACTATGTAGAAGGAGACAACAGTGTACCCGACATGATTATCCCTGCGCAAAGTTATATCAATGCACAGATGACTAACAACTGGTATGTATCTGTCGGTTCCAACTACTATTTCAAGACTCGCAACGAACGTATTCATCCGTATCTTGGAGGCGCACTCGGCTTCCAGATGGCACGCATTGAAACTACAGAACCATACACCGGTGATACCTATAAGGATAGCGATGATTCGGAAGAACTTCCTTCTCAGGTCTATACCGCAGGAAGCAAAGCCGGTCAGATGTATGGTATGAAAGTAGCTGCCGTAGCAGGTATTGAGTATAGCATTGCCAAAGGATTTATTTTCGGGTTCGAGATGCATCCTTTAGCTTATCGCTATGATCTGATACAAATTTGTCCGAAAGGATTTGATAGGTACAATGTCAGTCACCATAACATCAAAATTTTCGAAATGCCTGTGGTGAAACTTGGCTTCAGATTCTGACGAACAATGATTATACAAATGTATAAATGAAAAGTGAAAGCCGCTCTGCTGATATTGGCGGGCGGCTTTTCTTTCTTTTCAAGAAGAAATAAAAGTCCGATGAATAGATGTATAAGACTTTTGCCCTTTTTCATTGGGGTATTAGTATTGGGAGCTTGCTCTCAAATAAGAGGTTACAGAATTGACGGTAGTGCGCCTCTGCCGGAATTTGAGGGTAAAATGGTTTACATGAAAGATGTTTCGACGGATGCCCCTGTTGACAGCGCAAGGATAATAAATGGAAAGTTTGCTTTTGCAGACACGACAAAAATAGAAAATCCGGTCATAAAGATACTTTCGATCCATGCCAGTAAA
>OGZI01002955.1_pt1 | contig 12710 bp, 13 predicted proteins | sample 1576711 | NCBI WGS metagenome assembly OGZI01 (sample SAMEA3541482, study PRJEB24748) | human gut metagenome | biome: human gut; feature: human-associated habitat; material: faeces | place: China | collected 2012
GATCGAGCGGTCAGGTATGGATATCTATACGGTAAATATTTCAGAGATCACGGATCAGTATATAGCCTGTATCCGGTCCGGAGAACACGTGAATCCGGAGATGGCGGCGGAGTTTATGGTTCTGGCGGCGACTCTGCTGCAGCTCAAATCGCAGATGCTCCTTCCGGGCGTCGACGTTTCCGGAAAGAACGAAGAGGCGGAGGAACTCAGAGATGAGCTGACGGAGCGTATTTCAGAGTATCGGAAGTATAAAGCTCTGGCAGCGCATCTGCGCGGGATCGAATCAGAGGCGGAGCGGATTTTCGTAAAGCCCGGAGAGGATCTCTCACGTTATACCGGGCAACCGGAGGAATCTCTCGATGTGAGCATGGATCAATTTATCCGGGCTTTCCGGGGATTTCTTGAAAAACGCCAGAGAATCCGTGATGTCAGAAGGCGTTACGAGTACGCCGCGAGGGAACGGATGTCGATGGAAGAAAAAGCGGAGAGAATCTTCGGCTGTCTGTCGGAAGAAAATCCGCTGTCTTTTGAGGACCTGATCTCTTTGGACAGCGATATTTATGATATCGTTCTGACTTTTGTGACGCTTTTGGAGCTGTTGGCGCAGGGACGGATTTCAGTGCGCCAGAGCGATATTTTCGGGCGGATGGAAATCTGCCGAAAGGAGGGACTTGTCTTTGGATGAGAAGGGCTACAATCCGGTGAATCAGATCGTAGGGTATATTATGTCTGGAGATCCGACTTATATCACCAGTTATAACGGTGCGAGAAGCCTTGTGATGAAGGTAGAGCGTGATGAACTGGTAGAAGAATTACTGAAAGCGTATATCGAACATAATTCTTGGGAATAATCAGAATATGAGGATCATGGGACTGGATTACGGCACAAAGACTGTGGGCGTTGCGATCAGTGACGCACTGAAGATCACCGCACAGGGGATCGAGACGATACAGCGGAAAGAAGAGAATAAGCTGCGAAAGACTTGTGCCAGAATTGAACAATTAATTAAAGAGTACGAGGTAGAAAAGATCGTACTCGGATTTCCTAAGCATATGAATAATGATGTCGGTGAACGTGCTGAGAAATCTTTGGAATTTAAGGCAATGCTGGAGAGAAGGACGGGTCTGGAAGTAGTTATGTGGGACGAGCGTCTGACGACAGTGGCAGCAGAGCGTACGTTAATAGAGAGCAGTGTAAGAAGGGAAAACCGCAAGCAGTACGTTGATAAGATTGCGGCGGTTTTTATATTGCAGGGATATTTGGATTTATTAAGCATGAGGAACGGAGCAGATGGAGAAGATTAAATTTGCGTTTGGAGACGGAAATGGTGAGGACGAGTTTTTCGTCCTTGAGCAGACAAAGATCAACGGAGCTACATATATTCTTGTGACAGATTCGGAAGAGGATGATGCAGAATGCCTGATCTTAAAGGAGACGGGCGTGGAAGAGCAGACGGATAAGATGTATGAGATCGTTGAGGATGATACAGAGCTTCTGGCAGTATCTAAAGTATTTGAAGAACTGCTGGAAGATGTAAGTATAGAGATGTAACAGTTTTTTGAAGACCGATGGAGGGGAAACGGATACAGATGGGACAGGATAAGACGCAGGAATTACTGAAAGAGAAATTAAGAGAAAAGGGTCTGAAAGTGACTCATCAGAGGCTGCAGGTCTTATCTGTTCTTGAAGAGAATGGCGGACGTCATATGACGGCTGAGGATATTTATGAGCTGGTGTCTGTGGACAGCCCGGAGATCGGCCTTGCAACGGTATACAGAACCCTGCAGCTTTTACTGGATATGCAGTTGGTGGACCGGATTGATTTCGGGGATGGATGCGTGCGGTATGAGATCGGACATCTGTTGAACGGAGATACCCGGCATAACCATCATCATCTGATCTGTAAAAGATGCAATAAGGTAGTTCCGTTTGATGATGATCTCTTGGATGATCTGGAAGAGCATATCGAAAAAGCGACCGGATTTCATGTACTGGATCATGAACTGAAGTTTTATGGTCTGTGCAGCAAATGTCAGAAAAAGGAAAATGAAGAGAAATAAAATGTAAAAAGCAATAAAGAAAAAGGTTTATGGAGGTGTTTTATTTTTGAAAAAAAAGAATAATGGAAAATTGCGTATCATACCGCTTGGCGGTCTGGAGCAGATCGGTATGAACATTACTGCGTTCGAGTACGAGGACAGTATTGTTGTCGTGGACTGCGGACTTGCATTCCCGGAGGATGATATGCTTGGAATCGACCTGGTCATCCCGGATGTCACGTATCTGAAAGATAATATTTCCAAAGTGAAAGGATTCGTGATCACCCACGGACACGAGGATCATATCGGAGCGTTGCCTTATGTGCTTAAGGAGATCAATATCCCGATCTATACCACGAAGCTTACAATGGGAATTATCGAGAACAAATTAAAAGAGCATAATCTGCTTCGCAGTACAAGAAGAAAAGTAGTCCGTCATGGACAGTCTATCAATCTCGGAAAGTTCAGAATCGAATTTATCAAGACGAACCACAGTATTCAGGATGCATCCGCACTGGCAATCTATTCCCCGGCAGGAGTGGTTGTCCATACAGGAGACTTTAAAGTGGATTATACACCGGTTTTCGGAGATGCGATCGACCTGCAGCGGTTTGCTGAGATTGGAAAGAAAGGGGTACTTGCCCTGATGTCAGACAGTACGAATGCAGAACGCAAGGGATTTACCCAGTCTGAGCGTACCGTTGGTATCACATTTGACCATATTTTTGCGGAGCATCAGAATACCCGTCTGATCATTGCTACTTTTGCGTCCAATGTAGACCGTGTACAGCAGATCATCAACTCTGCCTATAAATACGGAAGAAAAGTTGTTGTTGAAGGACGGAGCATGGTGAATATCATTTCAACGGCTTCGGAGCTGGGATATCTGAATGTCCCTGAGAATACGCTGATCGAGATCGACCAGATGAAGAATTATCCACCGGAGAAGATGGTGCTGATCACAACAGGAAGTCAGGGAGAATCCATGGCTGCTCTGTCACGTATGGCGGCAGACGTGCATCGGAAAGTGACGATCCAGCCGAATGATACGATTATTTTCAGCTCCAATCCGATTCCGGGAAATGAAAAGTCTGTATCAAGAGTCATCAATGAGCTTTCAGCAAAGGGAGCAGAGGTTATCTTCCAGGATGCCCATGTATCAGGGCATGCATGTCAGGAAGAACTGAAGCTGATTTATTCACTGGTGAAGCCTAAATATGCGATTCCGGTTCATGGTGAATACCGCCATCTGAAAGCAAATGCAGGTGTGGCAACCTCTCTGGGAATCCCGAAAGAGAATGTCTTTATCATTCAGTCCGGTGATGTACTGGAGTTATGTGATGAGTCGGCAAAAGTAGTGGACAAGGTGCATACAGGTGCTATTCTTGTAGATGGATTAGGTGTCGGAGATGTTGGAAATATCGTATTGAGAGACAGACAGCATCTTGCGGAAGATGGAATTATTATCGTTGTCCTGACACTGGAGCGAAGAACGAACCGTCTGCTTGCAGGACCGGATATTGTTTCCAGAGGATTTGTATATGTCCGTGAGTCAGAACAGTTGATGGAAGATGCAAGAAAGGCAGTGGCCGATGCACTGGATAAGTGCCTGCGAGGAAAGCATACGGACTGGAATAAGATCAAGCTGGTGATCCGGGATGCAATGAATGATTATATCTGGAAAAAGACGAAGAGAAGACCTATGGTGATTCCGATTATCATGGATGTGGATGTGTAGATATGATAGTAGATGAACGTATCATTACATTCATCAATTCTATGGATACAGAGAACAGTGAAATACTGGAGCAGATTGAAAAGGAGGCACGTGCAGATTCCGTTCCGATCATCCGGCGGGAGATGCAGAGCTTCCTCAGGACGCTCCTTATGCTGAAAAAACCTGTGCATATCCTTGAAGTGGGAACGGCCGTAGGTTTCTCTGCGTTATTGATGAGTGAATATGCACCGGAAGAGTGCAGGATTACAACAATAGAAAATTATGAAAAAAGGATTCCCATTGCCCGTGAAAATTTCAGGAGAGCAGGAAAAGCTGACCGGATCACTCTGATCGAGGGAGATGCGGCTGAAGTGCTTACAGAGTTGACCGGGGAGTATGATTTTATTTTTATGGATGCAGCGAAAGGCCAGTATATCCACTATTTTCCGGAAGTGATGCGGCTCCTGGCAAAGGGAGGCTGTCTTGTATCAGATAACGTCATGCAGGATGGAGATATTATAGAATCAAGATTTGCCGTGGAACGGAGGAACAGGACGATCCATGCAAGGATGCGAGAGTATCTTTATGAATTGAAGCATAATGAAGAGCTGGTTACTTCGATCATCCCGCTGGGAGACGGTGTAACGGTAAGTATAAAGAAATAGCAGGAAGGAACAAAAACGATGAGCAGACATCCAGAATTATTGATTCCGGCGAGCAGCCTGGAAGTGCTGAAGACAGCGGTTATCTTTGGAGCAGATGCAGTTTATATCGGAGGAGAAGCATTTGGATTGCGTGCGAAAGCAAAAAATTTCTCGTTGGAGGACATGAAAGAAGGAATCGCATTTGCACATGCACACGATGTGAAAGTTTATGTGACTGCCAATATTCTTGCACATAATGGAGATCTCGATGGAGTCCGCACATATTTTGAAGAATTAAAGGAAATCGGACCGGATGCATTGATCATTGCAGATCCGGGAGTTTTTGATATTGCGAAAGAGGTTTGTCCGGAAATTGAACGTCATATCAGTACGCAGGCAAATAATACCAACTATGGTACTTATAATTTCTGGTATCGGCAGGGGGCGAGCCGTGTGGTATCGGCAAGAGAATTGTCGCTGCAGGAACTGAAGGAATTAAGAGCAAAAATTCCGGCAGACCTGGAGATTGAGACCTTTGTCCATGGGGCGATGTGTATTTCTTATTCGGGAAGATGTCTTCTGAGTAACTATTTTACCGGAAGAGATGCAAACCAGGGAGCATGTACCCATCCATGCCGTTGGAAATATGCGGTAGTGGAGGAGACAAGACCGGGAGAATATATGCCGGTTTATGAAAATGAGAGAGGAACGTATATTTTCAATTCAAAAGACCTCTGCATGATCGAACATATTCCGGAGCTTATCGATGCGGGGATTGACAGCTTCAAGATCGAAGGAAGAATGAAAACGGCTCTGTATGTGGCAACTGTAGCGAGAACATACCGGAAAGCAATTGATGATTATCAGAAAGATCCGGAGCTTTACAGGAAGAATATGCCGTGGTATCTGGACCAGATCTCGAATTGTACCTATCGGCAGTTTACAACTGGATTTTTCTTTGGAAAACCATCGGAAGAGGCACAGATTTATGACAGCAACACCTATATCCGGGAGTACACATATCTTGGAATCACAGAAGAGATTAAAGATGGTATGGTGAAGATCGAACAGAGAAATAAATTTTCGGTGGGCGAGACGATTGAGATCATGAAACCGAACGGAGATAACGTGGAGGTTCAGGTAAAACGGATCGTAAATGAAGAAGGAGAAGAACAGGAGAGTGCACCACATCCGAAGCAGGTACTGTATGTAGAACTTTCCGGTAGGGCTGACAAGTACGATATTCTCAGAAGAAAAGAGGAAGCAGATGAATAAAAAAACGTGGAAGCCATATGCGGCGATCGTACTGATCCTTCTGTACGGCGTGGATATATTCTGGCTTTCCGGATTTTGTGTCTATTATTTTGGTGAGTGGGGAATTCCAATGTATGAGGGTCTTCTTGCGGTGCTGGCACTTGGAATAGTAGTGCTTTTCAGGGAAGACGTAAAGCGTGCATTTCCATTTCACAGACCGACGATCGCAAAGACTGTCGGAACATTGCTGATGTGGATCGGAACCCTTCTGATCACGATGATTCCGACATCGATCCTGCTTTATGTATTTCCGGAGCAGATGAGTGGGGCTACAGAAAGTGTGAGTGAATTATCCGGCGGACTGCCGTTTTGGCTTGCATTTCTTCTGATCTGTGTCACGCCGGCGATTTTTGAGGAAATAGCATTCAGAGGCGGGCTTTTCAGCTGTTTTCGTGGCTTTAGGAGTCCATGGCCGGCAATTCTGATCAGTGCAGCAGTGTTCGGTGCATTTCACGGAAGCTTCTGGCGGTTTGTGCCGACAGCGATGCTTGGAATCGCCATGGGATATCTGCTTGCCGAGACGGATAACATGTTTTATAACATGTTCTTCCATCTAATCAATAATGCGTTACCGACATTGCTTTTACAGCTTACTTCCAGTGTGACTTCAGAGCAGATGGAAAGTGCAGAAGCTATGGCATCGACAGGCATTTTGCTTGTGACGGTGGCGGTGTATTTTATTTATGCTTCGGCAGGACCGTTTTTGATTTATGCGGGGAATTACCTGATCCATAAAGGACAGCCGGGATACGACAGGGGACTTCTGCCAAGAGAGAAAAAGAAAACTCTGCTGGGGCTTGTGCTTGTAAGTAGCGTCTTTCTGGGACTTGGCATTCTGCTTTTTGGTATAGGAATGTTTGAGTAGAGTGTCCTGTCTGCCGGTGTGAAAGAAGCATCATGAATTTTAAAATGGACAGACAGGATCTAGACCGGCAAAAATTAAAAATGAGAAGGAAGAAAGCAGGGGCGGAGTTTTTGAATCGCCCCTTTTTCAATTCGCGAAACATAGGAACGTGAGATGCCAAGAGAAGCTGCAACTTCTTTCTGGGTATATTCTTTTTCACCATAAAGACCGTAGCGTTTTTTCAGAATCAGCTGTTCGCGGTCGGTGAGAACAGATTCCAGTTTTTCATAGAGAAGAGAAATATCATTTTTCAGGGCAAGCTGCATACAGGCATCTTCTTCATCAGATTCGATGACATCATACAGGCGGATCTCATTTCCTTCCCGGTCTGTACCGATCGGTTCGTATAGGGAGGTTTCCCGGTTACTTTTCCGCTTGGTGCGCAGCATCATCAGAAGTTCATTTTCGATGCAGCGGCAGGCGTAGGTGGCAAGCCGGGCTTTTTTGTCCGGGTTAAAGGTGGAAACTGCTTTGATAAGGCCGATGGTTCCGATGGACAGAAGATCTTCTGTATCGTCCTCCAGATGCTGATATTTTTTTATGACATGAGCGACCAGACGGAGATTGCGCTCGATCAGAATATGACGGGCCTCATTGTCACCGTCTGCACTGCGTCTCAGAAGCTCGGATTCCTCTTTTGGAGTAAGAGGCGGAGGAAAGGATTTCAATACGATTACCTCAAAATAGAGTTACTAACATTGTATGTAAAAGTGAAATGTTCTGTGCTTTTCCATTCGGGTTATTTTGCGCTTGTGGTACGTCTGAAAATGCGTTATAATGAGCGTTGAATCATGTAGTAGCAGATATGTTTTACAAAAGAAATGAGATTACGAGAGAAAAGGAAAAAATTATGGGAATAAGGACAAGATTAGCGGTACTTGCCTGTAAGACATCCAATGCAGTCCTGCGGCGGATGGGACGAGGCGGAACGAACCTGCCGGGCAAGATTGCATTAAAAATTGACAAAGATATTTTAAAGGAATTATCACGTGGGGTGAAGGTTACGGTAGTGACCGGAACCAATGGAAAGACGACCACGTCCCGTATGATCGAGCAGGCATTTGAAGAAGCCGGATATAAGTACTTCGCAAATAAATCCGGTGCCAATCTTCTGACCGGGATCATTACGGTGTTTGCACAGCACTGCAGTCTTTCTGGCAAGTGTTCCTACACACACGCACTGATCGAGTGCGATGAGGCAGCGTTCCGTAAGACCAGTGAGATGCTGCCGGTAGAGTGTCTGGTAGTCAACAATATTTTCCGTGACCAGTTGGACAGATATGGGGAGATCACCCACACGTTGAATGCAATCCGCGAAGGAATTACCCACGTACCGGATGCAACCCTGTGCCTGAACGCGGACTGTTCATTGACGTCATCTCTTGCAGATGATGTACCGAATAAGGTTGTATGGTTCGGGGTGGATGTGCCGATTTACAAAGAGACAGCGTTTGAATTGTCTGATGCAGTGTACTGTATTCATTGTAAGACAGAATATGAATACGATTACAGAACTTACAGCCATCTTGGCGGTTTCCGCTGTCCGAAATGTGGATATCACCGGCAGACACCGCAGGTTGGCGTGACGCAGGTAGTGCGTACCGGAGCAGATTCTTCGGATATCGTGTTAAATGCATTCGGGCATAGCCATGATGTGCACATTAATCTTCCGGGAGGTTACAATATTTACAATGCGGCAGCCTGTGTTGCGGCTGCGGAGATTGTTGGAATCGATGAAGACACAGCAGTTGATGCACTCAGCAGATTTGAGTGTGGTTTCGGACGTGCGGAACAGTTTGAACTTGGCAAGTCTAAAGCACGTATGATGCTTGTCAAGAACCCGGCAGGGTACAATCAGGTCATCAACCAGATCTCTAATGATGAGGAAGAGTGCAAGATTGCGTTCCTTCTGAATGACCGTTATGCAGATGGAACCGATATCAGCTGGATCTGGGATGTGGATTTTGAAGCACTTGCCCGCCAGAGCGCACGTTTTACCCGTATTCTGGTATCCGGAGTCCGTGCAGATGATATGGCGCTTCGCCTGAAATATGCAGGATTTGACACTGGACGGATTGAAGTGATCCGCGACTATGAGAACCTTTTAGAAGCAATCGGAGCGGATGAGACACCGACATTTATTATGCCGACTTATACCGCTATGTTTGATCTGCGCGGCGAGATCAGCAAGCATACTGATATCAAGGCATTTTACGAATAAGGAGGGAATTATGGAACTGAATATTTGTCATCTCTATCCGGACATCCTTAATCTGTATGGAGACCGGGGCAATATCATTACAATGAAACGTCGTATGGAGGATCGGGGAATCAAGGTCAATGTAGAAGGCTGCTCGATCGGAGAAACTCTGGATGCAAACCGCTATGATATCTTCTTCATTGGCGGAGGTCAGGATTTTGAACAGGAAGTCCTTCTGAAAGACCTGGGGACCGGAAAAGCAGCAGAGATCCGCGCGGCTGTGGAAGATGAAAAGACCTTCCTCGCAATCTGCGGAGGCTATCAGATGCTTGGCCAGTATTATAAGACCTGGGATGGTGTCCAGCTCGATTTTACCGGCGCGATCAACATTCATACCGTTGGATCAAAAGAGCGTATGATTGGCAATTATATGTTTGAGACCCTCCCGGAGAGCAGTGGAGCTGTCGTAGTCGGCTTTGAAAATCATTCCGGCAAGACCTACCTGGGTGAAGGCGTATCACCACTCGGCAAAATGCTCAAAGGCTACGGCAACAACGGAGAAGACCAAACCGAAGGAGCCCGCTACAAAAATGTCTTCGGAACCTATTCGCACGGCTCCCTTTTACCAAAGAACCCGGTACTCTGTGATTTTATATTACAAACTGCCCTAGAACGTAAATACGGTCAAATAGAACCACTTGCGCCACTGGAAGACACCCTGGAATTAAACGCCAACGAATACATGGAACAAAGATTAAGCAAATAATGCTTATTTAGAAAATGCCACTGCACACAGGGTTCCATCCCACCTGTGCAGTGGCATTTTGTCCCATCTATGATACAGCAAGGCAAAACTTTGCCAGTAAAGTACGGCGGTCGTCGTGGGAGAATCATCTCTTTCGATTCACTTATTGTGCAATGGAGAGAAGACTCAAAAATTGTGGAAGCCATTGCTGACACAATTTTCGCTTTCAGAGGCTTCTCGGAATGTTTTGCACAATGGAATCGAAAGAGATGATTCTCCCACGATGACTTCACAACCTACTCCCACAAATTTCCCCTCCCAATCATCTTGACAAAATCCCCTCCCCATACTATCATAAGGATACATTTTCTAAAAGATATCGGTTTTCTTTTAGCAAATCACTCATGGCATTTCGCCATACATTTTCTGAAATAAAACTTCTGAACTTTTGCCGGGGAAAGGCAAGGGTGAATTTAATATGGGATTTTATAAGGTACATTCGGCAACGATTCTGGGGCTGAAAGTAGAATTTGTGCAGGTAGAAGCAGATGCAGGGAACGGACTTCCAATGTTTCATATGGTGGGATATCTGTCTTCTGAGGTAAAGGAAGCAGCAGAACGAGTAAGAACTGCCATGCGCAATGCCGGTTATACCATGCCGGCGAAAAAGATTGTGATCAATCTGTCGCCGGCATGTGTCCGCAAGAAGGGATCGGTATTTGACCTTCCAATTGCAGTTGCAGTACTTGGGGCAATGGGGATTTTCCCAGAAAAAGCAGTGGAGGATATTTTACTTGCAGGAGAGCTCGGACTGGATGGAAAGCTGCAGCCGGTAGAGGGAATCCTTCCGATTGTTCTGGAAGCAAAGAAGGCTGGTTTTAGGTGTTGTGTGATTCCGAAGTCAAATGAGGATGAGGGAAGGCTGGCGCAGGGAATACAGATTTTTGGGGCAGAGACTCTGGAGGAGGTATGCAGATGGCTGAAGGGTGAGTATATGCCTCAGATGGAGAAACCTGACCAGGAAGAGGCTCATGGAATGGAAGAATGGGACATAGATTATAGTGATATTCAGGGACAGGAAGCAGTAAAAAGAGCGACGATGGTGGCGGTGGCAGGAGGACATAACCTGCTTTATGTCGGTCCGCCTGGTTCCGGAAAGACGATGCTTGCCAAACGGATCCCGACGATCCTACCACCGCTTGACCGGGAAGAAAGTCTGGAGATCACGGGGATTTACAGTACGGCTGGACTGCTTAAAAGAAAGAATCCGCTGATCTGGCAGAGACCGTTCCGGGAGGTCCATCATACTGTGACGCGGGCAGCGCTCATCGGAGGCGGACGAATCCCATCGCCGGGAGAAGCAACACTTGCGCATGGAGGTGTCCTTTTTCTGGATGAGCTGGCGGAGTTTCCGAGAGGTGTTCTGGAAGTGCTCAGGCAGCCACTGGAAGAAAAATGCATTCATCTGGCAAGGCAGCAGGGAGCTTATATTTTTCCGGCAGACTTTATGTTGGTTGCTGCAACGAATCCATGTCCCTGCGGAATGGCTCCTGGTCCCCAATGTACCTGTACGCCCGGGCAGATCCGGAATTATCAGGGAAAATTGAGCCAGCCGTTTCTGGATCGGATTGATATCTGCATGGAGGCACCCAAGGTCGAATATGAAGAACTGACCGGAAAGGGAACAGGGATGGATTCCAGAACCATGCGAGGAAAAGTGATGCTTGCAAGAATGCGTCAGATGGATCGTTTTCGAGAAGAAAAGCTGACAAAAAATGCACAGATGGGGCAAAATGAAATTGAAAAATACTGCCGTCTTGGGAAAGAGGAAGAACGGATGATGCGCCAGGCTTATGAAGTGATGAAGCTGACGGTGAGAAGCTATCATAAAGTGTTGAAGGTGGCACGGACGATCGCAGATATGGAGGAAAAAGAGGAGATCGATCTTGTGACACTCCGAGAGGCACTGGGTTATCGGGTTATGGATAAAGAATATTGGGGATAAGAGAAATGAGTGAAATGTGGTATACATACTGGCTGGCGTGTGTGGAAGGAATCACAGGTGACAGAAAGTGTGAATTATGCAGAAAGAACGGATCTGCGGAAGCAGTATATTATATAGAAGAAAAAGGGATCAGAGAACAGATAATTACAGAAAAAGAGTGGGGGATCCTGAAAGAAAGTAAGAAAAAAAGGAATTGGAGGGAAGCGTATCAAAAAGTGGTGGACCGGGGAATTCAGATGGCAGTCCGGGGACAGAACAATTATCCGAAACGGTTTGAAGAACTTGCGGGAATGCCGTATGCACTCTTTTTTATCGGGGAGATGCCACGGGAGGGAATGCCGTCGGTGGCAGTGGTGGGTGCCAGAAGATGTAGCAGCTATGGTGAGAAAATGACGCTTCGCTTTGTTGAAAGACTTGCGGAGAGCGGAATCCAGATCATCAGTGGAATGGCACTGGGAATTGACGGAATGGCACACCGGGCTGCATTAAATGTCGGAGGGAAAACATTTGCGGTTCTGGGAGGCGGAGCAGATGTATGTTATCCTGCGGCACATAAAGGACTCTATAAAGATTTAATAAAGCGGGGAGGCATACTGTCTGAACAGCCACCGGGAACTCCACCGGTTGCCTGGCATTTTCCGGCAAGAAACCGTCTGATCAGCGGACTTGCCGATGTGGTACTTGTTATGGAGGCAAAAGAAAAGAGCGGATCCCTGATTACAGCAGACATGGCTCTTGAACAAGGAAGAGACATTTATGCTCTCCCGGGGATGGTGACAGAGCCGCTGAGCTGTGGTTGTAACCGCCTGATCCGGCAGGGAGCAGGGATTCTTCTGAATGAAGAAGATTTGCTGGAAGAACTGGTTATAAAAGGGCTGCTAAAGAAGAAAATCGCAATTATATCAGACACGAAAAATAAAATAAAGCTTGAAACGAAAGAAAATTTGGTGTATAGTAAGCTCGGTTTGTATCCGCGGGGGCTGGATGATTTACAGAGAGAAACCGGACTTACTCCACAGGAGGTGATGGGAATCTGTGTATCTCTTCAGTTGAAAGGATGCATTCAGGAAAGATCAAAAAATTATTATGTCAGAGCTAAATGATCTGACACTATTAATATGGAGGAATATAATATATGGCA
>OGZI01002956.1_pt1 | contig 12705 bp, 10 predicted proteins | sample 1576711 | NCBI WGS metagenome assembly OGZI01 (sample SAMEA3541482, study PRJEB24748) | human gut metagenome | biome: human gut; feature: human-associated habitat; material: faeces | place: China | collected 2012
GGTAAGGGTGAGAAGGTGGGGTAAGAGCCCACCAGTCGCATGGCGACATGCGGGCTGTACGTCTTAGGAGTTGTAAGGTCATGTAAACCGGCGTTATGAGAGTTGCTCGCTCCATGTCGGAGGGTAGACCGCTAAAGTGTCGTGGTGACACGCCACTCAGATAAATGACAGGCACCTGATATAATCAAAGATTAATAATCGGAAATTATATGGGTACAGAACTCGGCTTATAGGCTGACTGCTTTTTCTTTTAATTATCCATTTAATTACAAATGACTAATGGATGAGGATCGACTGTTCGAGCAAGTCTGTTGTAATCAGTAATTAGTTGCTTGCAATTAGTAATTAGCGAAGAACTATGAAGAAGAAAATCACCGATATATGGAAGTTTCTTACGTATGACATCTGGCGCATTACGGAAGACGAAGTGACCCGAACCAAGTTCTCACTCTACAATATTATAAAGACCGTCTATCTTTGTATCAATCGGTTTACCAAAGACCGGATGGCCAATAAAGCTTCTGCACTTACTTATAGCACATTGCTTGCCATTGTACCCATACTTGCCATCCTGTTTGCCGTAGCGCGTGGTTTCGGGTTCGATAATCTGATGGAACATCAGTTTCGCAACGGCTTCGGAGGAAATATAGAAACGACAGAGGCCATTCTCTCATTCGTCAACTCTTATCTTTCACAAACCAAAGGAGGTATTTTCATTGGAGTTGGTTTGGTAATGTTGTTATGGACGGTTATCAATCTGGTCAGTAATATTGAAATCACCTTCAACCGTATCTGGGAAGTGAAAAAAGCACGATCCATGTATCGCAAGATTACAGACTATTTCTCCATGTTCCTGCTGATGCCGATTCTGATCGTGGTATCCGGAGGACTTTCTCTGTTTATGAGCACCATTCTCAAGCAGATGGATGATTTCGTCCTGCTCGCTCCTGTTATGAAATTCATGATACGGCTTATTCCTTTCGTCCTGACATGGCTGATGTTCACCGGGCTGTACATCTTCATGCCGAACACGAAAGTGAAATTCAAACACGCTCTCATTGCAGGTATTCTGGCAGGGTCTGCTTATCAGGCTTTTCAGTTCCTGTACATCAACAGTCAGTTGTGGGTGTCAAAGTACAATGCCATTTATGGTAGTTTTGCCGCACTTCCCTTATTCCTGCTTTGGTTGCAGATATCTTGGACAATCTGTTTGTTTGGAGCCGAACTGACGTATGCCGGACAGAATATCCGCAGCTTTAGCTTTGACCAGGACACCCGGAACATCAGCAGACGATACCGGGATTTTATATCCATCCTGATTATGTCACTCATAGCCAAACGATTCGAAAAGAACAAACCGCCCTATACGGCTGCAGAAATATCGGAAGAACATCAGATTCCCATCCGGCTGACAAACCAGGTGCTTTATCAGTTGCAGGAAATAGAATTGATTCACGAGGTTGTTACCGACGAAAAAAGCGAAGAAATCGGTTACCAGCCTTCAATGGATATCAATCAACTAAATGTGGCTGTCCTGCTGGACCGTTTGGACACATACGGCTCCGAGAATTTCAAAATAGACAAAGACGAAGAATTCAACGACGAATGGAAGGTGCTGACCGAATCCAGAGAAGAATACTATAAAAAAGCAAGTAAAGTATTACTGAAGGATTTGTAGAAAAGTCAAACCTTAAATCGCGAAAATGAACTTAACACAATATTAGAAAAAAATGAAAAAGCTACTGCTAAGTGCATTTGTCATCTGTCTAGCAGGGACAAGCATTGCACAAGAATCTCCTTTATGGATGCGCCACTGCGCTCTTTCTCCAGACGGAACCACCATTGCATTTACCTACAAAGGAGACATCTACACGGTACCGTCAACCGGCGGACGTGCCACACAAATCACCACCAATCCGGCTTTTGATACGGAACCGGTATGGAGTCCCGACAGTAAACAAATTGCCTTTGCATCGGATCGCATGGGAAGTCTCGACGTTTTCGTCGTATCCAGTGAAGGAGGAGCACCCCAGCGACTGACCACTCATTCAGGCAGTGAGAAACCTGTTGCCTACAAAGACAACAAACACATTTTATTCACAGCCAACATTGCTCCCTCTGCCGAAGATGTCGGATTTCCTTCCGGTCAGTTCCAGCAAGTGTACGAGGTAGCCGTGACGGGAGGACGCCCCGCTATGTTCTCATCCATGCCAATGGAGTGCATCTCTATTAATAAGGAGGGAGTGATGCTCTATCAGGACAAGAAAGGATACGAAGACTATTGGCGCAAGCATCAGGTATCCCCTATTGCCCGTGACATCTGGACATACACTCCCGGAAAAACCCCTGTTTATCAAAAACAAACTACTTTCGGAGGTGAAGACCGCGAACCGGTATGGAGTCCTGATGGTAAATCATTCTATTATCTAAGTGAAGAGAAAGGTTCCTTCAATATATTCCAACGTACTCCCGGAACCACCACTTCCCAACAAATCACTTTCCATACAAAGCATCCCGTACGTTTTCTAAGCATTTCAACCACCGGCACACTCTGTTATGGTTATGACGGCGAGATTTATACACTTGTTCCGGGCAAACAACCCCAAAAGGTAAACATAAGTATCCTGGCAGACAAGAATGACAAAGATATTATCCGCCAAATCAAATCCAACGGGGCTACCGACATCGCTGTATCTCCCAAAGGAAAAGAAGTCGCATTCATTATGCGCGGTGATGTTTACGTAACCTCCATTGACTACAAAACAACCAAACAAATCACCAACACACCCGATCAGGAACGTAACATCAGTTTCGCTCCCGACGGACGCACACTCGTCTATTCTTCAGAACGCGATGGATTGTGGCAGCTTTACACTTCCACCATCGTACGCAAAGAAGAGAAACAATTCACCTATGCCACAGAATTGAAAGAAGAACGTTTGACAAACTCCAAAGTCGCTTCTTTCCAACCACAATTCAGTCCTGACGGTAAAGAGGTTGCTTTCCTCGAAAACCGTACCGCTATCCGCGTCATCAATCTGAAAAGCAAAGCCGTACGCACAGTGATGGATGCCAAATATCAATATTCTTATGCCGACGGTGACCAATGGTTCCAATGGAGCCCCGACAGCCAATGGATTCTATCAGACTTCATTGGCATAGGAGGCTGGAACAATAAAGACGTCGTTTTGCTGAAAGCCGACGGAAAAGGCGAAATGGTCAATCTTACCGAAAGCGGATACAGCGACAGCAACGCCAAATGGGTGTTGGGTGGAAAAGCAATGATATGGAACAGTGACCGTGCCGGATACCGTAGCCATGGTAGCTGGGGAAGTGAAGACGACACCTATATTATGTTTTTCGACGTCGATGCCTACAACCGCTTTCTGATGAGCAAAGAAGATATTGCCTTACTTGAAGAAGCGGAAAAGGCAGAGAAAGCAGAAAAAGAAAAAGCCAAGAAAGAAAAGGCAGAGAAGAAAGAAGACACTAAAGACAGTAAGAAGAAAACGAACCAGAATGAGAATGCGAAAAAAGACAGTACGGAGGTGAAACCTCTTACATTCGATTTGGAGAATCGTTTTGACCGCATCGTTCGTCTAACTGTAAATTCTTCCCGCCTGGGTGACGCTGTTATGAGTCCGAAGGGTGATATTCTTTATTACCTGGCAGCTTTTGAAGGAGACTATGACCTTTGGGAGCATAAACTGAAAGAAAATACGACTAAAATATTATTGAAAGGAGTTGGCGGCGGCTCGCTCATACCGGATAAAGAAGGAAAGAATATCTTTATGTGCACAGGCGGCCGATTGAAGAAAATAGAGATTGCCGGTAGCAAAATTACACCGATAGAATTTGAAGCATTCTTCGATTACCGTCCTTATGATGAACGCGCATACATCTTCGACCACGTTTGCCAGCAAGTAAATGACAAATTCTATATTGCCGACTTGCATGGAGTGGACTGGAAAGGATATAAAAAAGCATACGAACGCTTCTTGCCCCACATCAGCAACAATTATGACTTCACGGAAATGTTGAGTGAATTGCTTGGCGAATTGAATGGTTCCCATACCGGAGCCCGGTTTGCAGCAGGAGGCAGCGCAATGCCTACCGCTACTCTGGGAGTCTTTTACGATGAGTCATACGACGGTGCCGGGTTAAAGATCAAGGAAATCATGAAGCAAAGTCCTTTCACCCAGAAAAAGACAGAAGTGAAGGCAGGTTGCATCATTGAAAAAGTAGACGGCACAGCGATTGAAGCCGGTGCTGATTACTTCCCGTTATTTGAAGGCAAAGTCGGACGCAAAGTAGTACTTACCGTATACGATCCTTCTACTAAAAAACGTTTTGAAGAAACAGTAAAAGCAATCAGCTATGGAACTCAAAGCGACCTGCTTTACAAACGTTGGGTAGAGCGCTGCGCCAAGAAAGTGGAAGAGCTTTCCGGCGGACGCATTGCTTATGTACATATTAAAGGTATGGACAGCCCCAGCTTCCGCAAGATCTATTCCGAACTACTCGGCCGTTATCGTAATAAAGAAGCCGTAGTGGTAGATACCCGCCATAATGGCGGCGGATGGCTGCACGATGATGTAGTCACCTTACTTAGTGGAAAGGAATATCAACGTTTCGTGCCACGCGGACAATATATCGGCAGCGATCCATTCAACAAATGGCTGAAAGCCTCATGCATGCTAACTTGCGAAGACAATTATAGCAATGCTCATGGCACTCCTTACGTATATAAGACTCTAGGCATTGGTAAACTGGTAGGCGCCCCGGTGGCAGGCACGATGACCGCCGTGTGGTGGGAACGCCAGATAGATCCGTCTATCGTATTCGGTATCCCGCAGGTGGGTTGTATGGATATGCAAGGCAACTATCTCGAAAATCAGACCTTGCAACCTGATATTCTAGTTTATAACGAACCGGCAGCCAGCCTGAAAGGAGAAGATGCACAACTGAAAGCAGCAGTAGACTACCTATTGAAAGATTTGTCAAAAAAGAAATAAATATAGCATTATTGATGCCGCCGGAAAAGCGGCATCAATAACGCGCTAACTATCAACACCTTAAAAAGCCATTTATTGGTTTTAAAGAAACAGGTCGTTCCTTTAAAAGGAAAGCATCGTTGGTTTAAAAGGAACGTCCCCTTCCTTTAAAACCAACGATGCTTTCTGTTATATGCTTATCCTAAAGGGCTAAGAATATAATTATTTTTCAATCAATAACGATTGTATGAAATCACCTTTTCTTTCGGCTTCCTTATCTTCTTACGTTTTTCCTTTGCCGGATAGCCAATGACAATGTCCAGCAATAAACGTTTCGAAGCAGGAATACCGGCAAGCTGTTTCAGCTCTTTTTCATCGAACCAACCCAGAATACAAGAACCCAAACCTTCGGCTTCAGCTGCCAGAGAAATATGAGCAGCCGCTATTCCAATGTCGATCAACGGGAAATGCTTGCCTTTTACCTTTCCGCCAAGCAGGGAGGTTATATTAGCAGATTCTTCTACAACCAGAATATGCACGGGAGCATCTTTGGCAAACTTATTCATTCCCAAGCCAGCAGCAGCTTTCCCGGCTTTTTGAGCCAGTTCCTTATCTGTGATGACCACAAACCTCCAAGGTTGTGCGTTGCAGGCCGAAGGCGCCAAACGTGCAGCTTCAAGTACCCGTTCCAACTTTTCCGGCTCCACCGGACGTTCCTTATCATACGAACGGTCACTTTGACGAGCCTGCACCAATTGAAGAAAATCAGTATATGCCATTTCCAATCCTCCGGTCACTTATTTATATTTTCTTATTTATATTGAATCATCCGGCTGATATACTTGCCGATAATATCGAATTCGATATTTACCACACTGCCAATCTCAAACGTATGGAAGTTCGTATGCTCGTATGTATAAGGAATGATAGCCACCTGGAAAGTATCATCCGTCGGATTACATACCGTCAAGCTAACACCGTTCACAGTCACCGAACCTTTATCCACAGTGATATATCCGCGTTTCGCCATCTCCTTGTCAAACGCATATCGGAATGTAAAATACCAGCTGCCTTCCGCATCCTTAATATCGATACAAGTAGCAGTCTGATCCACATGTCCCTGAACGATATGTCCGTCCAACCGACCGTTCATCATCATGCTACGTTCAACGTTCACCTTATCCCCCACTTTCAACAAACCGAGGTTAGAACGCTCCAACGTTTCTTTCATGGCAGTCACCGTATACGTATCATCCGTCAGAGTCACTACCGTCAGGCATACACCATTGTGAGAAATACTCTGGTCGATTTTCAACTCATTCACAAACGAACACTTAAATGTAAAGTGTATATTCTCCTGGTCTTTCACCAGTGCTACCAAAGTAGCATATTCTTCTACGATTCCAGAAAACATAATTCTATTTACTATTTACGATTTTACAATTGAAAGTACTCTCTTAATGCAAGGGTCAAAGATACGAATAAGGAAGCAGCTTAGAAAATAAGAGCAAAAAAAAATGGGGCTTTTCACAAAGCTCCATTTTTCAGTTTTCAATAGGTATTAGTTTTTTTTTAAGGTAAAAAGATTGTTTTCAGGATAACGGTGCAAATATAGGCGGTTTTACCGATACTATCCAAATTATAAAACATGTCATATAACATCTTTTTGAAAATTCTTTGGATTTATTATCATTTGAAGCAAAATCTCCTGTAACTTGTCCGTTACAGGAGACAAATATAAGATAATTTTTTAAGGAGCCCTAATTTCTGTTTAAAAATCGGCAGAAAATTACTTTTCCGGGTAATTTTCATCGGTTTTTCCACGATGTTTTAACACTTTGGCATCAATGAAGAAGACAATCTCCTCGGCAATGTTGGTAATATGATCTCCCGAACGTTCCAGTTTACGGAACACACTGACTAAATCTACGCAAGTATGTACAGCTTCCGGATGTTCGATAATATAGTCTGAAAGAATTCCTGTCGCATCCGCATTGATTTCATCCAGCAAATTATCCTTAGCAAACACTCCTGCCGCCAAATCATTACTCTCTTCATTCAAGGCACGTTTTGCCAGTTCCAGCATCGACAACACCTCTGCTTGCATCTCTGCCAGGCGGAGACGAGACAACAGCTCCGCATCCAATACCGGTTCTTTGCAACGAAGTACAAAACGGGCGATCCCTTCCGCAAAGTCACCCAAACGTTCCAAGTTCGTATTGATTTTCAACATAGCCAACACAAAACGAAGATCAATCGCCACCGGATTATACAATGCGATAATATCTTCCACATCACTATCTATCTTCAATTCAAAAGCATTCACCCTGCGTTCGCGAACCATCACCTGTTGAGCCAGCTCCTTGTCAAGGGTCAACACAGCCTCTCCGGCACGGTCAAGCTGGTTGTACACCAAGGTCCACATTTCATCAATTTCCTTCTTCAATAGGATGAGTTCCGATTCTATAAACTTTACCATAGTCTATTATATATAAATGATTAATATTCTATCAATTGGGTTCCAGATACCCGGATTACCCAAAACGTCCCGTTATGTAATTCTGGGTAGCCTCTTTCTCCGGATTGGTGAATATCTTTTTCGTCTGATCGAACTCCACCATTTCTCCCATATAGAAAAACGCCGTCTTATCACTGACACGGGCCGCCTGCTGCATATTATGCGTAACGATTACAATCGTATAATCCTTCTTCAGTTCATGAATCAACTCCTCCACTTTTGCCGTAGAAATAGGATCGAGCGCAGACGCAGGTTCATCCATCAGCAATACCGAAGGAGAGACAGCCATCGCACGGGCGATACAAAGACGCTGCTGCTGTCCGCCGGACAGTGCATAAGCCGATTCCTTCAACTTATCTTTCACCTCATCCCAAAGAGCCGCTCCTTTCAATGTTTCCTCCACACGCTGGCGAATGAAAGCATTATCTTTTATTCCGTTCACACGAAGTCCGTAAGCCACATTCTCGAATATGCTTTTCGGGAAAGGATTGGGACGCTGGAACACCATTCCCACATTCTTGCGGAGTTCGTCCACTTCCACGCCTTTCGCATAGATATTATGTCCGTCGATACGGATTTCTCCCTCCAGACGGGTAGCAGGAATCAAATCATTCATCCGGTTGAAAAGCCGGAGGAAAGTAGATTTGCCACAACCGGACGGTCCGATAAAAGCAACAACCGATTTTTCCTCAATCTGCATGCTGATGCCCTTCAGTGCATGAAAGTCCCCATACCAGAAGTTCACATCACGCGCATCTATTTTCACTGTATCCATATACTAATTTAGTTCGTTTTTACTCTTTTCTCAAAATACTTTCTCAAGGCATTAGCCAGCAGATTCACCAACAGGATAATCATAATCAATACCAATGCCGTGCCATAAGCCAGCGGCAGTTGTGCCTCCATATCCGTTCCACTGGTGGAAATCACATACAAATGGTAAGGCAAGGCCATACACTGATCCAAAATGCCGGTAGGAAGTTGCGGCAGGAAGTATGCGGCACAAGTAAACAGAATCGGCGCCGTCTCTCCCGAAACACGTCCCAAGGCGAGAATCAACCCAGTGATAATGTTCGGCATACCCATCGGCAGAATAACGTGCCATATCGTCTGCAACTTCGTCGCTCCCAATGCCCGGCTACCTTCACGCATACTGTCGGGAATGGCTTTCAAGGCTTCCTCCGTTGTCCGGATGACCAAAGGTACGCAAAGCAAACCTAATGTCAAAGAGCCTGCCAGAATACTATCACCAAACCCCATATAATTGACAAACAGCGCCATACCGAACAATCCGAATACGATGGAAGGAATACCGCTCAAGTTATTGGTCATCACCCGGATAAAGCGTACCAACCTGCCTTTCGGCGCATACTCATTCATATAAATCCCACTCATCACCCCTATCGGAAATGCAAACAGCGCACTTCCCACCATCAGGTAGAAGGTACCGACAATAGCCGGCCAGATACCGCCACCTGTCATTCCGTCCGTAGGAGCCGAAGTGATAAAATCCCAACTGATAGCACCGATTCCCTTATAGATGATAAATCCCAGAATCGCAAACAATATCAATACAATGCAAAGACTCAACAACCGGAAAATCCCGAAAGCAAATTTCTGCGAACGGTGTTTAGCTTTATTATTACTCCGTATTTCCATCTTATTTACTACGTTTTAATCCTTTAGAAGAAATATATTCTACACTAAAGTTGATAATCAATGTAATGAAGAACAGTACGACACCCAACAAGAACAATGCCTGATAGTGCGGACCACCTGCAGGAGCCTCTCCCAGTTCGGCGGCAATCGTAGCCGGAATGGTACGTAAAGGCTCAAGAATGGTTGTCGGAATCACAGCCGCATTACCGGTCACCATCAATACCGCCATCGTCTCTCCGATAGCACGTCCGATGCCAAGTACCACGCCGGATGTAATACCCGAAATAGAATAAGGAATTACTACCTTATATATAGTCTGCCATTGAGAAGCCCCCAACGCCAGACTCGCTTCCCGCATTGCACGCGGACAGTTACGCATCGCATCTTCCGTCACCGTTATGATGGTAGGCAATGCCATAATGGCCAGTACGATACTCCCTGCCAGGCCGCTCTCTCCCACCGGAAGATTAAACAACTTCTGAATCAACGGAACGATGACAATCAACCCGAAAAAGCCATAGACCACGGAAGGAATACCGCTCAACAGTTCGATAATCGGTTTCAGCCAGTTCCGCACTTTCGGGTTTGCCACTTCAGACATATAGATAGAAACCGAAAGCCCGAACGGCAAAGCAAAAAGAATGGCGAACAGACTCACCCACAACGTACCGGTAATCAACGGCAGGAAGCCGAATTGAGCTGCCGGAGTGGCCGTAGGAAACCATTCGGCACCCGCAAATACATCTTTCACGGAAATGGTGTTATCCTCTATGAAATGCACCGCGTCCGGATGAACAATAAACTTCTGCGGAACAAAAGCTACGATACCCAGTGTTTTCTCTACCAGTTCCGTAATCTTGTCGCCTGCATATTCATAAGCAGGTCCCAGCTCCTCTTCCGTATAATACTGCGTTATATCCTCCAAACGAAAAACCCGGATAGGGAGATCTTCCCCACCGAGTTCCTTCCAGTTTGTGATCTCCTCATCAAAAACATTTTTTATCTGTGCAGGGCTCAACACACTAACTTTGTTGCTCTTATTCAGCGCCAACACATATCCCTCTTCAATCACCTTACTCTTGAACAGCCCGAAAGCTTCCGAGAAAAGGAAGAGTACAATCAGCAGAATAGTAATACTTGTCACGAAACCGCTACAAGTCAACATTCCTTCTATAATCCTTTCAAATACCTTTTTCATACCTACTATGATTTCTGATGCAAAGAAAGCGTCTCTTTATTAAGGAGGTGTGACTAACGTTTGAAGGAAATGTTTCAATCATGTTACGTTTGTGTTACAAGTATCATTTCCATTCCGGATGAAATGGAAATGTAATATCCGATTGCTTAATTTGCAAAGTCAATAAAAAGAAGAAATATGAAAGTGAGAAGAAACTTATTAATCGCCCTTTCCTTACTCTCGCTCGGTGCCAACGCACAACGTATAAAAGGTAGCGACACGGTACTGCCTGTCGCACAACAGACAGCAGAGCGGTTTATGAACCAGCATCCGGATGCCCGTGTCACTGTAACCGGTGGCGGAACCGGTGTGGGTATCTCCGCTTTAATGGATAATACAACGGACATTGCAATGGCTTCCCGACCGATCAAGGTCAGCGAGAAGATGAAAATTAAAGCGGCGGGAGAAGAAGTAAACGAAGTGATTGTTGCCTACGACGCCCTCGCCGTGGTGGTACATCCCTCTAATCCGGTGAAACAGCTGACCCGCCAACAACTGGAGGATATTTTCCGGGGGAAGATAACCAACTGGAAACAGGTAGGCGGAGACAACCGAAAAATAGTAGTCTACTCGCGTGAAACATCGTCCGGTACTTACGAATTTTTCAAAGAGAGCGTACTGAAAAATAAAAACTACATGGCAAGCAGCCTTTCCATGCCGGCAACAGGTGCTATTATCCAGTCTGTCAGCCAGACCAAAGGAGCTATCGGATATGTAGGACTGGCCTACGTGTCTCCCCGTGTCAAAACGCTTTCCGTGTCTTATGACGGAAGCCACTACGCCACCCCTACGGTAGAGAATGCCACCAACAAAACCTACCCTATCGTCCGGCCGCTTTACTACTATTACAATGTAAAAAATAAGGAACAAGTTAGCCCCCTGATTCAGTTTATTCTTTCATCCGACGGACAGGACATTATAAAAAAGAGCGGTTATATTCCGGTTAAATAAAAAAAATGTCCTACTTTTGTAGCCTAAATACAGATAACATTAACCGTTATGACAGATATTAAAAACGAAGAAGCAGGCGAAAAGAAAAGCTTGAACTTTATTGAACAGGCAGTAGAGAAAGACTTGAAAGAAGGTAAAAATGGTGGAAAAGTGCAGACGCGTTTCCCGCCCGAGCCCAACGGCTATCTTCACATCGGCCATGCCAAAGCTATTTGCCTTGATTTCGGCATCGCAGAAAAACACGGCGGTGTATGTAACCTTCGTTTCGACGACACAAACCCTACCAAGGAAGATGTGGAATATGTAGAAGCTATCAAAGAAGATATCCAATGGCTAGGCTACCAGTGGGGAAATGAATATTATGCTTCCGACTATTTCCAGCAATTATGGGATTTCGCTATCCGCCTGATCCAGGAGGGACCGGACTGGATTTACGGCAACAAACTTGCAGAAGTAACTGTCAAATTCGAATAGTGGGAAGTCACTAAATCCAAGTACCCTTACGCCATAAGAATTCGAGTGGTCCCTGTTTATGACGGGCAAGCCACCAACGGCTGAATATCAACTGAACGGTAAAGATGAGCAATGCAATAAGCAGACTTGCCGTTGCTCCGGCATATTTGTACATCGCTAATCCGAATCCATAATAGATGGTAACTCCCATAATTGACTGGGATATGTAGTTGGTCAGACTCATACGACCGTAAGGAATCAGCAAACTTTGCCAGCTATATCCTTTCTCTTTCTTAAACCAAAGCAGGATGAAGATAGAAACCAGGATAATCATAAAGGCAAAATTGGCATAAGACGGAACTGCTATGCTATAAGGAACTTGTATGGAGGGATTAGTGAGTAAATCCGGTACGAAGGTTTTCAGGCAATAGAGAGGAACGAACGCAAGGATGGCGCCTTTCAGCATCTTCTTCCAGAAACGCACGGATTCTTCGCTCTTTATTAAATATTTCCGGCGTCCGAGCAACATTCCGAACATGAATAAAGCTGCCGTCTGGAACAGGCGACCGTTTTCTACTTGCCAAATATTGCTATACATCTGTCCGTCAGTGATATTGGAACGGAGTACTTCAAAGAAACTACCATTGGATGTCACTTCCTGAGCAAGTTCGAAGTAAGGAATAAAATGTCCTGTTGACGGTACATACTCCGAATTGATCATTGCATAGATGGCACGCCCCCATTCATAAGGTTGCAAAAGTAAGATGGCAGCAATCCAAAAGACCGTCTTATCTTTGAGCTTGCAAACAGGAATCAAGGCAAAGCCGACTACTGCATAAAGCAAAAGAATATCCCCGTTGTAGAACAAGGCATGTAACTGTGCAAACAGGAAA
>OGZI01002957.1_pt1 | contig 12700 bp, 9 predicted proteins | sample 1576711 | NCBI WGS metagenome assembly OGZI01 (sample SAMEA3541482, study PRJEB24748) | human gut metagenome | biome: human gut; feature: human-associated habitat; material: faeces | place: China | collected 2012
CGTTGTCTTTCCCGCGCCGTTTTTACCGACAAAAGCATAATGACGTCCGGCTTCCAGCTTAAAGGACAATCCGTCAAGAATATATCTGTCTCCACTGGGATATCGGAAGCGCACATTACGGAACTCCAGCAAATCAATGGCTATCGGTTCAGCATCCGGTTCCGTCAATGCATCCTTCTCTTCGCTCAGCGAAACAAATGCGGTCAAATCCTTCATATATTCGCCCACCCGCGAAATATTCTCAAGGGAACGTGACATCTGGAAGCCCAATTTTTGTATCATACCGAACACAGCGCTTATGATACCCATAAACATACCTGCTGTCATCTGTCCATGCACCACCGGCCCAATCAATGTCAGCGCCACCAGCAGTGAAATCAGAGCCAGAATCATGCTGGAACCTTTTGTAATCAGGAACATTTTAGCCGTAACCTTAACCTGTATTTTTCTGCCCGCCTCGTACTGCTCCTGCCACTTACGGTTAACCTCGTCACTGTAATCAAACAACGTACGCTCGTCCACATTATCCCGCCCGGTCAGCACTTCTCCCAGATAATCGGTACGCCTGTTTATTTTTTCCGCTTCACACTCAGCCTGATAATTCTTTTTTCCAGCACGCATCGATACCCAGAACATAGGCACCGAAAAGGCTAGAATGATCAATGCGGCCCACCACACCTGTGTCACAATCAAAAGAAAAACTGAGGAAACAGATACTATAATCTGAATGAACTGTATAAAGGCATCCACCCCATCCATGATCGATTTCACAGGATCCCTGGTTACACGTGAGATCAATTCCCAACTCTCTGCATTCTCAATATGCTTATATTCAAATGCCGCATAAACCTTAATTAAAGACGGCTTTAATTTCCGCTGAAGCTTCACACTGACCCTGGCTCCGGCCAGCTTCGCAACCGCTCCAATCGTATTTACCACTCCCAGCGCAGCAAGCAATAAAACCAACGGCAGATAGATATCGCTCTGCGGCCGCACATTATTAAGTATTTCAGCCGCCGTGTCCACAAAATTAGCCGTAGCCACAGCCATCACCGCTGTCTGCATTATAGACTGCGTAACTGACAGCAAAAATTTCAATATCGTACAGACAGGAGACGCCTTCAGCGCCAGAATCAGTGCATCATATGATTTGTACTCCTTTTTAGCTAATGGCATCTTAACTACCTCATCCCTAACTTTTTACTTTAAATACCACGAACCCCATCTCCATGGTCTGTGCTTTTCCGATTATCGTATTTCCATTTATTTATATTAACATATCCTTATAAATACTTCTATTAATACTTTTGTGTAGATTCCGACCGTGTAAATTCCACCAAGCCCTGAATGCCGCAGATAAAAAAATGAATACCATCTGAGCCAGGGGACTTTCCCGCAGGCTGTTCTTGGATTCTGAGCGGGTGCAGCTAAAAAACATCGGTGCCGCCCCTGCCCTGCTGTCCCCTCCCGCCTGTGTACCCTGCCTGTGTCTGCCCCGCTGCCCTTTGCGCCCCTCTCTGCCGCCGCAGCCCTGCAAGGTTCCTTACAGGGGACGCTTTCGCTCGGATAAGCACGCAGCGGTACTAAGGCTGCAAAAGACGCAGCCTAAGGACCGGCGAGCTTATAACTCCCCTTACAGGAATCCTTGCAGGGCTGCGGCACACAGGCGGACGGCAGGAGACACGGCGGCATGCGCCCGGAATTTTTATATGCACCCCCTGCCAAAGAATACTATCGTCCTTCTTTATATTTGCCCGGCGGGCTGCCTGTCCGCTGACGGAAAAGATTGGAAAAGTAATGTTCATCGGAAAACTGCAGGCGGTAAGCGATTTCCTTGACGGTAAGGCCGGTATTCCTGAGAAGGAGACAGGCGGTGTCGACTTTGCGGGACAGGATATATTCATAAGGCGTCTGCCCGTAGGCCCGACGGAAAACGCGGGTGAGCTGCGAGGGGGAGAGACTGGCTGCTTCCGAAAGCTGCCGTATTGTCAGCTTTTCATAAATATGCTCGTCCACATATTTTCTGATATGTACGGCTGTTTCCGGCAGCGGTTTTTCCTGGCTGCCCCCTGCAGCTTCATGTGCCGCAAGATTCAGCAGGATTTCATGAAACAGCAGGGACGTGCGTTTGGCCAGTTCTGTTTTGCTCCCCTCCTTCTTTTCACAAAGCTGGACAAATTCTCTGAAAAGGGGGTAAATACTGCAGTTTTTAAACAACACCACGTCCCGCAGCCCGTAACCGTCCACAAGGGTGTCACAGAGTGTCCCCCTCACATTCATCCAGATTTTCTGCCACGGGTGTCTGGGATCCGCCCGATAGTCCTGATATTTCCCTGATGCCAGGAGATATACGTCTCCTTTTTCGGGATGGTAAATCTCCTCTCCGATCTGCACCACTCCCGTTCCTTCCATAACATATTCCAGGCAGTAAATGAGGGAATTTTCCCTGACGATATGATAATGACTGTCCGGATAGGTAATTCCTGTCATTTCAATCCCGAAAACCTCTTCTCCCGGCAGCTGTCCGGGAAGGAATGTAATAATATGCTCCATGACGCTTGTTTTCCTCACTTTTTTGCGCGTATAATCCATTTATCAAGGTATATTATAGCGGTATACTACAAGGAAAACAAGAAATGCAGGCAAAACAGGCATAACGGCCGGTATTGTCTTGGATCGTACCGCCGGTTATCCGGCAGAATGGAGGTTTTTATGGAAACAATGCCCAGAGCGGAGCATCCGTTCCCGCAATTTGTGAGAGAGGACTGGACAAACCTGAACGGGACATGGGACTTTGCATTTGATTTTAACTGCAGCGGCCTGGAGAGGGGCTTCGGAAAGAGTACGGAATTCCCGGACAAAATCCTGGTTCCCTTCTGTCCGGAAAGCAAGCTGAGCGGCATCGGGTATACCGATTTTATTCCGGCAGTATGGTATCACCGTACTATTAACGTTACTTCCGAACAGCTGAAGGGAAAGGTTTATCTGCATTTCGGCGCGGTTGATTATGAATGTATGGTTTTTGTCAACGGGACGGAAGCCGGAAGCCATAAAGGCGGCTATGTTTCCTTTGCACTGGAAATTTCTTCGCTCCTGAAGGAAGGGGAAAACCATCTTGTGGTTTATGCCCGCGACGATACCAGAAGCCCCATGCAGCCCATCGGCAAGCAGAGCGACCGGTATTATTCCCACGATTGTTCCTATACCCGTACCACAGGCATCTGGCAGACCGTATGGCTGGAGCTGGTACCTGAAAACCATATTGTCTCCGTGCGTTTTACCCCGGATTATGACGCTGCCTGCTGCCATATCCTGGTGAAGACCTCAGGCTCCTCCTCTGCCCGGATCCGGTGCGGTATACGCCCGGAAACCGAAGAAGATGCCCGGCGGCGCGACGATCCCTTACTTCCCGCGGCTTCCTGCGTACCTTCCGATACGTTCTTCCTGACTCCCGGGAAAGAATATACCCTTCCTCTTCCGGATTTCACTTCCTGGACTCCTGAGAATCCTTTTTTATATCATGCGGATCTGGATCTGGATGAGGATCACGTGGAATGCTATTTTGCCATGCGCAAATGTGATATCCGGACCGACGCCGCAGGCCTGCGCCGTATATTCTTAAACAATGCCCCCTATATGCAGACAGGCGTGCTGGATCAGGGCTACTGGCCCGACGGGCTTTATACCGCTCCCTGCGACGAAGCCTTTCTTTTCGATATCCGTTCCATGAAGGAGCTGGGCTTCAACATGATAAGAAAGCATATAAAAATAGAGCCGCAGCGCTGGTATTACCACTGCGACAGGCTGGGCATGCTCGTATGGCAGGACATGGTATGCGGAGGCACCTCTTACCGCCACTGGTTCGTCACTTATATGGCCACTCTTTTCAACGCCCTTCACTGGTCCGTGAATGACGGGAAACAGAGCCGTTCCCTTCTCTCCCGAAGAGAAGAGGAAGGGCAGAAGCTTTTTTACAGCGAAACCAGGGATAAGATAGAAGCGCTTTATAACCACCCCTCCATTGTCTGCTGGGTGCCCTTTAACGAGGGCTGGGGACAGTTTGATGCCCTTAAGGCCGCTGATTTCATACGAATCCTGGATCCCGGGCGGCTCATCGACCATGCCAGCGGCTGGTTTGATCAAAAGGGAGGCGACCTTTGCAGCCTGCATTACTATTTCTTTTCCCTGAAATTCACGCCGGAACCGGTCCGTGCACTGGCCCTCCCCGAATTCGGCGGCTATTCCTGGAAAATCCCGGGCCACAGCTACAGTGAAAAGCTGTATGGCTACGGCAAATATGACAGCAGGCAGGCGCTTACGGAGGGCTATCGCAAGCTCCTCACCTCAACCATCCTCCCCGCCGTGGAAAAGGGGATTTCCGCCACAATCTACACACAGCTTTCCGATGTGGAGGAAGAGGTGAACGGGCTTTATACCTATGACCGTGAAATTCTGAAGCCGGATAAGGAAACCGTGATCCAATTAAACCGGGCCATGAAGGATATCGTAAACCGGACAGGCACTGTGTAACAAAAAACCGGAGCCTTTTACCCTGGTGATGCCGCCAGGCAAGGCTCCGGTTTTTTCCGTCCGTTTTACTTCCGCTCTGCTGTGTCAGGCTCGCTTTCCTTCCACATTCTACGGAACACGGGAATATACATGATCAGGCTGAAGAGCATGAATGCGGCGCAGATGAGGATGAGGCTGTTGGCCGCTGCGGCGCCGATTCCCGGAAACAGAAGAAGGACGAACAGCAGGACATACAGGACAGCCGTACATACCTTGCCGAACCATTTTGCCCCGTCCAGCTTCTTCCCCCTGGGAAGCAGGAGCAGGCCCATAATCCCCATAAAGCCTTCTTTTACGATAAACAGGACGAGAACTGCGCGCATCAGCGGATAACGGATGGCAAAGCAGATCACCAGAGCACCCTGGGTAAGCTTATCCGCCAGGGGATCAATGAATTTCCCCAACTCCGTTATCATGTTGAATTTCCTCGCCACCTTACCGTCAAACATATCGGTAAGCCCCGATATTCCCACGAGCACGGCCGCCGTATAATAATCCGATACACTGTCAGCCTGCACATAAATCCAGGTAAAAACCGGGATCAGAAGAATCCTGAAATACCCCATAAGGTTGGGGATGGAGAAAATTTCCTTAGCTGTTATTTTTCTTTTTGTCATTTTACCCCCTTGTCCGCTATCGGGGAAACCGTTTCCTTTCCCGCCTATAATAATGGGCCGGAAGCCAATAGCTGTTAGTTCCATTATACCTTTTGTCTTTTTTATCCGCAATTGATCCCTGAAAAATGAATAAAAAATTAAGAAGCCGGGATTCTTATTTCCTATATTGACTTGTTCCTTCCCCTGTGCTATTCTATACAAAATTTCATATGACTTCAAAGGCTGTGACAAGAAACAGTACGTATTTTGGATTTTACAGAGAGAAGGCGGCAGGTGCGAGCCTTTATTGAAAAAGTACCGAACCCCTCTTCGAGCCGTGAGCCGAACCGTTTTTACGCAGTAAGCCTCACCGGGTTCTCCCGTAACAGAGAAAGGTATCGAGATTTATCCCTGTACCGTGAGCGCGGAATTTTTCCGAATTTAGGTGGTACCACGGACCTGACCGGTTCGCCCTAAGCCAATCCCTTTTACCCGGGACGGCTCAGGGCTTTTTTTATTTCCCTGAACAGATGTTAAGGGACAGGATTAATCCTCCCCTGGCAGCCGAAGCTGTCCCTCCCATCCAGCAAAGGAGGTTATTTATCATGAAACTTGCCAACCTGATCGGGGAGCGCTTTAAAGAGACTCCCTCCGACTGTATCATCGAAAGCCACGCGCTCATGCTGCGGGGCGGCTATATGAAGTATGTGGCAAACGGAATTTATTCTTCCCTGCCCCCGCTTCGGCGGATCACCAAAAAGATCGAGCAGATTATCCGGGAGGAAATGGATGCCCTGGACGGGCAGGAGGTACAGTTCCCGGTAGTCCTCCCGGCCTCCCTCTGGCAGGAATCGGGACGGTACGAATCCGTGGGCAGCGAGCTGCTGCGCCTGAAGGATCGCAATGGTTCCCCGCTGGTGCTGGGGATGACGCATGAGGAAGCGGCCGTGCAGCTTGTCAGGGATTATGGCTCCACCTACAGCCGTTATCCCTTTATGATTTACCAGATCCAGACCAAATTCCGGGATGAAGCCCGCCCGCGCGCCGGCCTTATCCGGGTGCGCGAATTTACCATGAAGGATGCTTATTCCTTCCATACCTCCACGGAAGATCTGGAAGCTTATTATCTTCGCTGCCATCGTGCCTATGAACGGATTTTTGCCAGGGCAGGCATTCCGGAGGTTCTGTCCGTAGCCTCGGATTCCGGCATGATGGGCGGCAGCCTTTCCCATGAATTCATGCTTCTCACACCCGCCGGCGAGGATTCCATCGTCCTCTGTTCTTCCTGCGGCTATCGGGCTAATATGGAGGCGGCGGAATGCATCACGCAAAACTGCACGGATGCTGTCCCCGAACCTCTCACACCGGTAGAAACACCGGATATCCACACCATCGAAGAGCTCTGCAGCTTTCTGGGAATTACCGCCGCGGGGACCTGTAAGGCGGTCGTTTATCAGAAAAACCGGGATGACTCCTATGTCGTACTCTTTCTCCGCGGGGATCTGGATGTGAATGAAACCAAACTCACCAATCACCTTGGGGAAGAGGTCCATCCGGCCCTGATCCGTGAAGACAGCGGCCTTCAGGCAGGTTTTATCGGCCCCTGCGGACTGGACGGCAGCTTTACCGTGTTATTCGACCGTTCCCTGGAGGGCGCCCTCAATCTTGCCTGCGGCGCCAACAGGGAAGGCTTCCATTATACCGGCCTGTGTATGCAGCGTGACTGCCCGGACGCCTTGTATCATGATTTTGCAAAGGCCGTGGAAGGCGGCATCTGCCCCGTCTGCGGAAAGCATACCCTGACCATATCCAGGGGGATTGAGGTAGGGAATATCTTCCAGCTGGGCAGCAAATATACCCGTGCCATGCATATGCAGTATACCGACGCGGAGGGTGTGTCACACTATCCGGTTATGGGCTGCTACGGCATCGGCGTGGGACGTCTGGCGGCCTCTGTCTGTGAGGCCCGTCATGACGGCAGCGGCCCGATATGGCCTGTCTCCATCGCCCCCTGGCAGGTCCACCTGTGCTGCATGCGCAGCGATAACCGGGAAGTCCGCGAAGCAGCGGATAAGCTGTATGACGGACTGCAGAAAGCCGGCATAGAAGTCCTGTATGACGACAGGAACGTGAGCGCAGGCATCATGTTCTCTGACGCCGATCTGCTGGGGATTCCCGTCCGTCTCATCATGAGCCCCCGGAACCTGAAGGAAAACTGTGTGGAAATGACCCTGCGCCGGGACAAAACCGATACGGGCAGGTATTCCATGGAGGAAATCATTCCCCGGGTAAAGGAAAAAGTAAACGAATTAATGGCGGAGCTCCAGCCCGAAAGCTGAAGTCCGCCATCCGTACCCCTTATCTATAGGAGGTTTTCAATGCCTGCCCCAGGATTCTGGGATCCTTGTTGTAAGGAGTAACCGGGCAGATTCTCTTATTGGTGATTCCCAACAGGGAATATACGGCGATTCTGGCCGCCCTGACGGAATATTCCTCAGTAAATACCATATCCTCCGGAATTTCCACGAACTGGCTTATCATGGCAAAGTTTGTGGAACCTTCCGGAACCACCTTCGGCCTGTCGCTCATTTTCCTCGGCTGGAACTGGGAATCAATATAGGGCATCATACAGGGGATCACGTTGACCACGCTTTCCATGATTTCTTCCATATCGTCCTCAAAATGAAGATGATGCAGAAGCTCCGTAAGCATTTCCCTGCCGGTGCATTCCCGCATGGGCTTCTTCACATAATCTCCCAGATTATTGGTATACAGCCCGTATCCCCAGAAAATAGTCTCATCCTCCGCCTGGGCCTTGAAATGGGGCTGGGCCGCCACTACAATGCTCATTCTCCATCCGGAATCCTTAAAGGTCATCAGCGCGCCGCTGCCGGGTATATTCCCGGAGAATTTTTCTATCATCTTAAGGAGCTTATTCCCCTTCATGGTAACGGTAAAGCTTTCCCAGTTCGTTTCCTCCGGCTTATCAAAGAAGGGCGCCGGATTACCCAGGCCGGGCCTTTTAGCAGCTACTTTTTTCCAGAGTTCACCCGACATGGGGGCTTCCGGACAGAACCGGGCAGGCGTATCCATATCGCCCAAAGCCGCGTTGTCCGTCATACAGCCATTGGTCATGATACAGAGATCGCCATCCTTCAGCGTGATGATTTCTTCTTCCCCGTTCCTGTCCAGATGGATTGCGGCCGCCGTGATTTTTTCTCCGTCCTTAAAATCAATGTCTGTTACCGTCGCACGGATGCTGAAATCAACCCCATGGCTTTCCAGCCATTTCTGAATGGGGAGAATCACGGATTCATACTGGTTATAAGGCGTCCTCGTCACACCCTCCAGTGTTTCGATTCTTGAAAATTCAAAAATCATACGGTTCATATAACGTTTGAACTCAAACAGGCTGGACCAGGTCTGGAAGGCAAAGGTGGTCTGCCACATATACCAGAAATTGGTTTCAAAGAAATGCGGGGTATCCTTAAACCACTCCGCTATGGTCATATCATCCAGCTTTTCCTCCGGCGTGGCAAGAAGCTTTCCCAGAGCCATTCTGTCCGCATTATTAAATCCCATGGAATGTACATCCAGGATATTTCCCTCCTTATCGATCAGCCTTGCCTGGGCATGGGTGGGATGGAGATGGTCAAAATTAAGGATTTCCTCCGTTACACTGTGGCCTTCCCAGTCCAGAGAAGGGATATCGGAAAACAGCTCCCAGAAATTCTCATATGTTTCTTCATTCAGCATCCTGCCGCCCCTGCATACAAAGCCTTCCGCGGGTGTGCCGGAACCGTCGTTGCTGCCGCCGAGTATGGGCATCCCTTCCAAAATATGAATCCGCTTTCCTTCCCATCCCGCGTCTCTTATCAGATAGGCCGCTCCCGCCAGGGAACCGAGTCCTCCGCCTACAAAATAGATATCGTTTTCTCCGGTCGTCCTGTTTTCATCGGCGGGTATTGCCGTATGCCCTTTCTTCTTCTCTGCCTCACGTGCTTTTCCATATGCTACTGCTGCCCCGATTCCTGCGGCCGCCATTGTTACCTTAAGTAATGTGTGGTTATTTTTCTTTGCGCTCATAATATTTCCTTTCTTTTACCTGAATTGGATGGCCTGTGTCCTGAATTTCTGCTTTCTGCATCCGTTGTTTTTCATGTCTCCAGAATACTATTTCCAAAAGCTTTTGTAATTAGGCAGAAATCCTGTCCTGTCTGAAAAATTTACATGAAGGTTAAGCTGTCTGGTTTTACGACAGTTTCCGGAAAATGTATATATAATTCCCCTGTTATATTCTCTACAATAGAGTCAGAGATCTTCCTGTGCTTATACGGGCGCATGCATTTTTTGCATACGATAAGCGAAAGATATGTAATACAGTCATAAATGTGAAGGTACCGAACAGTTACACACTACCTTAAATAGGAGGCGCCGGAAATGCGTTTGGATAATAAACTGAAAATAGCGGCCTTCGATACCGCCATGAAAAGCCTGCTGAAAAACAAAAATAAATATCCGGACCGAACGGCCCGGAATATCCTGGAATCAGGTGCGGCTGTTTTCCACCGCAATATGAATGATGACGAGAAAAAGAATGCCTTTCTTCATATTAAGGAAAAACTTCCGGAACGGGATGAAGATATTCTTGCCTTTATCCGGGATTTATTCGGCTCCAACTAAAAATGCCCGCCCCTGCGGCCTCCTGTAGCCGCAAGGACGGGCTTTAAAGAAACAGAAGGGGGCAAATTGCAGTACTGCAATTATTCTTCTGTAACTTTCATCATATACTCCGCCCCTCCGAATCCGGGCGTGCTGTCCAGCCTGACTTCGCATCGTATGCCGTCCATGAGGACAATGGCCGGAACATCCTTGACCTCATACTCCAACCTGATATTTTCTCTGGCGCAGTAATCTTCAAACTTTCTGAGGAAATCTTCTTTGGAGGAAGGTTTTTCTTTCAGGCTGATGCAGAGAGCATAACCCGACCTTCCCTTGTTCAGCTTCCGCGCCATGCGCGACAGATACCAATAGTCCCCCACCCAGATCACCACCAGAACAAAAAAACTCAGCACTATAATATATCGGATCCAATCAGGGATATAATAAGCAATACATATCAGCGCAAACATAATGATAATAATGCTCCATAGCGCAGCCAAACCATTAATCATGCGTTTTTTCACGGTTCCCAGCTGAAGAAGGGCCCCCAGGACAATATAGCCAGCCAGCATGGGAACCAGCCAGGGCAGCGCCGCTTTCCCCATTGTCTTATAATTGATGCTGATAAAAATAACAACGCACACCCATATGATGCCGCCTACCAGGCTTCCCCGTTTAATCGATTCCAGGTAAAGTTCCTTATTCCTGAAATTTTTCTTTGTCATCTGAAATACCTCCTTCATTCATGCTATCCAGAATCCTGTCTCTTACCTCTCTCAGATATTTTCTGGATATATATACCAGTTCACCGTTTTCCAGCTTCACTTCCATAAGGCCGTTTATCAGGGGACGATATCTCTTCACCCGGTCCAGGTTCAAAATAACGGAACGGGATATCCTCAAAAAAGAGGACGGAAGCATTTTTTCCAGAACATACAGCCTCTCCCTTGTTTCCAGTACATCTCCCTCCGCATGGATCAGCTGAACCTCCTGAACGGATTCCACGTAAAAAATATCGCTGCTTTTCACCCTGTGTATTTCCCCGCCCTTCCGGCATGAGAGAGATACCATCCTCCAACTGTCCGTTTCAATATATTCTTTCAGTCCGGCGGAGCATACATCCTCACCGGTCAGCCGCAGGAGCGCTTCTTCCTGCTTCTTTTCCTCCACATGTTGGATCCTTACCCTCACGGCTGCTCACTCCCTTCTTTCTTACAGCATTTCTTGTTTCTGATATCAGCATACCTAATTATCAGATAAAAATCCAGTCGTTTACGGTGAGTGGGCGTTACGGAAAGGTAAGTGGCAAAAAGAGGATCGCCCCTGGCGATCCTCTCAGCACATCTCTGTATTAACCTTTTTATTTTTGAGGCTCAGATGATTCATTCTTCATATCCGCGAAACGCCGGGAAGCCAGCAATTCGGTGGAACGGGCCAGCCGCCTCAGCCGCTGCGCCACCTCATCCGTCTGTTCCTTCATGCCGTCGGTCACCCACTGCATAACCACGCCGCAGATCCCATAGGCATAAAAAGAACCGATGAATTTCTTTTCCTCTCCGTTTACCAGCCCTTCTTCATCCAGAACGGCTGCCGCTTCCTCGAATAAGGTGGAGGTAATGCTGTAAAGATAATTGCTGAAGCCCTCCCCCGCATTCTTTATCACATTGCTGTAAAATACCTTTTCCTTTTTCAGGGTATCCAGTAGCTGTTTTATACGAAGATGCCAGTTATCGAAGGTAATCCCGTCCAGGATCGGGACAAAGCATTCTTCATAATAAATCCAGTCCAGGAGCTCATACTTATCCTGGAAATGATAATAAAAGGTCTGCCTGTTCAGGCCGCAGGCAGCCGTGATATCCCCTATTGAGATTTTCAGGAATGATTTCTCCGCCGCCAGATTCTTCAGGCACTGGGCTATGGCTTTCTTGGTAATCAGGGAATCCGACATGTTAATCCTCCTCTTTTTCGCAGATACGTCCTCGGTTCTTTTCCGGCTGCAGGATCAGTATACCAGAACCTCACAGCCGTCTTCCGTTACCGCGACAGTGACCTCCCACTGGGCGGACGGCTTTCCGTCCTCCGTATAGATGGTCCATCCGTTGGCATCATCAACAAAAATATCAGGCCCTCCCAGATTCACCATGGGTTCAATGGTAAACACCATGCCGGGAACCATGAGCATTTCCGTGCCTTCAGGCGCCACATAGCTGACAAAGGGATCCTCGTGGAATTCCAGCCCCACGCCATGGCCTCCCATGTCAATGACAATGCTGCATCCATTCGCCTTCGCATGGCTGTTCACAGCAGCAGCCATATCCCCGAGGAAGGTCCAGGGCTTTACCGCTTCAATCCCTTTTTCCATGCATTCCTTCGCCACGCGCACAAGCTTTTTCTTCTCCTCATCCGTCTCTCCGATGATAAACATCCTGGAAGAATCGCTGAAATATCCTTTATAGATAGTGGAAGCATCCACGTTCACAATATCCCCGTTCTTTAAAATATCCTCTTCACCGGGAATTCCATGGCATACCTGGCTGTTCACGGAGGTACATACGCTTTTGGGAAAACCGTCATATCCCAATGGCGCAGGTATGCCGCCCATTTCTCTCGTTTTGCTCTCCACCAGACGGTCAATTTCCGCCGTGCTCATTCCCTCGCGGATATTTTCCGCCACATAATCCAGCACCGCAATATTTATAAGGCCGCTTTCCCTGATTCCCGCAATCTGTTCCGGAGTCTTAATCATGCTGTGATCCGGGACGATATGTCCCTGCAGGGCGAATGACCTTATTTTCTCATCAAAGGCCTCATGGCATTGTTTATATTTCCTGCCGCTGCCGCACCAGCAGGGATCATTTCTTACTATTTTTTCC
>OGZI01002962.1_pt1 | contig 12689 bp, 4 predicted proteins | sample 1576711 | NCBI WGS metagenome assembly OGZI01 (sample SAMEA3541482, study PRJEB24748) | human gut metagenome | biome: human gut; feature: human-associated habitat; material: faeces | place: China | collected 2012
CCGACAAAAAAGCCGTTATTGCCTGGTCGAGGAACTCATTTTCAACCCGTTCGTTCATATCCCCTTTCTTCATCAAAAGACGGGCGGCAGTCAGAAAACCGCAAGTCTGTATATACTCTTGCTCATCTGCAATCCAGTGAAAAGATTTGGCCGGAGCATACGGCAAATGCTGGAAGAGATTCATGCAAGTCAGCTCGGCTATTTCGATATTCCGGATATTTTCTACCCAAATGTCGGCTATCTCGGGATAAAACGTTTCAATCGGTTGAAGCATCCCCGCCAGAATTTTACATTCGCGAATGTCCTCTTTCCACAGAGCCTGTGCCAAGTCATGATTCTTCTCATAACTTTCGGCAATCATCTTGATACGAGGCAGTTCCACTCCGAAATTGAGTTTATAAACCAGCCCCTTCTCACGCATACTTTGGGACACAGCCCCGTTCATAGAGAGACGGAGCTGTGTCTTGATATCTTTTAATTGTTCTTTTATATCCATTTCAAATCAGTTGTTTATTGAAGGTAGCGGAGAATAATCAGTGCTGTAACGCAGCATTTGTTCTACATAACCTTCATCATAGGAAACTGTGACATCTGTAACAGTTCCGTTTTCATCTGTCACCAGTTCGTATTTCGGATTCACAAAACCTTTGTAAGGAGCCAGATTCAGCTTCTTATAGCGTTCCAGAACTTCTGCATGCAGAGCCGGATCCACTTTTACCGCATAGTTTTCTACCAATGTACGGGCTCCTTCAAAATCACCAGTCGACTTGATGCGCTGGATTTCAGCTAATAATTCGCCGAAAAGCTGACGTACCTTCTGATAGTCATTGATAACCACATAAGTCTTTCCGTCTTTCTTCACCAGTTCCACCGCTTTATCGACAGCTCCTTTTTCAAATACCCAACGGGCTATCAGCTGGCGATTGCGCATGTGAGCTTCTTCAACACTATTTCCCGGTTCGATACGTACCAGTTGTGTCATCAGCCCATTCATCAGATAAGTATAGTATTGAGCCTTATAAGCATCGGGAGAAGAGAGCAATCCCAGTTCCACCAGCTTCGGATCGGCTACATAATACAATCCGAATAAATCAGCACGTGCCTCTTCGATGGTAGAGCCATAAGCCTTTAATGCATCCGGATCTACGCCCGGAAGCAACTTACCGGAACCGTGTCCCAAACATTCGTGCAAGTCCGTATGCAGCTCGTCCGTTAAGTCAGAATAGGCATCAATCAGTTGTATTTCAGCATCGCTATAAACAAATTCTTCGTTGAATCCGTTTCCGTGAGCGGCTTTATTATAAGCGTCTGTTATATTTCCGATTGTCACCGATTTAGAACCGTGGTGAGCACGAATCCAGTTTGCATTCGGCAGATTGATACCGATAGCCGTTGCCGGGTAAAGATCACCTGCAAGGAGGAGCACTGACCTTCCTAAATAATAGTGCGACAAGTCATGCCAATTCAGATTTCCGCCTCATGAATCGCACACCGACTAACCAAACGGGGACACGCAAATATCATATTGACCGTTCAAATGGTGGTTACGAGTTGCTCTTGGCTAACGATATCGACAACTCTAACCCAGCTGTTCAGGCTGAGCAACTAAACTGGCTCCACTACATCATGAACATTGGTTCTATCCTTGGCAATGATTCAAGTGCCAACTTTGACGGTGTTCGTATCGATGCGGTGGACAATGTGGATGCGGACCTCTTGCAGATTGCTTCTGACTACTTCAAGGAAAAATACCGTGTCGCAGACAATGAAGCCAACGCTATTGCCCACTTGTCAATCCTTGAAGCTTGGTCTTACAACGATCATCAATACAACAAGGATACCAAGGGTGCTCAGTTGTCCATTGACAATCCACTACGTGAAACGCTTTTGACGACTTTCTTGCGTAAGAGCAATTACCGTGGCAGCTTGGAGCGTGTCATTACTAACTCTCTTAACAATCGTTCAAGTGAGCAGAAACACACGCCACGTGATGCCAATTATATTTTCGTGCGAGCCCATGATAGTGAAGTGCAAGCTGTTTTGGCTAATATCATCAGCAAGCAGATTAATCCAAAAACAGATGGTTTCACCTTCACCATGGATGAGCTCAAACAGGCCTTCGAAATCTATAATGCGGACATGCGCAAGGCTGATAAAAAGTACACCCAGTACAATATCCCAGCTGCCTATGCCACAATGTTGACCAACAAGGATAGTATCACTCGTGTTTACTACGGGGACCTCTTTACCGACGATGGCCAATATATGGCTCAAAAATCACCATACTATAATGCCATCGATGCCCTGCTCCGTGCTCGCATCAAATATGTAGCAGGTGGTCAAGACATGAAGGTTACTAAGCTTAATGGCTATGAAATCATGTCATCTGTGCGCTATGGTCAGGGTGCAGAAGAAGCCAACCAACTTGGTACTGCTGAAACACGTAACCAAGGAATGCTGGTCCTTACAGCCAACCGTCCAGATATGAAGTTGGGAACAAATGACCGTCTGGTGGTCAATATGGGGGCTGCCCACAAAAATCAAGCCTACCGTCCATTGCTTCTCAGCAAATCGACAGGGCTTGCGACCTACCTCAAGGATTCTGATGTACCAGCAGGATTGGTTCGCTATACGGACAATCAAGGGAACTTGACCTTCACGACAGACGATATCGCTGGTCATTCAACCGTTGAAGTTTCTGGTTATTTGGCAGTTTGGGTGCCAGTAGGTGCTTTATAAAGCCAAGATGCTCGCACCAAGGCTTCGACGACCAAGAAGGGTGAGCAGGTCTTTGAATCAACAGATGCTCTCGACTCACAGGTCATCTATGAAGGTTTCTCAAACTTCCAAGATTTCGTTAAAACACCAAGTCAGTACACCAACCGTGTTATTGCTCAAAATGCCAAACTCTTCAAAGAGTGGGGAATCACTTCCTTTGAATTTGCGCCACAATATGTGTCTAGCCAAGACGGCACTTTCTTGGATTCTATCATTGAAAATGGCTATGCCTTTGAGGACCGCTACGATATTGCCATGAGTAAGAACAACAAATACGGTTCTCTCAAAGACCTTATGGATGCCCTTCGTGCCCTTCATGCAGAAGGTATCTCAGCCATTGCTGACTGGGTTCCAGACCAAATTTATAACCTTCCTGGAAAAGAAGTGGTAACAGCTTCACGTACCAACAGCTATGGCACACCACGTCCAAATGCCGAAATCTACAATAGCCTCTACGCAGCTAAAACACGTACCTTTGGAAATGACTTCCAAGGCAAGTACGGTGGTGCCTTCCTCGATGAATTGAAGGCAAAATACCCAGTTATCTTTGAGCGCGTGCAGATTTCAAACGGCCGTAAATTGACAACCAATGAGAAAATCACGCAATGGTCAGCCAAGTATTTCAATGGAAGCAATATCCAAGGCACAGGAGCTCGCTATGTCTTGCAAGATAACGCCACAAACCAATACTTCAACCTGAAAGCAGGTCAAACCTTCCTTCCTAAACAAATGACAGAAATCACAGCAACTGGTTTCCGTAGGGTGGGAGATAAGGTCCAATACCTCTCAACGAGTGGTTACCTTGCTAAGAATACCTTCATTCAAATCGGTGCCAACCAGTGGTATTACTTTGATAAGAATGGCAACATGGTCACAGGTGAACAGGTCATTGATGGTAAGAAATACTTCTTCCTAGACAATGGTCTCCAGCTACGTCATGTCCTTCGCCAAGGCAGTGATGGTCACATCTATTACTACGATCCTAAAGGGGTTCAGGCCTTCAACGGATTCTACGACTTTGCAGGTCCTCGCCAAGATGTTCGCTATTTTGATGGCAACGGTCAAATGTATCGTGGCCTTCACGACATGTATGGCACAACCTTCTATTTCGATGAAAAGACAGGTATTCAAGCCAAAGACAAGTTCATCCGCTTTGCGGACGGACGCACACGTTACTTCATTCCAGATACTGGAAATCTCGCAGTCAACCGTTTTGCGCAAAATCCTGAGAACAAGGCTTGGTATTACCTCGATAGCAACGGTTATGCCGTGACAGGACTACAAACCATTAACGGTAAGCAGTATTACTTTGACAATGAAGGCCGTCAGGTTAAGGGACACTTTGTCACTATCAATAACCAACGTTACTTCCTTGATGGCGATAGCGGTGAAATTGCCCGTTCACGCTTTGTGACGGAAAACAACAAGTGGTACTATGTCGATGGCAATGGTAAGCTGGTTAAAGGCGCTCAAGTTATCAATGGTAATCACTACTATTTCAACAATGATTATAGCCAAGTCAAGGGTGCTTGGGCCAACGGTCGTTACTATGATGGTGACTCAGGTCAGGCCGTAACCAACCGCTTTGTCCAAGTTGGTGCCAACCAATGGGCTTACCTCAACCAAAATGGTCAAAAGGTAGTTGGTCTCCAACATATCAATGGTAAACTTTACTACTTTGAAGGTAATGGTGTCCAAGCTAAGGGTAAACTCCTTACCTATAAAGGCAAGAAATACTACTTTGATGCCAATAGTGGTGAAGCCGTAACCAATCGCTTCATCCAAATTTCTCGCGGTGTTTGGTATTTCTTTACCGCCGCAGGCCAAGCCGTAACAGGTGAACAAGTCATCAACGGTCAACACCTCTACTTCGACGCTTCTGGTCGTCAGGTCAAAGGCCGTTACGTCTGGGTTAAAGGCCAACGCCGTTACTATGATGCCAATACTGGAGCTTGGGTCAGAAAACGATAATTAGGCAGGAAAAATGTATTTTGGAGACTATCCCAGAAGCTTATAGATTGAAAATCAGTAGCTTTCCACATAATTTCAAAACTTTTAAGTACTTGAAGTATTTTTCTTCAAGTACTTTTCTTTTATCATTTTCCCTCGAAATGTCTAGTGGATTGTAAGCAAACAATGAGTTTGATTAATAGAATCGTCAATAAATTGCTTACTTTCGTTTTAAACTATACTCAGTCCTCTAATGAAGGGGGAGCTAAAACGGCTAAACATCGGAATTTCTGTGTAAAGTTAACAAAATCCAAACGTTCTTTTGGTAACGTTTTCTAACATATAAAGGTTATAGGTATATATCTTAGGCTTGTTTCTTCAAATGGATTATGGGTAGAAGGTTAGTCTTATGAGACTAGGGTTATGCATCTGTAATTGTATTCGCTTCCAAAATCCCTTAACATAGTATAGAGAAATAAAGTTATATTGAAAGGTGTATGTTATGGAAAAGAAAGTTGGATTTAAGTTGCACAAGGTCAAGAAAAACTGGGTGACTATTGGAGTTAGTACGCTGTCGATGGTTGCACTTGCGGGTGGAGCACTTTTAGCAGATCAATCGGCACAAGCAGATGAAGTGTCACTTCCTAATGGAGACGGTTTTGAACAAACAGATGCAGGCATTGAGTCAAGTGCTTCATTGATTAATGAAAGCTATTCGCCAACCTTGACGGAAGATGCTGGCCATTTGTCAGCGGTGTCATCTAACTATGGCAGTCAAACAAGCTCAGGCTACGAGTCTTCATCATCTGTCTCAACAGGAGGCTCATCACAGACTGTGGTAGGCGGTGGATCTGGTCAAGTCAGCTCGTCACAATCTTCTCAAGTAGTAGGAACACAAACCTCTAATTCATCACAAACGGGTTCTGCTTACCAATCAAGTAGCAGTTCGGCATCAGTAAGTGCTAGTGCGTCAAGTTCTTCAAGCTCATCAAGTTCAGCTTGGTATTCTTACTCGTCTTCATCATCATGGTCATCATCATCGTCAGCTAGCGGTTTTGCGACAATTACGACAAGTTCGTCTGACTCAAACGGCATTCATTGGAATGGTGGTCGAAACACGACAATCACCATCACGGCTTCAGGAACAACGCCAAATGTGACTATCGTTTCGAATTCAAATAAACTGTTTCCAAACGTGACAGTAGGTCATTCAAATGGTTCAAATGCTAATGTCACTATCATTTCGCAAGGAAATCAACAAAATAACTCAGGTTACCAAATCATCTCAGGTGAGACCAAGCCAAGTGTTGATTCGAACAATGCCAAGTCTTCATTTGTCCGTGTAGGCGAAAACCAATGGTATTATTACGACCAATATGGCCAAAAGGTCAAAGGTGAAAAGGTTATCGATGGTAAGGCTTATTACTTCCTTGAAAATGGTCTTCAAGCTCGTGACTCACTTGTTAAAGGTAGCGACGGCTACACTTATTACTACGATAAAAATGGTGTGAAAGCTATCAACGGTTTCTACGATTTTGCAGGTTATCGTAAGGATGTCCGCTATTTCGACTGTTATGGTCACATGGCTACTGGTCTCCTTGAAATGGGTAGCACAACCTTCTACTTTGATACACAAACAGGTATCCAAGCTAAAGACAAGTTTATTCGCTTCTCAGATGGCCGTATCCGTTACTTCATCCCTGATACTGGTAATATGGCTGTAAATACCTTTGTTCAGAATAAAGAAAACCAAGCTTGGTACTATCTTGATGAACATGGTTACGCTGTGACAGGAAAACGTATCATCAATGGTAAAGAATACTGCTTTGACTCAGAAGGCCGTCAAATCAAAGGTCAGATGATGCAACAAGGCAACAAGCAATACTACATTTCAGCTCAAACAGGTGAAATGGCTGTTTCACGCTTTATCTTTGAAAACAACAACTGGTATTATGCGGATGCTTTTGGTTGCCTCGTTCAAGGTGCAAAAGTGATTGATGGTAAACTCTATTACTTCAATAAAGATCACATCCAACTAAAAGGTGGCTGGGCTGAAGGACGCTATTATGATGCCGTTACTGGCCAAGCAGTCATCAACCAATTCATTCAAATCGCGGCTAACCAATGGGCTTACCTTAACCAAGATGGTCACAAAGTAACAGGTCTTCAAAACATTAACAATAAAGTTTACTACTTTGGTAGCAATGGTGCTCAAGTCAAAGGTAAATTGCTCACTGTCCAAGGTAAGAAATGCTACTTTGATGCCCACACTGGCGAGCAAGTGGTGAATCGCTTTGTCGAAGCTGGACGTGGTTGCTGGTATTACTTCAACGCAGCAGGTCAAGCAGTGACTGGACAACAGGTCATCAATGGTAAACACCTATACTTTGACGGTTCAGGTCGTCAAGTTAAGGGACGTTATGTCTATGTTGGTGGTAAACGCCTCTTCTGCGATGCCAAAACTGGTGAATTGAGACAGCGTCGTTAATTAAGATGTACTTTAAAAAGCTAGAGCGAATTTTTCCTTTTCCTATATAAATTACTATTATTATTTTCCTATCAGAACTCTAGATGATTAAATAGACGAAAGAGCCAGCGTTTGCTGGTTTTTTGAATGAGGATAACGTTTTACTGTTTGTTTAGGTGGTTTTTCCACGCTTAAATCCTAATAATTTTGTCCCTCTCATATTCAAAAGAAGGAGCCATAGCCGTGTTATAATGGGTACTATAGTTGTATTTAGGAAAATAGAGTTAGGGGGAGTTATGGGGAACTATCTTCGTTAAACTCAAGGTGTAACTGGCTTTTTAGAGGAGGAAAATCATGCTTATCTTGGCTTGGATTATCATTGTCATATTATTTCTTTTAATTTCGAATTATTACTTTTATAAAACAGATTCCAGAACACGTAAAAAAGCATTCCTCTATGCAATTATTGAGACCATAGGTGCCTTTTTTACTAGGTGGTAGTACATGGAAAATAATTAAAAACACCAATCAAGAGTTTTTCGGACTACCAAACATGGAAAGCAGCGCAACCTCCTAACCCATTAGCCACACATACTTTCACAGTCATTTGCTAATACCTCCCACAAAGCCTTTATTTCATCTTAGAAATGAAGGTTTTTTTATTTAAAAATAAATTAAGATTGTTGGGGTGCAAGGAGTGCTTGGAGGGGCTATAACCTAATGATACCGTTAGTTACCAATTCCTCGTTTCGTCTACCATTCATTTGAGCCTGATTTCTTAGAAAACAAGGGGCTATACATTAAGCTGACATTATAGTTGTGTAATTGTATTCCCTTGTCAAATAGCTTATGATAGAAATAATATAAGGGAAAAAGGTATATAATATGGAACAAAAAGTACGCTTTAAAATGCATAAAGTGAAGAAGAATTGGGTGACAATTGGGGTAACAGCACTCTCAATGGTTACTGTTGCTGGTGGAACCTTGTTGGCGGATCAACAGGTTCAGGCCGATGAGCAAAATCCTGCGAATCAGTCGGGTGATAGCAGTCAGGATTTGCTTCAAGAAACACCTGCCACAACTAATGATGCAGCAACTACGGTAGCACCAACTATCGCAGCAGATGCTAATACTGCTAGCGTCAACATTCCCGTTGCAGATACCACTAGCACGACAACAGCTGTCACAGATAGAGCAGCAGCACCTACCACAAACGTAGCAACAGTTGACACCAACTCAGGTCAAGCAGCACCTAGCACAAATGTGCAACCAGCTGCAGCTGATACGAGTGCTACAACTACAGATGCAAATACTAACGCTGCAACTACAGACCGTGCAGCAACAACGGATACGGCAAATACAGAAGCTCATACACGTAGTCGTCGTGCCTTGGCAGAAACTCGTGAAGCCAACACCAACACGTCGACTGGAATCCAATGGATTAACGGCAAACAATACTATGTCAATAGTGACGGTAGTGTGCGTAAGAACTTTGTCTTTGAGCAAGATGGTAAGTCTTATTACTTTGATGCTGAAACAGGGGCTCTTGCAACTAAGTCACAGGATGAATTTTCAACAGAACCTATCAAGGCAACCGTCGATTTTTCATCTGGAAACCAGCTCTACAAAAACGATGACAAATCTTTGGACCAGCTTGACACCTTCATCACAGCCGATGCTTGGTATCGTCCAAAGAGCATTCTCAAGGATGGGAAGACTTGGACAGCTTCAACTGAAGCGGACAAACGTCCTCTATTGATGGTTTGGTGGCCTGATAAGTCTACTCAGGTCAACTACCTTAACTACATGCAAAATCAAGGTCTTGGTGCAGGGTCATTTTCAACCAACTCTAGCCAGGAAAGTCTAGACCAAGCTGCCAAGATGGTTCAGACTAAGATTGAAGAACGTATCGCTCGTGAGGGTAATACCAACTGGTTGCGTACAAGCATTGACCAGTTCATCAAGACACAGCCAGGTTGGAATAGTAGCACTGAAAATAGTTCCTATGACCACTTGCAAGGCGGACAGTTGCTCTTTAACAACAGTAAGGGTGATCCTGGCACCCGTACGAGTCACGCCAACTCTGACTATCGTTTGCTTAACCGCACACCGACTAACCAGACGGGTACACGTAAGTACTTCAAGGACAATTCTATCGGTGGTCTTGAGTTCTTGCTTGCCAACGATATTGATAACTCAAACCCAGCTGTTCAGGCAGAGCAACTTAACTGGCTCCACTTTATGATGAATATTGGAAGCATCATGGCCAATGACCCAACAGCTAACTTTGACGGTTTGCGTGTCGATGCCTTAGACAATGTGGATGCCGACCTGCTCCAAATCGCTTCAGATTACTTCAAAGCAGCCTATGGTGTGGACAAGTCTGAAGCCAATGCCATCAAGCACTTGTCATACTTGGAAGCTTGGTCTGCCAACGACCCATACTACAACAAGGACACTAAGGGAGCACAACTTCCGATTGACAATGCCCTTCGTAATGCCCTCACCAACCTCTTGATGCGTGATAAAAATACACGTATGCAGCTTGGGGACATGACTGCCTTCATCAACAGTAGTTTGAATCCACGTGGTGCCAACGATAAAAACGGTGAACGTATGGCTAACTATATTTTCACTCGTGCCCATGATACAGAAGCTCAAACCATTATTCAACGTATCATCCGTGATCGTATCAATCCAAATTTGTTTGGTTACAATTTCACACGTGATGAAATCAAGAAAGCCTTCGAGATTTACAATGAGGATATTGATAAGGCTCACAAGACTTATGCGTCATACAACTTGCCATCTGTTTATGCTCTCATGTTGACCAACAAGGACTCTGTAACACGAGTTTATTACGGAGACCTCTACCGTGAAGATGGTCACTACATGGCTAAGAAGACGCCTTACTTTGATGCCATCGACACCCTCTTGCGTGCCCGTATCAAGTATGTAGCTGGTGGTCAAGACATGGAAGTGAAGAAAGTCGGAAATGACGGCCTCTTGACATCAGTTCGTTATGGTAAAGGTGCCAATAACAGAACAGATTGGGGAACTTCAGAAACTCGTACGCAAGGTATGGGTGTCATCATGACCAACAACTATGATTTCCGCTTGGGTAGCAATGAAACTGTAACGATGAACATGGGTAGAGCACACCGTAATCAGCTTTATCGCCCATTGCTTTTGACAACAAAAGATGGTATAGCAACCTACCTCAACGATTCTGATGTGCCTAAAAACCTTCTTAAACGCACTGACTGGAATGGGAACTTGACCTTCAATGCCAACGATGTTTTCGGTGTAGAAAATGTCCAAGTCTCAGGTTACCTCGGTGTCTGGGTACCATACGGAGCTAAGGCTAATCAAGATGCACGTACACAGCCAAGTAATCGTGCCAATAGCGACGGTCAAGTTTACAAGTCTTCAGCAGCCCTTGATTCGCAAGTCATGTATGAAGCCTTCTCAAACTTCCAAGCCTTTGCGGACGATCAACCTGAACTTTACATGAACCGTGTCTTGGCTAAGAACACTGCCTTGCTCAAAGCTTGGGGAATTACGTCGGTTGGACTTCCACCACAATACGTTTCAAGTAAGGATGGTACCTTCCTTGATTCAACGATTGACAATGGTTATGCCTTCGATGACCGTTACGATATGGCCTTAAGTCAAAATAACAAGTACGGCTCACTTGAGGATCTCCTTAACGTCCTTCGTGCCCTCCACAAAGACGGTATCCAAGCCATTGCTGACTGGGTGCCAGACCAAATCTATAACCTCCCAGGAAAAGAAGTGGTTAATGCGACTCGTGTTAATGGTTATGGTAACCACCAAATAGGCTACCAAATCATTGACCAAGCCTATGTGGCTAATACTCGTACAGATGGTACAGACTATCAAGGTAAATACGGTGGAGCCTTCCTTGATGAGCTTAAAGCTAAGTACCCATCTATTTTCAACCGAGTGCAAATCTCAAATGGAAAACAGTTGCCTACGAATGAAAAGATTACTAAATGGTCTGCTAAGTACTTCAACGGAACTAATATCCTTGGACGAGGTATCAACTATGTCCTTCGTGATGACAAGACTAACCAGTACTTTAATACTTCAGCTAACAGCCAACTCTTGCCAACACCACTTCGCGATACAGGTGCCATCACAAGCACTCAAGTCTTCCAACGTCGTGGACAAGATGTTTACTTCCTTCGTGATAACCAAACCGTTAAGAATGAATTTGTTCAAGACGGAAACGGTAACTGGTATTACTTCGGTGGTGACGGTAAGATGACTAAGGGTGCCCAAAACATCAATAACAAGGATTACTATTTCTTTGACAATGGTATCCAATTGCGTAACGCCCTTCGTCGTGCTAGCAACGGCTATACCTACTATTATGGTCTAGACGGTGCCATGGTTAAGAATGCCTTCGTTGATTTTGATGACAAACATAAGCAGGTTCGTGCCTTTACGACTCAAGGAACAATGGTAGTAGGTAACCTTCATTGGAGTGGCCACCATTTCTACTTTGACCGTGAAACTGGTATCCAAGCTAAGGATCGCGTTGTTCGTACAGATGATGGCAAATTGCATTACTATGTTGCTGAAACGGGTGACATGGGACGTAACGTCTTTGCGACAGATAGCAGCACAGGTAAACGTTATTACTTTGACGCTGATGGTAACACTGTGACTGGCTCACGTGTCATTGACGGTAAGACTTATTACTTTAACCAAGATGGTAGTGTTGGTACGGCCTACAGCAATCGTGCAGATTCTATTATCTTTGAAAATGGTAAGGCTCGCTACATCACACCAGCAGGTGAAATCGGACGCAGCATCTTTGTCTACAACCCAGCAACTAAGGCATGGAACTACTTTGATAAAGAAGGTAACCGTGTCACAGGACGTCAATACATTGATGGTCACCTCTATTACTTCAAGGAAGATGGTAGCCAAGCTAAGGGTGAAATTATCGAGGAAAACGGCATTAAGTATTACTATGAGCCAGAATCAGGTATTCTTGCTAGCGGACGCTACCTCCAAGTTGGTGATGACCAGTGGATGTACTTCAAACAAGACGGTTCACTGGCTATCGGCCAAGTTCGTGCTGATCATGGATACCTTAAGTACTTTGATAAAAATGGTATCCAAGTTAAGGGGAAAACTGTTGTCGAAGATGGTAAGACTTATTACTATGATGCGCACAGTGGAGCTCTTGTCACAAGCAGCTTTGCTGAGATTGCACCAAACCAATGGTCTTACTTCAATACTGATGGCCAAGCCCTTAAAGGCAAGTGGACGATCAATGGCAAGGAATACTACTTTGACGAAAATGGTATCCAATACAAGGGCAAGGCCGTTAAGGTCGGCAGCCGTTACAAGTACTATGACGAAAACGACGGTCAACCTGTAACTAATCGCTTTGCCCAAATCGAGCCTAACGTCTGGGCTTACTTCGGAGCAGATGGTTATGCCGTAACAGGCGAACAAG